>ENA-UOOE01000227-UOOE01000227.1-fermentation-metagenome-genome-assembly--contig:-NODE-227-length-61354-cov-29.787598_pt1 | contig 61354 bp, 53 predicted proteins | sample MGYA00245776_ERZ724021 | MGnify/ENA primary metagenome ERZ724021 (study PRJEB28704, sample SAMN03018321) | fermentation metagenome | biome: anthropogenic terrestrial biome; feature: soil; material... | reverse complement strand
GAACGTACCCTTTATGAATTCCGGGAAAGGGTTTACAAACACATTTTAGAGTATCTTGCCGGCAACCTCTCCCTCTGGGGTGATGGCTCACCCCGCTGCAAAAGCGAAAACGCTGAGATTGATGGCTCCTGTCAAATGTGGCAGGAGTTTTTCTATTTTTAGAGGACGATTCCAGCATGAAAATCGCAAAATTATCTGAAGCCTTTGTCTGAACCTAAACTGGCTGGTCTTTGCAATAGAAGCATTAATGTGAATACTAAATAAAGCTTTTTTATTAAAAGTCTTTTAGGGTTTTTTCTGTTTATTGCCATGAACTTTTTATGTTGTTTTGTTCCTTTTTCTTTTTTTAAACTCATAGAAGCTACTTTGGGTAGCCGAGTTAAGACTAAAAAACTCAAGTAGATCATTTAAATCCGAAACAGTGGAAGAACTAAGCGAATGCTCAACAAGTTCTGCTTCTTCCAATGGATTGGAACTGCCGATAAGCGTTAAAAAATTCTCGATTGTTTCATGCCGCATTAAAAGATACGCCCCAATTTCCCTGCCGCGGTCAGTAAGTTGTATGATTTCGTAACGGTCATATTTCAGATACCCAAGCCCTGCCAACTTCGATATCATTTTTGAGGCCGACGACGGCTTAACATTCAAGAGCTCGGAGAGCTGTCCCACGCGGGCATAGCTATTTTCCACGCAAATTCTGTATGCCATCTCCAAATAATCTTCCAAGGCCGGCGTCAATTTTCCTTCCCGCTGGTTTACCAGTTGATATCCCCGGACTGTCCTGAAATCCGAATTTTTATTGTTCATAAAATCAAGCCCTTTAAAATTTTTTTGTCAATCAAGTATATTCGTAACACATACAGTTTAGGAACCATATATTAGCGTAGGGAAAATTTCTTCCCCTACGCTAATTATTTTTTAGGAGGATTTCTATATTGAATTGCAATCAAATTTCGCTCAACCAGCTGCCGTTGGGCAGAAGGGCAAATGTTACGATGCTGACGTCAGATGGTTCAACCAGAAGGCGCATGCTTGATCTTGGCATCATTGACGGAACCGAAATTGAAGCGCTCTATAAAAGTCCCTCCGGTAATCCGGTGGCTTATTTAATAAGAGGGGCAGTCATCGCGTTGCGTTCCGACGTATCGGAAAAGATTATCGTATCAGAGTCATAAATTTAAGCGGGGCGGCAAAAAATGAGATTTTTGCCTATAGAAAATCGCCGATATGAAACAGGTTGAAGCAGATACATCTGTTTTTTTCGTTCCGTATTTTTAGGAGGATTTACATGAGATTAATAGCTACATCAACGGGAGCGGAATTGTTGAATTACTGCGGTCTGCATATTGAAAAGGAAACACCACAAGACCAAATTGTAGCCCTGGCCGGCAATCCAAACGTTGGTAAAAGCACCGTTTTCAACAGTTTGACGGGCCTAAATCAACATACGGGGAACTGGCCCGGCAAAACGGTTACTAACGCACAGGGAAGGTATCGCTATAAGGACAAGAATTTTATCATGGTGGATATTCCAGGCACTTATTCGCTGACGGCAAACTCAACCGAGGAAGAGATTGCTCGGGATTTCATCTGTTTTGGCGGCCCGGACGCCGTGGTGGTCGTCGCTGACGCAACTTGTCTTGAGCGGAATCTGAATCTGGTACTTCAGATCATGGAGATTACAGATAAAGTAGTGCTGTGCGTCAATCTGATGGATGAGGCAAAAAAGAAGAAAATCCGTATCGATCTTAACCTGCTTGCTTCCCATTTAGGTATTCCGGTCGTCGGGACCAGTGCGAGGTCCAATAAAGGCCTGGACCGCTTGATGGACGCGGTTGACAGCCTGACAGGAAAGGCTACAAAATTAAAACCTTTGCGCCTCACTTACAGTGATGAAATCGAAAAGGCAGTTTCCATGGTGGAGTCTGCCCTGGAAGATGCCATAAAAGAGCGCGTCAACAGCAGATGGGTTGCTCTTAAATTGCTGGATGGAGACGACCCCCTGCTCCGGTCACTGCAAGAGTATCTTGGCTATGACCTGATGCAAGATGAGGGAATACTGCGGAAGGTAACGGAAGCCAGAAACTTATTGGAGAAAGCTGGAATCCCGCACCATCAGTTAAGAGATCAGCTTGTCACGAAAATCATAAAAACCTGTGAGAACATCGGCCGTGAAACCATAACATTCGGCAATAAGCAATACGCTGAGCGGGACCGTACCATCGATAAATTTTTGACCTCAAAGTTGACCGGCATTCCTATTATGGTCGCGCTGTTATTCGGCGTATTCTGGCTGACGATTACAGGGGCAAACTATCCTTCCCAACTTATTGCCACGGGATTATTTTCGCTGGAAGACTGGCTGTCCGAATTGCTTCAAACGATATCAGCCCCATTTTGGCTATCTGGTCCGCTTATTGATGGAATTTACCGGACGCTTGCTTGGGTAGTTTCAGTCATGCTGCCCCCCATGGCAATCTTCTTTCCCTTGTTCACATTGCTGGAAGATTCGGGTTATCTCCCCCGCGTCGCCTTTAATCTTGATAATTTCTTCCGTAAGGCCTGTGCGCATGGCAAACAGGCGCTGACGATGTGCATGGGATTCGGCTGCAACGCTGCCGGAATCGTAGGCTGTCGTATCATCAACTCACCACGCGAGCGACTGATTGCAACCATCACAAACAATTTTGTACCCTGCAATGGGAGATTTCCAACCCTGATCGCGATCATAACTATGTTTTTTGCGGGAACTGCCGGAGGAGCATTCCAATCCGTCGTATCCACGTTAATGCTGACCGGCATGATTATACTCGGTGTTATTATGACTGTGCTAATTTCGAAGTTGCTTTCCAAAACTATACTAAAAGGCATACCGTCATCATTCAATCTTGAGCTTCCGCCTTACAGACGCCCGCAGATCGGCAGGGTCATCGTCCGCTCTATTCTTGACAGGACGCTCTTTGTGTTGGGCAGAGCAGTGGTAGTAGCCGCGCCGGCAGGCCTTATCATCTGGTTGCTGGCCAATATACATGTGGGTGATTTAAGTTTGCTTACTCATTGCGCTGCATTCCTCGACCCGTTCGCACGTCTTATGGGACTGGACGGCTATATTTTTTTCGCTTTCATTCTAGGTTTTCCCGCCAACGAAATTGTTGTACCGATTATTATCATGAGTTATATGGCTACCGGGTCGCTGACCGATTTTGAGAGCCTTGCGCAATTACACACACTATTCCTAAGCCATGGCTGGACCTGGCTCACCGCAGTCTGCGTCATGCTTTTTTCCCTGATACACTGGCCTTGCGGGACTACCTGTCTTACTATCAAAAAAGAGACGCAGAGCCTTAAATGGATGCTTGTATCCATGGCTGTCCCGACTGTGTCCGGCATTGTTGTCTGCCTGATTGTGGCAAATACCGTCCGCCTGTTGGGACTTGTATAAAAGGAGGTGCAAGCGAAATATCATGTCCGGAGAGCTGAAGGGTACTGCAAGTATTCCAGAAAACCGATTATATTAGCCAGAGCTTCAACGGCATTCTCGAGAATTTCACCTGATAAGGCTAACTTCTGCAAAAGAAGTACTGCCTTATCAGGTGCAACAGCTTTCCGGTAAGGCCTCTCTGAAGTGAGAGCTTCAAATATGTCAGATACGGCTACAATTTGATCCATAACCGTTAGGTTTCTTTTTCCCCAGGGATAACCTGACCCGTCCAGCCGTTCGTGGTGATTACCTGCCCATTCGGCAATATCTTCCAATCCTTTAATATTCCCTAAAATAGAATAAGTGTAGTAAGGATGTGACCGTATTATCTGCCTTTCCCTGGCGTTCAAGCTTGCCGGTTTATTAAGAATTGTTTCCGGTACTGCAAGCTTTCCCAAGTCATGAAGATAACCGGCTATTTCAATTTTTTTCGAGGTCAAAGCATCAAAGCCCAATTCTATTGCGATTTTATGTGCAATAAGGCCGACCTTTTTTGAATGCGAACCTGTATAGGGATTTTTCCTATCGATTATAACCGTAAATGCCTTGCATATCTTTTCTATATCGTTAATATCAAGGTGTTGCCTGTAGTCGGGAGCCCCTTTTTCTACCGCCGCTTTTATATTACCGGCTCGTAAATCCAGCCAAAATGCTTCGGTTGACATACATGAAAATAATACAGCTGAGATCTGTACATCCCACCGTTTGACCTTTTTACTAACCCAATCACTCATCCGCCGGCGGTCTACCGGCTCGTCACCAAGCAGTGAATATATGGATTCGAATTGTTCGGCGATATATATAATTTTGGTTATCAGAGATGTAGCATCAAGAACCTGTTCTTCATGTTCTATTTGCTTTTTTAAAAGCCATATATCGGCGACTCGGGCACTTATCCCAGTATCCAGGGGAAAAAGTGTATTGTGAATCTCAAAAGCGGTTTTTTCATCAAAGATTTCGCCAACCGGAACTATATCGTGAAGCAAAGAAGCGAAATAGGTTTCCCTGGTTTCATTAGGTGACAACCCTAATCGTTCGGATATTCTACTTGCAATGTATGTAGTGCGCAAAGAATGATCCCGATTGACTTTTTCAGCCAAATCGAATGCTGATGATAAAGCAGTAACAAACTCGTTGAGACTGATGTTCAGTTTTGAAGGTGGGTTTACATTCAATTGTATTGTATTCATTTACTGTCCAACTCGCTTTAGTTACCCCACAAATTGGGGGAGAATAGCTTTAATCATTAAGACGGGTCGACTTTACCTGCGGCCGTTAGGGCGCATGAAATACTGCTCAAACTGGAACTGGGCAACATTTGGTATGGCTTATCCGGGGGGTGTGTCCGAGTTTTTTCCAAGCTTCGAATTTTTGTTTCTAAATTCCGGCGGATTTTTTCTAATGAAGCCAACTCTTTAGCCAGTTCTTTTCTTTTTTCCTTTTCTTGCTGGAGTTTGGCCTGTAAATCGGAGTTGACGTGGAACAAACGATCATATTCGCTTTTCTCTTTGCGCACTTTCCCGCCATTGAGATGGGACAACATATGGACTTCACAAAAAATGTTATGCATAGATTTTTCAGATAAGCCTTTATGTGTAACGGCTATCCAGTATAGGCCGCAAATATCGCCCGATTTCATATGATCCTGCCATACCGCCATAAACTGATCTTCATCAAGCTCCCCGAATTGTGAGATTACGTAACGATACTTATCATTTAAATGACTTTCCAGACGGCGTGACAACTTGTTTTCAGAGCATAGGCTTTGTACCATGCAGGCGTGGATATCATGGTCAGTAAAAGTCTTGTGGTCTATATGGAGTTTCTTTAGAATCATTCTTTGCTCGTCCAGGTCCAGGCAGGTACCGCAAACAGAGCAAGATAAATCATGAGATATTTCCCAGATACGTTTTCTTTTTTTAGCTTTATCCAATCTATATTGTAACTCGTTACCCTGGGTTGCAATATTTAAGTCATCCATAAATTAACCTCCCTTCGATGAAACTTTTCACGTTTTGTACTTCATGCTCAATATCACCGCTATAGCCGACTTTGCCCGCCTCAAAATCACCGGTATTTTCTTTTACCGGGATGAGGCGGACTGTGACAAATCTAATCTTAAACTTAGATTCCAATCCCGAGCAGCAGGCCACCTCGATAAACCAGGAAAGATACTACCCAGGCCAGGACTAAAGTATATCCAATCGTAAAAAGCGGCCATTTCCAGGTGTTCGTTTCCCGTTTCATGGTTGCGATGAAGGCCATGCAAGGAACGTAAAGTAGGGTAAAGACCATCAGCACATAGGCTACTAGTGGGGTATACCCCGACTGCTTCCGGGCTCTTTCAGCGAATCCGCTCACAGATCCCTTATCTTCTTCGGCCAGACCTTCCTGGTCTTCTATACTGTAAAGAGTACCCAGGGTACTAACCACTACTTCCTTGGCACCAAAGCCCGCCAATAGGGCTACACTGGTTTTCCAGTCAAAACCCAGCGGTTGAAATACTGGTTCTATAGATTTGCCCAGCCGTCCAGCATAGCTGTTTTCCGCCTGGACAGTGGCGTTTTCGTATGGTTGCCCGTTATTATCCACGGCGGGAAAGGTAAAGAGGCCCCAAATTAGTATAGATATGGCCAGAATTATGGTTCCTGCTTTTTTAAGATAAAGCCAGGCCCGTTCCCACATCTGGATAAGCATGCCCTTCAGGGTGGGCCAGCGGTAAATGGGCAATTCCATTACAAAAGGTTCAGCTTCGCCAGGTAATACCCAGGCCCGAAATACCCGGGCCATGATGATAGCCAGGATAATACCGAGCAAATAAATGGAGAAGAGGATATTTCCACCCATTTGGCCCGGAAAAAAGGCGGCGATCAACAGGCTGTAGACCGGCAGCCTGGCCCCACAGCTCATTAATGGTATTACCAGCATAGTGACCAGACGGTCGCGAGGGTTTTCCAGGGTGCGGCTGGCCATCAGAGCCGGAACTCCACATCCGAAACCTATCAGCATGGGAACAAAGGACTTTCCATGCAAGCCGGCCTTATGCATGATCTGATCCATGACAAAAGCGGCCCGGGACATGTAACCGGTACCTTCCAGAAAGGCGATACCCAAAAAGAGCAACAGGATGTTGGGCAAAAAGACAATAACTCCGCCTACGCCGCCCACAATACCATCTACCAGCAGGGAGCGCAGCATACCATCAGCCATGTTCGCATTTAACCAGTCTCCCAGGGAAGATACTCCGGCATCGATCCAGTCCATAGGCGGAGCTCCCAGAGTGAAGGTCAGTTGAAATAGCAGCCACATTATACCCAAGAAAATAGGAATCCCCAGCACACGATTTAGGAGAATATTATCAATTTTTTCGGTCAGGCTTACCTTGTCCAGAGCACCCCTCTGACAGGTTTCGCGATAAATACCACGAATTAGGGCATAGCGATCCTCCACCAGGGCTATTTCGGGATCATGTTTCAAAAGGTCCGTTAAACGTTGACGGCTATGTTCTATTTCCGTCATTACACCCTGATTAGTTCCTGATGCGGCTACCTGCCGGACCAATTCCTTATCATTTTCCAGAAGTTTTACCAGAAACCAACGAGAGGGAAGGGAAGGGATTGCAGCGCTTGCATCTGTTTCCGCTGCAGCTTCCAGGGCGGGGAGGCTCAGGCCCGGTATTTTTTCCTGCAGTAGAGCCAACTCGTTTTCAATTTCTTGCCGGTAGCGTACTGGCCTTCCTGACGTACTATGTTGAGTGGAATCATTATTTACTACTGCATCCAGGATTTCCTTTATGCCTTCATTTTTACTTCCCACGGCCCGTATCACTGGAATCCCCAACAGCTGGGAAAGCAGCTTGTAGTTAATTTTAACTTCATTCTTTTCAGCTACATCAGCCATATTCAGCACCAGTATAAGCGGAATCTCCAGTTCTTTTAACTGCATGGTCAGATTAAGATTACGCTCCAGGTTGGAAGCATCAACAATATTAACTAAGATATCCGGTTTTTCTTCAATAATAACCTGACGGGCAACAACCTCATCCGGCGAATAGGCTGACAGACCATAAGTTCCGGGCAGATCGACTACGGTGATTTCACGGTCCTTATACTTTACCCGCCCTTCTTTCCTTTCCACCGTTACTCCAGGATAGTTGCCTACGTGCTGCCGGCCGCCGGTCAGGGCATTAAAAATTGTAGTTTTTCCCGAGTTGGGATTACCAGCCAGGGCAACAACGATATTTTTTTGTTTCATCTCCATTCCCCCTTCAGTGATTTATTCCACGATAATGGTATCAGCTTCTTCCTTGCGCAAAGATAGATGGAATCCCTGGCTTTTTACTTCTACTGGATTACCTAAAGGAGCGTAACGCTCCATTATGAGTTCTGTTCCCGGCACCAGGCCCATTTCCACAATACGGCGACGGATGCTGCCATGTCCGGTAACGGCCTTAATGCGTGCTCTCTCTCCGGGTGTGAGTTCTTTTAAAGTACGGGTCATATATAGCACCTCCATAATTTATCGGGCATAAGTTCTCATTCATCTTTGGGTGGTAAAACATCATTTGTCTGGCCTGGGGGATCCAGCTGTTTCGTAATAACCGGTTCCGTCCACTGGCGGCTGGGGCAGGAGCTGGAACACGTTCCGCAGTTGCAAGAGCCCTTGGCCGATTTGCCGTTAACCGTGTTTAATAATCCTTTGGCCTTGAAATAAATAATAACCAGGGCCAGCAGAACCACTAAAAACACTATAAATTCTTGCATTAAATTCACTCCTTTCCTAAAAAAAGTTAGCCAAACCTAACTTTTATAAAAAATATATGTTGCAATAGAATTAACAATGATAATGATTATCAATATCATAATAACGTTAGTTTTAAGCTATTGTCAATATTATTTGAAAGATATCTGCACGAAAAAATATTGATATTTAGCGCTTTAATTACATATGTCGCTAAATCGGCTATTATAAGGTTCCCAAGGGTAGAAATCAATCACCAAGCATGATTAGTCGGCCTTATTGGGAATAAGAAAGGAAAATACTTAATAGAAAAATCAAAACCCTAATGACATCTCTTTAAGATTAGCAGCAATCGCAAGGGGGGTTAATGTAAGTTCGGAGTGCAACTGTTGTTTAATGAATAGTTATATGCTGCGAAATGGAGGATTAATTATGATGTTGTTTTGACATCTTGACTTAAACTTATATGTTAATTTATATTATACTTATACCTATACCCCTATAGGTATAATATAAGGAGGAATTAAAATGCGTCAATGTATGGATGCTGCTAATCTGCATGCGCGAATCAGAAAAATCATAGGTCAGTTAAATGCTATCGACAAAATGGTGGATGAAGATGTGCCTTGCGAAGATGTATTAATCCAAATTAACGCCGCCAAGGGTGCTCTGCATAAGGTCGGTCAAGTTGTATTGGAAGGGCATCTGAATCACTGTGTAAGGGATGGGATTGAACACGGTGACGCGGAAAAGACCATTGCAGAATTTGCCAAAGCTATAGAGCATTTTTCCCGCATGTCATAACCGGAGGATATGATGATAAATAAAATAAAAGAAGTTCTTTTGGATGAAATAAAAAGGGATGTATTTTGGCTCATTTTATCCGGATCAGCCTTGCTCATCAGCTTGTTAGATATCGGCCATTTCCCATTGGACATGGCTTGGGTGGCTATTATTCTATGCGGTATTCCAATCATTAAAGAAGCTATTACCGGGTTGGTCACCCAATTTGATATAAAAGCGGATGTATTAGTTTCGCTGGCTTTGATATCTGCGGTAATCATTGGCGAGATTTTTGCTGCCGGTGAAGTGGCCTTTATCATGCAGCTCGGGGCGTTGCTGGAAACACTTACGGTGGCCAGGGCCAGGGCAGGTATCGAAAAGCTGGTCAACTTAACGCCGCAAACTGCCAGGGTATTACGTAATGGGGAAGAGATCATGGTAGAGGCAGATCAAATAATCGCAGGAGACATCCTGCGGGTCAGTCCGGGAGAAACGATTGCGGTTGACGGAATAATATTAAATGGCCAGACTTCCATTGATGAATCTGTTATGACCGGTGAGTCTTTACCGGTAGATAAAGGGGCAGGGGATGAGGTTAAAAGCGGCACCATAAATCAATTTGGCGCTTTCGATATGCAGGCGACCAAGGTGGGCGCGGACAGCTCATTACAGCGGATGATTGAATTAGTTAAATCCGCTGATGCCGGCAAAGCCAAAATTGTTGGACTGGCCGACAGATGGGCGACCTGGATTGTAGTCATCGCATTAACGGCTGCTTTATCAACCTGGTTTGTAACCGGTCAAATCATTAGAGCAGTTACTATTCTGGTAGTCTTTTGTCCCTGTGCATTGGTATTAGCCACACCCACTGCCATTATGGCGGCCATTGGCAATGCCACCAAGTATGGTATTCTGGTGCGGGAAGGAGATGCCCTGGAGCGCCTTTCCCAGGTTAAGAAGATTACCTTTGATAAAACCGGAACTTTAACCCACGGTAAACCACAGGTGGCAGAGATTAAAAGCTTCATGAACGACTATTCCACGGATGAGCTGTTTGCCATCGCGGCATCGGCCGAATTACGCTCCGAACATCCGCTCGGCAAGGCGATTGTCAGTGGTTATAAAGAACGGTATGGTTTTTTACCGGATGAACCCGACCAGTTTCAGATGCATATTGGGCGTGGCGTGGTGGCTTATTCCGATCATAAACGTATACTGGCCGGCAATGCCGAACTGTTGAAGGAAAACGGGATTATCCTATCGGATGAAATAAGAACGGCTGCATTGTCACTGACACAAAAGGGATGCACCATTATTTATCTTGCGGGTGAATTTGGCGCCATAGGCTTTATTGCTTTAGCTGATACGGTGAGGTCGAGTGCTTCAGCTATCGTGTCCGGATTAAACCATATGGATGTGAAGACGGTATTGCTAACCGGGGATCATAAAGAGGCTGCCTCTGCCATTGCCCAGCAGGTAGGAATAACCGAAATTAACTCGGACTGTTTGCCCGAAGACAAGCTTAAGATAATTAATGAATATCAAAATAAATTCGAACCGGTTTGCATGGTAGGTGACGGGATAAATGATGCCCCGGCTTTAAAGGTTGCTCATGTTGGAATCGCCATGGGCGGCATTGGCAGCGACATTGCTATTGAAGCTGCCGATATCGCTTTTGTACGTGATGATATACAGTATTTACCGCATCTTTTGGCTTTGTCCCAACGTATGATGACTACCATAAAAAGCAATATAGTTTTTGCTATGGCGTTAAATTTTCTGGCTATAATCCTGGCCATAAAAGGATTATTAAACCCGGTATGGGGGGCATTGGTGCATAATGCCGGTTCGGTACTGGTTATAATCAATTCGTCATTACTGCTTAAATGGAAGGAAAATAAGCATTCCTAAAACCTTTAACCAAAGATGCCCTCAACCGGCTTAATTATTGTATTAATCTTGGAGTCATTATGGCATGTTGAAAAGGTTATATTTCTCAATGTACCAACTGTTCCAGAGCATGCTTAAGGGCTTCCGCCAGGTGTTCCATATCTTCTCTGGTATTTAAGCCGGACAGACTGATGCGAATTGATCCGGCGGCTTCCTGGTCCGATAGACCGATGGCCTTTAGAACATGGCTGGTTTTGGTCTTTCGGGAGGTGCAAGCCGACCCGGTCGAAACATATATCTGGTCGGCTTCCAGTACACGGGCCAGCACCTCACCTCTTACACCTGCAAACGATAGATTAATAATATGGGGAGCAGCCTGTGCAAGAGCAGGTCCGTTGATCCGGCCGGGTACTGAATATTTGTTTAGCAGCGTTAATAAGTACTCTTTTAAGGAGCTCATTCTTTCAGAGATCTCGTTTTGTTCACCTATAGCTCTTTTTAAAGCCATACCAAATCCAACGATACCCGGAACATTCTCCGTCCCCGATCTAAAACCCAGCTCCTGTCCTCCACCATATATAATTGATCTCAGGTTAGTACCTTCTTTTACAAATAAAGCGCCTGCCCCCTTGGGTCCATGAATTTTGTGAGCACTCATGGATATTAAATCCACCCCCATTTGACGAGGGTAAACCTGAACTTTGCCAACTGCCTGCACACAATCGGAATGAAAAATGATATTCGGGTTTTTATTTTTGCATACCTTAACCAGATCTTTTATGGGCTGGACCGAACCAATCTCATTATTAACCAGCATTATACTTACCAATACCGTTCCCGGGTTAACTAAATCAGCTAAAACATCTGGCTCAATTATTCCCCAACGATTCACCGGGCAGTAGTCAACTTTAAATCCATTTTGGCCCAAGTATTTAACTACTTCCAAAACCGAGGGATGTTCAATGGAAGAACATATTATATGGTCTCCCCGTCTGCGACGGGATAAGGCTGCACTAACTAAAGCCCAATTATTGGATTCAGTACCGCCGGAGGTAAAAAAGATCTCCTTATTCTTTACTTCCAAGGCTTGACTAATATTCTTTCTGGCCTCGGTTATAAGACTTTCGGCTAATACACCTTTGCTATGTGATGATGAAGGATTGCCAAATTCATCAACCATAACGGAACGAATTCTATCAGCGATATCAGGCAGAACCGGTGTAGTCGCACTATTATCCAGGTAAACTTCCTTAGTATTTAAAGACATACTTAACTCCTATATAAAATTAATCAAGATATTCCAACTCAGAAGCCGCATCCAGATGGATTTTCTCAACTTCTTCCACTGCCTGCTCGATCAAGATCTCCCAATCGATTCCTGCTTCCGCTTGGATAACTTGCTTTAAAACTGGCCTGGTAGCAGGGTGCCGGGGGACAAAGAGGGAACAACAATCTTCAAACGGAAGAATCGATATATCGTATGTGTCGATCTGATGAGCTCTATCGATTATTTCACTTTTGTCCATGCCCACCAAAGGTTTTAGCTGTAATATAGAACAAGCCTGGCCAATTACACTCATGCTCTCTAAAGTCTGGCTGGCGACCTGACCGACGCTTTCACCGGTAATAACAGCTAAAGCGCCTTCCCGGGCAGCTATCTTTTCAGTAATACGCAGCATCATCCTGCGCATGATCGTAACGCGGAATTTTTCAGGGCAATGTTTCCAGATAGTCTCCTGAATAGAGGTGAAATTAACCACCAACAGCTCCATATCATTTTGATTATAAACAGCTATCTTTTCCGCTAAATCAACTACTTTTTTCTTACTGCGTTCCCCGGTATAGGGAAAACTGAAGAAATGAACCGCCGCTACTTTTATACCCCGTTTCATAGCCATCCATCCCGCCACCGGACTATCCAGTCCGCCTGAGAGCAGAAGCAGCCCTTTGCCGCTGCAACCTACCGGCATGCCGCCGGGGCCCGCAATAGTCTCGGCATAAACCAGACTATCATCTGACCTTATTTCAACGCTTACAGTTATATCAGGATTATGCAGATCTACTTTTAAATGGGGAAAAGTATCCAGCAGTTTCGATCCTAAGATTCTGCTTACCTCCGGCGAAGTAACAGGAAATTTCTTATCTGCCCGGCGGCAACTAACCCGTAGTGTTTTTGCGTTTATGGAATCATTAATTAACTGCTGGGCTGCGACCATAAATGATTCCATATCCGCGTCAACCTTAATCACCGGGCTCAGGGAAACTATTCCAAAGACCTTGGTTAAAAGGCTCATAATTTTTCTTTCATTGCCGTCAGTTTTAACCAAAATCCGGCCTGAAGTCGTATAGACATCAGCACCATTTTCACTTTTTAAGGCCAGGCGAATGTTCTTGATTAAAATCGATTCAAAAAACCCCCGGTTGGCACCCTTTAATCCGATTTCACCGTATCGTACCAATACCGCATCGTACATTTTTTCACCGCCAATAAATTATTGTTTCTCTACCAAATAATATATAATCAATCGATATACTAGGTTTTAAGATAACTGCACTTTTTTCAAAAGTCAACCGCTATTTAAGGCCGGAGCCTTATGGGAAGAAATTTTACTTGTATTTTAAAGCTATCGTCATATACTAAATTTAACTATTATATAGGATTGCCAGATAAAGAAAATTTAGCATATATCTCACCACAGATAATATTGTTTAATTATACTCTATAAAAACAATAGGTATAATAGAGTAGGTAAATATATACGAGTCTTCCCACAGTAAGATAAAAAAAGATAATATATAAATAACTAAAATTGAGAAAATGAGGTTTGGTATCATGGATGTAAATGAAAAGCTGGCTAAGTTGGAATCTTATCTTGAGTCTTTGGATAGTTTGGCGGTTGCTTTTTCCGGCGGGGTGGACAGCAGCTTCCTGTTAAAAATAGCTCATACCTTGTTAGGCGATAAGGTATTGGCTGTTATTATAAATTCTTCCACTTTCCCCCAACGGGAACTGGAGGATGCGCTCGAACTTGTCAACGATCTGGAAGTTAACTATCGTATAATAGAAGCGGAAAATATTAATATTGAGGGTTTTGCGGATAATCCGCGCAACCGCTGTTATCTTTGCAAACGTGATTTGTTCTCCCATGTCTGGCCGGTCGCCCGGGATAATAATATAAAGTGGGTGGCAGATGGTTCCAATTTCGATGATATAAATGACTATCGACCAGGTATGATGGCTATAAAAGAATTAGGAGTAATTAGTCCCTTATTGGAGGCCGGACTCAGGAAAGCCGATATTCGAGCCCTATCTAAACGTATGCAGCTTAAAAGCTGGGATAAACCTGCTGCCGCCTGCCTGGCTTCACGCTTTTCCTATGGCCAGAGAATAAGCCTGGAAAGACTTAAGATGGTGGAAGCGGGGGAAGACTTTTTATTAGAGCTTGGGTTTAAACAGGTGAGGGTAAGGGTCCATGAGAATTTGGCCCGCATCGAAGTAGATCCGGCTGAACGGCATAAATTTTATAACGATAAAATAATGGATCAGATTTCCGATAAATTTAAAGAATTAGGTTTTCCTTATTCAAGTCTCGATCTGGCCGGTTATCGAACCGGCAGTATGAATGAAAATATTGATTAACTGCCAGCCGTTATTTTTTAGGAATCGCCATGTGCTCAAAGATCGTTCGCCCATACTTAGAGTGATTAATTTACAATAAATTTCCTGACTTACTTAATATTTAATTGTTTTACAATTTATTTTACACTATAATTCCTATAGAATTAATATTTAATTAAAAAGGTGGCGTTTGTGTGCGAAGACCAATTCTTTACAAGAGCCATGATATTATCAAATACCGTCAGGGGATAGTTAAATCTGAAAATGATGACGTTGTTATTGAAAAACCAGTTACACTCTTCTTAAATCATATGGAACTGGCTACCATGATCTGTTCTCCTGGGGGATACGAGGAACTGGGCACTGGATTCCTGTTAAGTGAAGGACTGGTAAAAAAGCGTTCTGATATCACCAACATTTCTTGCCGTGAAGAAGAAGGATTGCTGTATATGGAAACCAGCTGTCCCACCCCTCAGACAGGTAATTTCTTGCGGCGCCATGTAGCCAGCTGCTGCGGAAAAAGCAGAGCTGGAATATATTTCATTAACGATGCCCGGGAATTAGAGCCGGTTCAATCCAAAACGCAGTATACGATAGAACAATTATTAAATATAATATATCTATTGGATCATAATTCTCAAACCTTCAAATATACCGGCGGAGTACATAGTGCCGCCTTAGCCGATCATTCCGGCTTATTAATAAGATTTGAAGACATTGGCCGGCACAATGCCGTTGACAAGGTTCTGGGCCAAGCGTTCCTGGATGAAATGATAACCGAAGATAAGTGCCTGGTATTAACCGGTCGAATTGCCTCCGAAATTCTCATTAAGGCGATTCGCAGTCATATACCTATATTATTGTCCCGCTCGGCGCCGACCGATTTAACTCTGAGTTTAGCAGAAGAATTTAATATTACGATTGCGGGCTTTGCTCGAGGACAAAACTTAAATATATATACTCATTCCGAAAGGATTTTAAGTTAGAAGAAATTTTGCCTGGAAATCTGGGAGAAGTTAAATAAAATATTATAAAAGGGGATTTGTCACAAGTTGAAATATATTGCTAGCTTAAATGATGACATCTATTTTAATCTTGCTGTGGAAGAATACGTATTCAATAATTTCAAGGACGATTCTTACCTTTTATTTTGGAAAAATGATAAGAGCCTTGTTTTAGGAAAGTATCAGAATGTCTTTGAAGAAATAAATATAAAAGCCGCCGAAAACCTGGATATAAAGGTTGCCCGAAGAAATTCCGGCGGGGGGACAGTATTTCATGACCAAGGCAATTTGAATTATTCTTTTATAAAAGACTATAACCCCAATTCCTTTGTTGACTACGATGTATTTTTGAATCCTGTTATTTCGGCCCTCGAATCATTAGGCATTAATGCAGCGAAAAAAAGAACCTCTGATATTGCCATAGACGGCAAAAAAATTTCCGGCAGTGCTCAGGCCATAGCCGGGGGAAGGATACTGCATCATGGTACCTTGCTTTTCGATACCGATCTATCAATGTTGCATGACCTGCTCAAAACAGCCGAAGGTGAATTTACCTCTAACGCAGTTAAGTCAACCAGAAGTCAGGTGACCAATATTAAAGAACATATCGCTAACCATGCCATGACTATAGATGAATTTCAGACATTACTGCTGAAGACTATGTTCCCGGAGGGGATTCAGGAGGTTGAATTTTCCGGGCAAGATTGGGCTGCCATTAGAAATCTGTCCCAAAGCAAATATTCCACCTGGGCATGGAATTATGGAAACTCCCCCAGATTTTCTTATGTTAAAGAAAGCACCCTTGGTGGTGCATCTGTTTCCCTGAGCCTGCAGGTTGAAAACGGGATTATTGTGCAATGTGAAGTCCTAAAAGGCCAGTTGCCGGTAAATAATATAGAAGATGCGGTAAGAGGGTTGCGCTATAGCTATACCGTAATTAACAATAGACTTAATGAACTACTATCTAAGTCAAATGCCGAAGAAATCGATGTTGCAAAATTAGCCTTGTGCTTTTTTTAGGAGGTAAATAGCGTGCAAAAAATGATTAAAATGCCCAAACTAAGCGATAAGATGGAAAAGGGAGTTCTCGTAGCCTGGACTAAAAAACCCGGGCAAACCGTTAAAAAAGGGGAAGTGATTTTTGAACTGGAAACTGATAAGGTTGTCAGTGAGATTGAAAGCATGGAAAATGGAACTTTAGAGCAGGTTCTTTTCCACGAGGGTGATGAAGTAAAAGTAGATGAGATCGTAGCAGTTATTGAATGTTCAGAGTAAGGTGGAAAGAATGGAACAAAAGCCAGACTGGCTAAAAGTCAGTTTTAATAAAGAAGCAGTGGATGAAGTTAGTAATCTGATGCTCAGCCTGAAATTAAATACGGTATGTAAAGAGGCTAACTGCCCTAATATGGGCGAATGTTATAAAAAGAAAACAGCTACCTTTATGATTTTAGGCAGTATTTGCACCAGACATTGCAGATTCTGTAATGTTTCCAAAGGTCATGTTGAAGCAGTTGATCCCAACGAGCCGCAGCATGTGGCCGAAGCGGTACAAAAACTGGGCTTGAGGCATGTTGTAATCACAAGTGTGACCAGGGATGACCTTCCAGACGGCGGGGCTGATCATTTTGCCCAAACCATTGAGGCGGTCAGAGCATTAAATCCCCAGGTAACGATTGAAGTGCTGATACCTGATCTAAAAGGGATCGACGCCAATCTGGACATCGTCATTAAGGCCAATCCCAATGTTATCAACCATAATATTGAAACGGTAAAATCCCTATACCGCAAGATACGGCCGGAAGCAAATTATGACCGTTCCCTGTATGTGCTTAAATACATTAAGGAGAAAGCACCTCATATCCTGACCAAGACCGGCATTATGGTTGGGCTGGGTGAAACCGGCGAGCAGGTTTATGAGGTTATGGATGATAGCTTAAAAGCCGGATGTGATATTTTCACCATAGGTCAATATCTGCGTCCATCCCAGCTGCATGCTGAAGTAAAGGAATACGTCCATCCGGATAAGTTTGCCGAGTATAAAAGAGTAGGAGAGGAGAAGGGCTTCAAATATATCGCCAGCGATCCTTTTGTTCGAAGTTCCTATAATGCGGACGAAGCGATAAAAGAGGCAAGGAAAAAATAGAATGATATATATTGAAAATACTTCGCTTAATCCCTATTTTAGTTTTGCCCTGGAGTATTATCTTATAACGGAAAAACAACTGCCGGAAGATGAAATATTTCTTTTCTGGCGAACCGAGCCTACGGTCATGATCGGGAAATATCAGAATGCTTTAGAGGAAATTAATGATAAATACGTAAATGAGCATCACATCAATGTGGTGAGAAGAATCACCGGCGGCGGAACTATTTATACGGATATGGGCGGATGGCAATTCAGCTTTATAACCAGGGGTGATGCTGAACAAATCGATTTTGCCAAATACATTGAACCGGTAATAAAAGCGTTAAATCAAATAGGGGTCAAAGCTGAATTTAACAGCCGGAATGACCTTACTATCGGAAATAAGAAGTTTTCCGGCAATGCCCAGTGCAAACACCATGGTTATACCTTGCATCATGGCTCATTGCTCTTTAATACCGATTTTGAACAGATGATCAGGTGCATAACTGCGGATGATTATAAAATCATTTCCAAAGGTATCAAATCGGTCCGGGAACGGGTTACTAACATTTCTGAACATTTGCTGGCACCTATGGACGGGCCGGAATTCAAGAAGCTCATGGTGGAAAGCATTATGAATGGTTCGACTCGGGAATATAAGCTTACTTCAGCGGATATCCAGAGAATAGAGGAAATTTCCCAAAACAAGTTTCAAAGCTGGCAGTGGAATTACGGTAAATCACCTAAGTTCAATATTACCAGGACGGGACGTTTTGACGGCGGTAAAATGGAGTTCAAGTTGGATGTGAACAATGGTATCATCGAAAGTTGCAGCATTTATGGGGACTTTTTCGGATCAATCGATACTTCCGTACTTTGCGATGCTCTGATTGGGATTGAATATAATCAAAAAAGTATAAAAGAGGCTTTGGAACAACTTAATCTGGAAAATAGTTTTTATGATATTAATTTCGAGGAATTGCTCGGTATCATTTGTTAAATGCGACGGTCAACGAACCCCTGTTAATTCGGCAGAATTGGCAGGGGTTTAGTTTTAACCGAATGGATACCGCCCCGAAGAGGAGCGGTATCCGCCAAAGACAGATGCTATCCCTACCGTAAACATCCACTATTCAAGTTTATTGTAAAAGAATTATAGGTCGTATTATTACAATAATGGCAGCCCTTAGTTTTACAATGGCAACACATTTCAGAATGATTGCAAATAAACGTTTCTGCCGTTGAGGTATTATTGGCTAGATTAGGATCCGGGGTGGTGGAAGTTACTCTAGCAGTGTTAAATATATTCCCTTTATTAAAACGCGTTACAGTTCCTCTGATTAAAATAGTCCTAGAAGCACCATTGGGCAATGTGCCTACGTTATAAGAACCGGTCCAGGAATTCCAGGTTGCTCCACCATCGGTAGAGAACTCCGAATTGATAATTTCCGCTGGAATAGCATCGGTCAAAACAACATTTTGTGCATCTGCTGGCCCGGCATTTAAGACTAAAATGGCATAATTTAATGTCTGTCCCGGCGCTACCGGATTAGGAATGGCTGATTTATTAACTGCCACATCGGCTGATATTACTTCCAGTGGAACATCATTACTTATTAAAGAAAAGAAATTGAGCAATCCGCATTCTACAGGGTTAAAAGCATATGCTGTAAATGCCCGGTTAATAAATATATTAGGAGAGGGAAGAAAATCAACTTGAGCGTCAAAAGTTATAGCATCTTCACTTCCGCCTGGAATATCCGGTATTATAAATCCATTATTAGGATCCAAAGTCGCATCTGGTACTCCATTAACTGTTACCGTTCCGGGCACAAAAGATAATCCAGTTGGTGGAGGGTCCAGGAAAGCTATAAACATTAAGGGGCTGGTACAGGTATTTCTTAATGTTACGGTATAAGTTACCACATCTCCAATATTGGCAGTAGGCGTACTAACTGTTTTTTCCGGAGTAAATTCTGGAATGTCAGCTTCTTCGATTGGCGGGAAAATGGAGGCTTAAACATGCTCTGGATTTATCAGTTGGTCCAATTATAAACATTACTCTATGTTACGAATATAATAAATTGGTGATGGGTATTGCTTACATTAAATAATGAAGAGTTTAATTTATTATGTTTGCTTAAACACCGGCTATTCACGCCCTTCGAAGTGATTGTTAACCATAGCGGAAGCTTCGAAAAGGCATCAATTGTGGTAGATGTTTTAATAGAACGGAATATGGTCGAAATTATATACGGTAGAGTTACTATGACAGCAGTGGGGAAAGAAGCAACCAAAAAAGAACAAATAAAACGAAAAGCTACTATTTTTATGATCTTGGAAGTGGCAGAATAAAATACCCTTCCTGGTATTAGTCAACCCGATAAATAGCAGGACGAGCTTACGAGGAAAAATATTTTTTAAAAGAATCGATTACTTTCTTTTTGAGAACCACCGCATTAGAAATGTCTTCATAAGCAAACCCATCCGCGGTTTCCAGAAATACACTAAGCACCGTTTCTACAATCAGACTATTGCTTATCTCCTGATCTTTGACTGATCGATTGTTCACAATTTTTTTTCTTAAGCTATTAATACCGTTGTGAGTTGCGTCAGTAATTTGGTAACCTCGATTTCTAGGTTTTCTCTCATCATCTGCTGCTTTTTCCTCCACCAGATGATTACTAAGATAATTGGTCAGCCGACCATCCAAAATTGCTTCTTTACTGAGTAAAAGCAGCTTTTCTTCCGCACCCTCATCATTAACGCTTACCACCATTACCAGCGAAGTCTCTTCCGGTGTAACAGAAAACAAACGCCACTCGACACCGTTTGACAAGGCCAGGTACTTAGCGGGTGAATGCTGGGCTGTTCTAAAAGTTTTGGTGAATGAATTCAGATTGGTTAAATCAGAATATAACGGCCGGATATCGACCAATAGCAGCAGTACATTTTGGGAGTATAAAGCATAATAGATTTCAGTTGCCTGTTCTAATCCTTTTACAGCGTAATCCATGACGGTCTCATTAAGATTAGCCAGGTCCCACCCCAATTCTTCTAAAATGGTCGATACAAAATACCGATCCGTTTTTCTTTCATCCAGGCCTCCCAGATTCATTTGCAGTTGGGATCTGATAGAATCCAAAGCTTCTTTCAAAACGCATACTCCTTTATTTTAAAATTACATATCTAGTTTATTATATAGATTATATCATAATATATAGTAAATATATCTAACATTAATTATTAATATCATACATATATACCAGATTATTTATATCGTGCAAATTATAATTATTTCAAAATATATATTTATTATATTACTCAATATCGCATTATTATTGTTAACGACAAAACTATGGTATTGTCGTTTAGCTGCTATAATGTTACTAATCATATTTTAATATATTTATATTCCAAATTATATTATATGTTTTTGTTACTAATATAGTTGTATAATTAGTTATATCATGTAAATGGTTTAATATATTTAGAAATATTTATTTAGTATTTTTATATTGTGTATTGTGATTTTAACTAAGAGTTTTATAAAATGACAAGAGGGTATTGCATGGAAAATCAATTAACGGTAACTAACAATAGTGATGCTCAGATTATTGGCATGTTTCTCGATACGAAAAGCCGTCGTTCCCGAACTACGGCTGATGTTTACAGTGGAGTCATCAACGAATTTTTTAAATATGTTGAATATAAGGCTTTTTCTGCGATCACATATGCTGATCTGGTGGATTATTCAAACTATCTGGCCCATCCTGACCCTTACCGGGATCCGGTGGTACTGGCTGTCTCCACTCAGAATCGCAAAATTGCTACGATTAAGAGCCTTTTTAAATATGCTTTTAAAATAGGTTACATACCGTTCAATCCGGCTGAACCTCTGGAAACGCAGAGAGTCGACCATAAGATTGCCCAAAGGATTCTGTCCGACGATGAGTTATTGGCTATTATCCTGGCCGCACAAAGGAAAAGCCTGGCTCATTTGCTTATGGTCTACTTTTTAGCCTGTACCGGTTGTCGTGAAAGTGAACTGGCCCAGCTGATGTGGCGCAATTTTTTTATTGGTCCTGGCGGCGAGATCTGCGTTAGCATCACCGGTAAAGGCAATAAAACCAGAGTCTTAAAAATAGTTCCCAGCTTATGGGATATTATTGTGGCATATAGAGAAGCGGAAGGACTTACCAGCAAAATTGATCCCCGGAACAAGTCGGCTTTTATTCCCAATCGATTTGGAAATAATTATTCACGACAGACTATCTGGAAGATGGTCAAAGAGTGTGTGGAAACATCCGGCATCAGCAAGAACGCTTCTCCCCACTGGCTCAGGCATACCTATGCCACCTCCGTGGCCCAGGATGAAACTGCCAACCTTTGGCGCTTGCAGCATGATATGGGGCACGCAGCTATTTCTACCACGCAAGGTTATGTACATATCGCCAGAGGTATGAAGGACACCAGCGTTGATCATGTTGGTTATTTGCACCAAATCGAAAAAAATATTTTCTCATCTCATGAATCTTAAAAACCCAACCTAATACAGGTAGTTGGGCGTTTTTTTGCTTAGAAAGGCTACCTTTTTGAATATCAAATACGTTATGCAATAAGGGGTTTGCAATCCATATTTTTTATAAGGCGTGCTGCCCGGAAATCTGTTAAACTATTTAGCGGCAACCAACACGAAAGAAGGGAAGTTAATGGGGACAGAGCTGAGTAAGAAATACGGACTCTATACTGCGATCGCTATGGTAGTGGGGATCGTAGTTGGCAGCGGCGTTTTCTTTAAGGCTGAAAAAATTCTAACCGCAACCGGCGGAGATTTGCCACTTGGAATTTTGGCATGGGTGATCGGTGGTCTAATTATGATTGCTTGTGCTTACACCTTTTCGGTAATGGCTACAAGATATGAGCATGTTAACGGAATTGTTGATTATGCTGAAGCAGCCATGGGTAAGAAGTATGGATACTATGTCGGATGGTTTATGGCTATGATTTATTATCCTACCATAACATCTGTTCTGGCATGGGTATCGGCCCGTTATACTGCGGTATTATTTGGTTGGGATATTACCGGCGGAGAATGTATGACCATTGCCGGGTTCTTTTTGGTGGCCGGCTATGCGCTAAACGCGTTATCCCCGGTTTTAGCAGGTAAATTCCAGGTTACAACTACCGTAATCAAACTTGTACCACTGCTGATAATGGCAGTAGCAGGTACTGTTGCAGGACTTAACAACGGTATGATAGTACAGAATTTTACTACGGTTGTTACCGAGGTAAACTCTGCCACTGCATTATTCACCGCCGTAGTTGCTGCCTCCTTTGCCTATGAAGGTTGGATTATTGCCACCAGTATCAATGCTGAGCTTAAAGACTCCAAAAGAAATCTTCCCATTGCCTTAGTCGCCGGCACCTTTACGGTAATGCTGGTTTATATTATGTATTACGTCGGCCTGGCCGGTGCCGTTACTAATCAAACACTAATGGCCGGAGGCGAAGCAGGCGCTAAACTTGCTTTTGAGACCATATTTTCAGGTATCGGAGGAACATTGCTCTTTGTCTTTGTTATAATTTCCTGTTTGGGGACGTTAAATGGCCTGATGCTGGGTTGTACCAGAGGGATTTATTCCATCGCTGCAAGAAATCAAGGACCTAACCCCAGGTTGTTCAAACAGGTTGACAATTTTACCAATATGCCTACCAATTCGGCTATCTTTGGCCTGTTGCTATGTGCTATCTGGCTGCTGTTCTTCTATGGCGCCAACCTTGGCCAACACTGGTTTGGTTTTTTCTGTTTTGATTCCTCAGAACTTCCTATTGTAACTATCTATGCATTATACATTCCCATTTTTATTATGGTAATGAAAAAAGAAAAAGACCTGCCGGCCTTCAAACGATATATTATGCCCTCACTGGCAATTATCGGCAGTGTTTTTATGATGATAGCCGCTTGCTTTGCGCATCGCATCGCAGTTGTGGCATATCTAATCGTTTTCGCGGTTATAATGGCGTTAGGCGCTCTCTACTCCAAAGGAAAATAAAGCCAACAAAGGGACGTTCTTTTTGTTGGCTTTATTAGCTTGTCCTGCCGGAGGCAGCGGGGATGGGTAGGTGAGCATGCCATCGATACCAGAGTGCACAGACCAGGATGGCCAGAAGAAATCTGCCCACTAAAAGCGGAAGCCAATTGGCCCCGATGGCGGCGAAAAGAAGCGTATCTTCGAACAGAGAATGGCAGATAACGAGAAACAGGTTAATGAGATAAATATCCTCCATGGTCAGCTTTCCCTCTCGCGCACTGTTGATAATAATCCCGGCACCGTAACTTATACCGAAAAACAAACCGGCCATCAAGGGAAGATTTCCCTCCGGGTCTAACCCGATAAAGCGCGTCAGCGGATTAACGAGGGAAGTTAAATGTTCCAGCAGATTGAGGTCCTTAAATATTTCAATTAAAAGCATGAGTGGAATAATGATTATCGCCATTCGCAAAACATTATTCAGTGATCCCCAACAGGCTTCTTGTAGAATAGCCACAACAGACACCATCTTTCCTCCTCTACATCAACCAATTAACCAGCAGCCCGCTTGTAACCGATAATACCAGCCGGACCAGCAACAATCCCTTTACCTTAACACCGGTCTTTTTATTTACGGCCAGTTCCATGGGCAGACTGTGTGCCATCAAAAGCATGGCAGCCATGATACTGATTTGTTTGGCAGTCAAGCCCAGCGGCAAAAGGGCCCCGATCGCAGCATAAATATTAAGGAAATATCCCATTACCAGTGGCAGGGCAGCTTCGCCGGGGAGTCCCACCAAATGCATTAGTCCGGCCATATGTCTGGAGATGAAGGGAAGAACCGGGGTATATTTTAAAAAAGTAACGGCAAAGAATACCGGTACTACGATCTTGCTTAAATCCCATGTGATAAGCAGGCCGTTTTTTAAACCGCGAATTATAGTATCTTTTGTTATCATCATTTGCTCCCAACCATTAGGGTGACACCGGCTTGATTTTATTTTAATAGCAGCTCCGTAATAGAAATCAGGTTTATTACACAACATATATTTATAGTCTAAAATACCTAGGCAAATTTTTGGCTAATTTTCAGGTTAAATTAAATTAACAGTGCTAAACTAATCTCGTCAGGAACGCCAATAACATAATCCTTGTTATAGCGGATTACTTCAGGCACAAAAAGGAGACTAGCTAATATGAAATTTACTAGAAAAAATGGAACGGAAAAATCAAAAAAAACTGCCGGTTCGGTCGCTCCCTATGTTGCCGGCTCAATTGCAGCTGTTATGGCAATTGCGTTATTAATTATCAATATTATATTGTTTAAAAATAATGTTAATCAATATGTGGCTCAGGGATACCCTGCTGCTGATGTTATCAAACAATTAATACCATCATTTTTGCTGCCCGGAATATTTGAACCCATCGCACTTTATGGGGGCATCGCCTTTGCTTTATTTTATATTGGATCACTTAATGTAAAATTGTCAAAATGTTTAACCCTGTTAACCCAAACGGAGTCCGGCAATCATGATGCGGCCGGGCCCAACCTTAATAAAGAAAATATAAAAGATTCAGCCCCTGCGCAAAACCAGCAACAAGACCTAATCCAGGAAAATACTGAAACTATAGACGATAGCAAATAAACCTAACCGTAATTGGCAAGTATTAGGCAAACAGAAAGAAGCCTTTCTGTTTGCCTACTTATCTGCCCAATATACGCTGTAAGATACGCTTGAAAAATGGTTTTTTGGTTGTTGCTGCCTGGCCCGATACGATAGCTGTTTTTGATGGGGCAGGAGAACTCGTTTCTGCCGAACGGGCAGGTACCGGTTTATTGATAGAGTTTAATGGTTTGGACTGCTCCACCGAAGGAGGTAGTTTATTAACTCCTTTTCCGGTTTTACGATCATGCCCGTAATTTTTATGAGGGCGTTTCTTTTGATTTCTTTTGAAATTCGATTCCGAAGGAGCGGCCGGAACCTCCTTCTGTGCATTAGCCTGTATCCATTTCTGGGCCTCAGCCCTATTTTCATTCAAATCGGCCTCTGCGGGTAATTCCACTTCAGGAATCATGGCTCCGATATGCTCTTCTATCTCGTAAAGGGTCATGATGTCTTCACCGGTAACGAACGATATAGCCCGCCCCCCGTTCCCGGCTCGGCCGGTGCGCCCAATTCTATGCACATAGCTGTCTTTCTCAAAAGGGACATCATAATTGATTACCAGTGACAAATTGTCGATGTGAATGCCGCGCGCGGCGACATCTGTGGCGGCCAGCAAATGAAACTCACCCTGCTTGAAGCGTTGTATGGTCCGCATACGTTTATTTTGGGGAATATCTCCGTGCAAAGCCTGACAGGCATAACCCTTCCGGGACAAAAATCGCTGAACTTTATCGACCGTCATGCGAGTATTGCAGAAAATCAAACAGCTTTCCGGCCGTTCAATCAGCAGCAGGCGGTTCAACTGTTTGCGTTTTTCGTTTTCATCCATGCGGTAATAAAATTGATCTATAGTATCTACAGTCTTAGTCTGTGATTGTATCTCAATCGTTACCGGATTCTTCATATACTCCCGGCAGATCTTACGTACTTCAGCAGGTATAGTGGCTGAGCAAAGCAGCGTTACTCTCTCCCGGGGAAGAGTTTTGATGATCCTCTCTACCTGATCGATAAAGCCCATGTCCAGCATCCGGTCGGCTTCATCAATAACCAAAAAACGGATATGCTTTGTTACCAGATTACCATGTTGAATGTGATCGTAGACCCGGCCAGGTGTTCCGGTAACAATGGAAATACCCCTATTAAGCTTATGAATTTCCGTTTCCATATTGTGCTGGCCGTATACAGCTGTTGTCCTATGCTGAAGATGTTTTGCCATCTGTTTAATGTCACTGTCAACCTGGACGGCCAGTTCCCGAGTTGGTGTTAGAATCAGACCCTGGGGGCCAGGCGCATGGGGATCATTTAATTGCAACATGGGAACACCAAAAACAGCAGTCTTGCCACTGCCCGTTTTTGACATAACGATCAGATCTTCTCGATTTAGAATATGAGGAATTGCCCTCTGCTGCACTTCTGTTGGCAACTCAAAGCCCATCTCTTCCAGCGCGCGTAAAATCGGTTGCGAAATGCCCAAATTTTTAAAGTTGTTTGTCATAATTATCTTTCTTTTCTTTCATTTATTGCTGCACCTATTAATAATACCATTTTTCCCGGCTTAGCGGCACATGCGGATCGTTTTTTTGGATGCAGTACTTTTTAATGACGTACGAACGGTGGCCATAGACACACCAGGAGACAAAAAGATTAGTCGGAACTGGTAGCCAAATAGTAATGGTTGTGAAATAGGATATTGGTCGTTCATATGGCTTATGCTAAAGACAATATATAAAAATAATTTAGACTTGAAGGAGAATTCAAATGCTTGTCGAAAATTGTATAGTTTGCGTACTTAGAAATAAACCGGAGGAGGAGAAACCATCATGAGTTCAGTAAATCTAATTAAACATCCTATGGCTGGAAATTGCCTGAAAATTCTAAGAAGCAAAGACACTAAAACGGAAGAGTTTCGCCGCGCCATGGACAAACTAGGTCTGCTTTTGGCTATGGAAGCAACCTGTGATCTGGAAACCGTCACAGATTCTGTAATCACACCACTAGAGGTAGAAGCACATTGTTCATTTGTCAATGACTGCAGAATTTTATTAATTCCTATATTAAGAGCAGGATTAGGATTTGTCGAAAGCTTTACCAGAATTTTATCCTCGGCCAAGGTTGCTCATATTGGAATTGCCCGTGATCACGATACACTTGAGGCCAAACCTTATCTTAATACCGTACCTGATGATCCGGACGAATTTGATCGGGTTTTAGTGCTCGATCCGATGCTGGCAACCGGCAACAGCAGCGTAAAGGCGCTTGAAATGGTAATTAATAAAGGATATTCTCCCGATAAAATTACATTTTGCTGCGCCTTATCCACCAAGGTAGGAATCGATCAGCTTCAACAAAAATATCCTGCCCTCAAAATTGTCACGGCGGCAATTGACCCGCAACTAAACGATAAAGCCTATATAGTACCTGGTCTGGGCGATGCGGGAGATCGTTTAAACCTGTTGTAAAAGGTTTAAGATATAAGGTTTTAGGAGGAATTTGTTTGTCCAAGAGGGAAATCGAGGTGGAATAATGGGACTGGCCACCATAGTGGCCATATTATTGAGCCTGTGTTTTACGTTACTGGAACGTCTGGGCTGTACCAACGAATAATTTCTATCCCCAATTGAATTCATTTATAAAATAGCCTTTCCTGCTCAAGTGAAAGGCTATTTTTTATAATAAAATAAATTCTAGTTTACGTCTTCGGAGTAAATAAACCTAAATGTAATTAATATAATAATAAAGTGGCATATTGTTATAAGGTAATAAAATTATCAACTTAAGAAATTTATTTTACTATATAATCTATTTAAAGGTTTCGATGAGAGGAGTTATTGAGCTATGAATAGTAAACGATGGTGGGCCCTGGCGGTATTTTTGGTTTTACTGGTAGTATGGGCGATTAGTTCCACCAAATTGGAAAGTGAGAAAGCACAAGGGAACTCCACCCTTCTGGGTTATATCAATGGAACAGATACTTTGGCCAATGCTACTGAAGTTTATCGTGAGGGAAGCGGCCAGGCCCTTGCCCTGCTAAAGCTCGAAGGAGTAATAATGGAAAACAGTACGGATAATCCGACTTTAAGCAGCGGCTATAATCATCAGGTATTTCTCAAACAATTGGAAAATGCTTTTTCCCGTCACGATATTAAAGGAGTTGTTCTGCAGGTTAATTCCCCCGGCGGCGGAGTATACGAAAGTGACGAGATTTACAACCGTATTATGGAATTGAAGGCTAAATACAAAAAACCGCTGGTGGTATATATGAGCCAGGAAGCTGCTTCCGGTGGATATTATGTATCCATGACCGCTGACAAGATATATGCTAATCGCAATACCTTGACTGGTTCCATCGGAGTTATCATAAGAACCTATAATTACCAGGAATTAGCTGATAAAATAGGTGTAAAAGATGTAACCTTTAAAAGCGGTGAGCAAAAAGACCTGTTGAATCCTATGCGTCCTGTAAATGAACAGGAAAAAGCCATTATGCAAAGTCTGGTAAATGAAAGTTACGGTTATTTTGTAGATATAGTCGCCAAGGGCAGGAATATGGATCGGAACCAGGTCTTGCAATTGGCTGACGGAAGAATTTATTCCGGAACTCAGGCCAAAAATTTAGGATTGGTGGATTATGTAGGCAATTTGGATCAGGCTATCCAAGGTGCCGCTGATCTGACTAATACCAATAATCCAAAAATCTTGCTTTTCAAGAATCCGGGACCTAATTTTTGGAGCTGGTTTAAATCCATGCGTGCACCCGCCTTCGATCTGCTGGGATTAAGGCAGCAAATGGAGCAGGAACTCGGTCCCATGCTTATGTATATTGCTAATTAACCGTCTCTAACCGGAGGACACAACCAGCAATGAAAATGCGTCATCCTGAGTGTTAACGGAGCATCTTTCCCTTGTTAATCGTCAATAGCGGCAAGATTCTTCACTATGTTCAGAATGACAACAACAGTATTTTCTATTAAACCTTTAGGAGGCTTATATCGTGACCATAAATGATGAAAATACCCCCCGGACCGAAACTAGTCCTGAGCCGGGTCATAAAAATGATGGTATTTACCGGGTGGCAGGCTTCTGGACTCGTTTGTTGGCCTTTACTGCCGACATATTGGTTATTGCCGCCTTGAACTCTATCATCTGGAACGCTTTATCAGCCCATGTGTCAAGCAACAGTTTCATTTATAAAGTTTCGCATGTTAATTCGCTGTTCCTGGGAATTATCGGTACAGCTTATTTTATAATCATGACCCGGTACTATCAACAAACCCTGGGTAAGATGATACTGGGTATTAAGGTAATCCAGCGCAGCGGCAAACCTTTGAGTTGGATTACCGTGGTTTTCCGCGAACTGGTAGCCCGAACCCTTTCACAGCTTATGGGGCTTAATCTCGGCTATATTGTCTGCTGGTTCAACAGTGAAAAACGCTGCGCCCACGACTATTTAAGTGATACCTGGGTGGTTTATGAAAAGTCATATTCCGATAATCATTGTATTACGGTAGAAAGCTAGGGAATCATTCCCGGCCCCTTTATAAAAAATGCTGGAAAATATTAAGTCACATGCCAGAAAACTAAAAAACGAACTTGGTGCATTATACTTTGCCTTTCAACGGGATGACGTCCCCTGGTATGCCAAAGTCGTACTTGCACTGGTGCTCGGCTATGCTTTAAGCCCGATAGATCTGATACCGGATTTTATTCCCATCCTGGGCTATGTGGATGATTTGTTATTGATACCACTCGGAATAGCCCTGGCCATACGGCTAATACCGGCCGACATCATGGAGAACTGCCGCCGGCAGGCCCGATCAGCACAACCATTATTAAAATCAAACTGGCGGGCCGGAACTTTTATAATATGCCTTTGGATATTGATCATTGGGCTGATAGCAGTTAAATTTATCTGATTCAAAGTATATTTGCCCCTTGATTTTTTTCGAGCATTGAATTATAACTCTAAACAAATAGATTTCTTGATTAATATAATTCAAAAGAGGTGTTGCAAAGATGGAAAAGACACAATTTCAAACGGAATCCAAACGTATTCTGGATTTAATGATTAACTCTGTTTATACCAACAGAGAAATTTTTTTAAGAGAACTGATTTCCAATGCAAGTGATGCTATTGACAAATTGTATTATCGTTCCTTAACCGACCAAAACGTAGGGATGAGCCGAACAGATTTCAATATCGTAATCAATATCGATAAGAATAATCGTACCCTTACCATTTCGGACAATGGCTGCGGAATGACTAAAGAAGAACTGGAGAGCAACCTCGGCACCATAGCCCGGAGCGGTTCTCTGGCCTTTACCAAAGAAACCGAAGCCATGGACGATATTGAAATTATAGGTCAATTCGGGGTCGGTTTCTATTCTGCCTTTATGGTAAGCAAATGTCTCACGGTTATCACCAAAGCTTATGGTTCTGACCAGGCTTATAAATGGGAATCAGAAGGTATCGAAGGTTATACCATAACCGATTGCAGCAAAGATAAAGTCGGGACTGATGTAATACTGCAGATTAAAGATAATGTCGGGGAAGACAACTATGATGAATTTCTGGAGCAATACAAAATTAAAGCGATTGTAAAAAAATACTCTGACTATATTCGTTATCCGATCAAGATGGATGTCGAGAAATCACGGCTCAAAGAAGGTTCTGAAGATGACTATGAAAGCTATACTGAAACTGAAGTACTCAACAGTATGATACCTTTATGGCGCAGAAATAAAAGTGAGCTGACTGATGAAGATTATAATAACTTTTATAAGGATAAATTTCTTGACTACGAAAATCCACTCCGGGTAATCCACACCAGTACCGAGGGAACGGCAACTTTTAACGCACTTATGTACATACCGTCGAGGACTCCTTATAACTATTACACCAAAGAATTTGAAAAAGGGCTGCAGCTCTATTCCAATGGTGTTTTAATCATGGAAAAATGCGCCGATCTATTGCCTGACTATTTTAGCTTTGTTAAAGGCCTGGTGGACTCCCAGGATTTATCATTAAATATCTCCCGGGAGATGCTCCAGCATGACCGGCAGCTAAAGATTATAGCCAACAATCTGGAGAAAAAGATAAAAAATGAACTCTCCGACATGCTGAACAATGACCGGGAAAAATATGAAGAGTTCTTTCGGAGCTTTGGCCTGCAATTAAAGTTCGGTTTATATGACAAATTTGGTGCCAACAAAGACCTTCTAAAGGATCTCATCATGTTCAGCTCTTCTTTAGAGAATAAAATGGTAACCCTTAAAGAATATACTGAACGGATGAAAGAAGATCAAAAATATATCTATTATGCCTGCGGTGAAAGCATCGAAAGAATCGAACGCCTCCCGCAAACCGAGCTGGTCAAGGATAAAGGCCTGGAAATACTTTATCTTACGGATGATGTTGATGAGTTTGCGCTTCGTATCTTAAATGATTATGAAGGCAAAGAATTCAAATCTGTTTCCAGTGGCGATTTGGGACTTGAAACTGAAGAGGAAACGGAAAAACAAACGGAAGATTACCAGGAATTATTTGATTTCATGAAAGAATCACTTAACAATAAAGTTAAAGAAGTCAGACTTTCGCAACGGCTTAAATCCCATCCGGTATGCCTGAGCAGTGATGGCCCGCTGTCTCTGGAAATGGAAAAAGTCTTAAACTCCATGCCGGACGGGCATCAGGTCAAAGCTGAGCGGGTTTTGGAGATAAACGCCAATCATCCCATATTTGAAACCCTGTGTAAGCTATTCCAGGACGACCGGGACCAAATAAAAGCCTATAGTGAACTTCTCTATACACAGGCTCTTCTTATTGAAGGAATGGCCATAGATGATCCGGTGGCATTTTCTAATCTGGTATGCGATATAATGGCTAAATAAATAGCTTTAGATATTGAACGGGGTCAGGCCGGGGCCTAATAACAGGAACCTGAACCCCGTTTTATTCATTTTTAAAAACAATTTGGTCTTATTTACAAAATTTGTACCGTTATACTTGAAGATTATATTAAGTACTTGATACAATTGGATGGAGCCTAATGATGCGATTGCTAATTTTAATTATTATTGCTATTATGCAAATAATAGTAACGCTAGGAGGGATATAGATGCCTGAATCCGATAAAACCATAATGATCGAAATATTAAAAGGCACTCAGGCTTTTTCCAGTGGTTGAAGCTGTACATCCGACTGCTCTTCAGCAGCTAGTTGTGGATCAACTATGGACTATGAAAAACAAACCCGGTTAATGGCGGAGGAATTTAAAGAGATTTACCATGATCAGGTGGTAGTTAAGTATGTAGATGTTGATAAACAAGGTCTCGAAGATTATCCGATTATGGACCGGGTGCTTCGCATGGGTTATTCCTATCCGATAACTTTGATTAACGGTCAGCCTCGCTTTGCCGGAGCGCTGATGAAAGTTGAAATCAAGGAAGCTGTTGATGGAATATTAAAAGATTCCCAGGCCCTCAATTAAGTTAGTTATTCTGAAAACACCGTTTCAATAAGGAAATTGCTCTCCGGAGCAATTTTTTCTTATTGCTGTTCGAACTAAGCATTTTATAAGACATGGAGGCTTTCGTAGATGCAAGTAAATGCTGCACCAGGCAGTAACTATCATATAATAACCTATGGCTGCCAGATGAATGTCCGGGATTCTGAAACTATGGCCGGGTTGGTTGAAGCAATGGGATACCAGGAAGTTGACAATTTGGATGAAGCTGACCTAGTAATTTTTAATACCTGCAGTGTACGCCATTCGGCCGAAAACAAAGTTTATGGTAAACTTGGAGAAGTCAACGCGATCAAGAAAAAACACCCCTCCATGCTTATTGCTTTCGGTGGATGTATGGCTCAACTGCCTGAAGTCAAACAAAGGTTATATAAAATCGGGGTAGATATAATTTTTGGAACCCATAATATACACGAACTTCCTGCCATGATTGATCAGGCCAGGGACGGCAAAAAACGGGTGGAACAAATCTGGACCAATGCGGGAGAAGTTATTGATCCGTTACCCGCGTTAAGACGCCCCGGTTTAAGTGCTTTCGTTAATGTCATGTACGGATGCAATAATTTCTGCAGTTATTGTATAGTTCCTTATACCAGAGGCCGGGAACGCAGCCGGACCCCGGAGAATATCCAGCAGGAATTGGAAGAACTGGCCATGCTGGGCTACCGGGAAGTCACTCTGCTAGGCCAAAATGTAAACTCCTATGGCAAAGGCCTGGATGAAAAGGTGGATTTTGCGGATATACTGGTAATGGCCAGTAAAATTGACGGTTTGGAAAGAATTCGTTTCACCACTTCCCATCCCAAAGACATGTCCGATAAGTTGATCGACACTATCGCCTCACACGATAAACTGTGCGAACATATCCATGTACCGTTGCAGGCCGGCAGTAATAAAATCCTCCAACGCATGAACCGCGGCTATACCCGCGAACATTACCTGGAACTGGCGCAAAAGATGCGGGAGCGGATTCCCGGCGTGGCCATTACCAGTGACTTAATAGTGGGTTTCCCGGGCGAAACAGATGAGGACTTTGAAAATACTTTGGACATGGTAAGAAAAGTCAGATTCGATGCTGCCTTTACCTTCCTTTATTCCATCCGTACGGGTACAAAAGCAGCAACTTTTGAAGATCAGGTCCCGCTCGAAGTAAAGAAAAGCCGTTTACTGGAGCTGAACCGGGTTCAATATGGCATAGCTCTGGAATTAAATAAAAAACTGGAAGGTACCTGTCAGGAACTTATGGTTGAAGGACCCAGCAAAACCAATCCGGAAAAACTCAGCGGCAGAACACGTACTAATCGTATAGTGATTTTTTCCGGTCAAAATAATTTAATAGGCAGTTTAATAAATGTTAAAATAACGAAAGGGAAAACGTTCTCGCTGTTTGGAGACGTTCAGCAGAACGACAAATAATATTGGGGAGGATACATTAGTGAACACAGATGACATTATCAAGATGGCCTTTGAACTGGGCAATGCCGTGGCTAATTCCGAAGAGATTGAGAATCTTAAAGCCAAACAGGCGCTCGTAACCCAGGACAAAGAAGCGTATGATCTCATTATGCGCTACCAGGATACCAGAAACAAAGTTGATAATAAGAGTAATAGCGGCAACGGCCTTATATTGGGAAAATCAGATGAAGATTTACTCAGTATTCTGGAACAGCAGATCAATAACAACGCTCTTATTCAAGACCTTATGCAAGCCCAGCAAAAATTCGACAGTCTCATGCAAGGAATCTACTTTGCCATGAACCAGGCCATCAGTGGTGGCGGCGGCGGTTGTTCCGGCGGTTGTGAATCTTGCGGCAGTTCTTGTAGCTGCTAGTATGAGGGGGTCAGGTTTTAATTAATGAATTAGGTGGGATTGAAATTAATCTCACCTACTCCTTAATTTAAGCTTGACCCCCTTCATTAGGAGGAAGATAATCGTGGCCGGATATACTCCCATGATCGAACAATATTTGGAAATAAAATCACAAAATCAGGACGCGATACTGATGTTTCGTCTGGGTGATTTTTATGAAATGTTTTTTGAAGATGCCAAATTAGCTTCCCGTGAACTTGAAATCGTCCTGACTGCGCGCGATGGAGGCAATGAGAAAATTCCCATGTGCGGAGTTCCTTATCACGCCGTCAACAATTACATATCCAGACTGATCAGCAAAGGTCATAAGGTGGCCATCTGTGACCAGATGGAAGACCCCAAACTGGCTAAGGGCATAGTAAAACGCGAAGTTACCCGCATTATCACTCCCGGCACGGTCATGGATGCCGGTATGCTCGATGACAGCCGCAATAATTTTCTGGCTGCCATAGTTGATAATAAAGAAGTTACTGGTTTTGCTTACATTGATATTTCCACCGGTGATTTTCGCGTTACTGAAATTAAGGAAGGGGAAAATACCCTGGCCCGTCTGGAAGCCGAACTCTTTCGCTTGAATCCGGCGGAATGTTTGCTGCCACCGTGGAGTGACCTTCAATTCCAGCTTCAATCCGGCCGGTTTAATGGTTCCACCGTTTTTACAACTTTAAAAGAATCGGACCTGAAACTGAGCGAAGCGGAAAACGAACTTAAAAACTATTTTGGGGTGGCCTCCCTGGAACCTTTCGGTTTGAGGGATTATTCCTGCGGCATAATAGCTGCCGGTGCTATACTGGCTTTCCTGAATCGGACTCAGAAAAGCAGTTTAAAACAGATTTTAACTATTAAAGTGTATAACACCCATAATTATATGGATCTTGATTATGCCACCCGCCGAAACCTGGAAATATCCGCCACCATGCGCGATAATCGATATGAAGGCACTCTTCTCAGCGTACTCGACTATTGTCTGACCTCGATGGGCAAGCGACTTTTACGTAATTGGGTTGAGCAGCCTTTAATTGATGTAGATTCGATTAATCAGAGATTAGACTCGGTAGAAGAACTGTACAGCAATCTATCCTTGATGGAAAGCCTGTCTCCGGTTCTGGATGAAATTGCCGACCTGGAAAGACTGTGCGGTCGGATAGGCAGCGAAATTGCGTCTCCCCGTGATTTATTAGCTATTAAAAGGTCTCTGGCGGTTCTTCCCCAATTGATTTCGCTGTTGACCAATTGCACCAGTCCCATCATTATAGACATTGCTCAGTTGGATTGCATGACAGATGTTTGCAACTTAATCGATAAAGCAATTGATGATAATGCACCTTTAACTATTAAGGAAGGAGGCATTATCAAAAACGGCTATGACCCGGAAATTGATGAATTAAAATTACTTTCCGAAAATGGTTCTGCCTGGCTGTTGGAATATGAAAACCAGGAAAAAGAACGCACCGGCATGAAATATCTGAAGGTTGGCTATAACAAGGTATTTGGCTACTTCATTGAAATAAGCAAATCGAATCTTTCCATGGTTCCGCCCGAATATGTGCGGAAACAAACCCTGGTTAATACTGAAAGGTTCATAACTGACGAACTTAAAAAATATGAAGATAAAATTCTGGGTGCACGGGAAAAGCTTTTCGGTCTGGAATATGAAAAATTTATTGAACTGCGCAGCATTCTTATCGAGCATATACCTCGTTTACAGGCCGCAGCCCGTCATATTGCCACCCTCGATGTACTATTATCTTTGGCCCGGGCAGCTTATGATAATGATTATACCCGCCCCGAGGTTAACACCAAAGATATAATTGAAATAAAGGCCGGCCGTCACCCGGTGGTAGAGAAATATTTGCAGCAATCCCGTTTCGTACCCAATGATTTGAAACTCGACCGGGATGACTACTTTGCTCTTATTACCGGTCCCAACATGGGCGGAAAAAGCACCTATATGAGACAGGCGGCCTTGCTGGTTTTAATGGCTCAAATGGGCAGCTTTGTTCCGGCTGACCGGGCGGTAATCGGAGTGGTTGACCGGATATTTACCCGGGTGGGCGCGTCCGACGACCTCAGTGCGGGCCAGAGTACTTTTATGGTGGAGATGGTGGAAGTAGCCAATATTCTTAACAACGCCTCTTCACGCAGTCTCATTATTCTGGATGAAATCGGTCGGGGTACCAGTACGTATGACGGTTTGAGCATTGCCCAGGCGGTAACTGAATTTTTATGTGAAAAAGTTCAGGCGCGTACCCTCTTTGCTACTCATTATCATGAATTGACTAAATTGGCAGATACTATACCAGGCTTGTTTAATCTCTGTGTGTCGGTAATGGAATCGGGTGACACGGTAGTATTCTTGAAAAAGGTGCTGCCCGGGAAAGCCGACCGCAGTTATGGCATCCATGTAGCCAGCTTGGCCGGACTGCCAGCCAAGGCCATTGAACGAGCAAATGACATCCTGACCGCCCTGGAAACGGACCAACCGGGACAGCCGCCGGCAGTGGCGCAAATGAGCCTGTTTGAAGAAGAAGTCCCGCCGGTAGTGGTAGAACTGCAAAAACTGGATGTGGATAATATCAGTCCGCGTAAAGCACTGGAGCTTATATACAAGTGGAAGGGTATGTGTAATTAACATTTAGACGCTGAATACGCTGAATATTATGACTAACACTGAATTTCTTTAGTACGAAAATACGGTTCTTGTCATTCTGAACGCAGTGAAGAATCTTGCCGATATTGATGATTAACAAAGGAAGGATCCTTCGTTAACACTCAGGATGACGCATTTTCGTTGCTGCTTGTGGCCTACGGTCATGGGCGGTTAATTAGAAAATAAAATCGTAGGCCGGTCTACAGGGCGATAGCCCTTCACCCATCGGGCACAACTGATGTTCGCCGTCCGCTCACTATTAAGGACGCAGGCCGGTGTAGAAAATAACATGGAGAAAACCCAACCCTGAGGCCCCTTCCTAACGTCGGGGCCGTAGGGCTGGCTACGGACTTGAGATTTGAAAGGACTAAAACCTTTAAGGAGGTGTTTTTGGTGCTTATTGGTATTGATGTGGGTGGAACTTATACTGATGGAGTATTGTTGGAAGACGGCATCATATTAAAGGATGTCAAAAAGCCTACCGGGAATAATTTACAGGAGACTCTGCTGCTGGTATTGGATGAATTATTGGATAACCGCGATAAAGCATCAATTGACCGCATGGTTATAAGCACTACTCTGGTAACTAATGTCCTGGCCACCGGGCAAGGTGAAAGAACTGCCCTGATACTCATACCGGGACGAGGCCTGCCCCATAATGCTTATGATTTTTGCCCGGATACTTACTTCCTGTCGGGGGGAATAGATTTTCGCGGTCACGTGGTAGAGGAATTAGACCCGCAGGAAGCAGTGGCTGCCCTTGATGATATTTACGGTAAAGGAATACGGCAAGTAGCAGTAGCGGGTAAATTCTCCAACCGCAATGATTCTCATGAGAAAAATATCCGTCACCTGATGGTAAACAAATACCCCGATATGCAGGTGGCATTGGGATGTGAAACGGCTGGCAAGCTGAACTTCCCCCGCCGTGCAGTCACCACTTATTATACCGCCATGACCATGTCCCGCTGGAATAGTTTTGTGGCTGATTTCGAACAGGCCCTCGCTCATAGAAATATTAAGGTGGAAACAGAAGTCCTGAAAGCCGATGGAGGCACCATGCCTCTTCATACCTCTTTGCGCACACCCTGTGAAACCGTTTTCTCCGGACCGGCCGCGAGTACCATGGGAGCAGTGGCCTTGACTCAGGATCAACTCAATTCGGTAGTAATTGACATAGGCGGTACTACATCGGATATTTCGCTCATTATAGGAGGAGAACCTTTATATGCTTCCCGTGGTGCTAATATTGACGGTAAATACACTCATATCAATTCCTTTGCCGTCAGGTCTCTGGCCCTGGGGGGGGACAGCGAAATAAAAATTGATAACGGGACTATACTGGTAGGGCCCCGCCGCAAAGGAGAAGCTGCTTGTTTTGGCGGTCCCTCCGCCACGGTTACCGATGTTTTTAATTGGCAGTATAAACTTAATATTGGTGATTTCGAGCGCTCCCGCTTCAAATTGATTGAAATAACCCAAATGGCCGGAATGGAGCTGGAGACATTCTGCCAGGCGGTAGTTGATATAGTAATCGAAAAGTTACAGAATTTAATTAAAGAAATGTTTACCGAATGGGAAAATGAACCGGCTTACCGGGTATGGGAAGTAGTAAACCGCAAAAAATTCAAATTGGATCAGATTATCGGTATCGGTGCGGCAGCTTATGCCATAATTCCGCCACTGGCCGAAAATATGAAGCTGGATTATGCCATTCATCATTATGCACCGGTGGCCAATGCTTTGGGCGCCTGTGTCGCTCGACCAACCTTGGCCTTCAATCTGCATATTGATACCCAAAATCGCAAATATTTCATTGATTATGATGGAATATCCGGTGATATAGCCAACGCTCCCCATTTCCAATTGAAAGATGCGCGTGAACTGGCTATGAACCACCTCAAACGTCTGGCCGCTGCCAAAGGCATGGCCGACTATGCCAGCGAGGCTCGTTTTGACCGGGAAGAACAGTTTAATGTTATCCGGGGATGGGATAGGGTAGGACGAATATTCGAATTATCCGTGCAAATAGCACCCGGTTTGATCGATAGTTTCAAGGGGGTGAAGTAATGAATAAAACCGGTATATTATTTTTTCCTGCTTTTGACTGGGCTATTTCTTCAACACATCCGGAAAGGGAAGAACGCCTGCTTTATACCAGAGACCAGCTTTTTGAGGAAGGGATCATGGATTTTCCCCAAATTATTGAGTACCAGCCCCGCATGGCCACTTTTAAGGATATAGCCCGGGTCCACTTCTGTGTACCTGATATACCCGCCCAGATTACCGAAGCCCATCTGGTTTCAGCCGGCGGTGCACTGGTAATTGCGGATGCCCGCATGAACGGGGAGATCCATAATGGTTTTGCCATCATCAGACCGCCCGGACATCATGCCATGACTGTAAGCCACGGCAACCGGGGATTTTGTAATATTAATAATGAAGCTATAATGATCGAATATTTGCGTCAAAAGTATGGAGTCAAAAGGATAGCGATTGTTGATACCGATGTCCACCACGGAGACGGTAGTCAGGAAATATATTACCACGACCCGGATGTCCTTTTTATTTCCTTCCATCAGGATGGACATACTTTATATCCAGGCACCGGTTTTACGGATGAACTGGGCGGACCCCTGGCCTGGGGCACCACCATAAATGTTCCTCTGGCTCCGCGTACGACCGATACCGGTATAATATATGTGCTGGAGAACCTGGTTCTGCCCTTGCTGGAGCAGTTCAAACCGGATTTAATTATCAATTCTGCCGGACAGGATAACCATTACACTGATCCTCTGGCCGATATGTGCTTTTCGGCCCAGGGCTATGCTACCCTCAATCAAAAACTGGCGCCGGATATTGCGGTGCTGGAAGGCGGCTATTCCGTGGAAACAGCCTTGCCCTATATCAACATGGGCATTATCATGGCCATGGCCGGAATAGACTTCTCCAATCTCAGCGAGCCTGACTACCGGGCCGGTAAATTCAAAGAATCACCGCGTAATATGGAATATATCAAGAAATTGGTAGCAACTCAGTTGGCCAATTTCTCGCGCCGGGAAGAAGTGGTAGCCCAAAACCGGGCCAAAAACGAGCCGTATCAGTCCTATTACAAGAGTATCTATTATGATACCGATTCCATCAACGAAGAACAGCACAATAAACTGAGAATATGCCAGCACTGCGGCGGCTACCGCCTGATCGACTCCACTGCTCATTTACGCAATGGCAAAGTCCAGAGGGTATTCTGCATCTCGGTACCGGCCGGTGCCTGTTCTGACTGTCAGTCCGAAGCCCAAACCATATACCGGGAAATGATCGCCAAGAGCTCCTCTTTTGATGTTATCTATTGGCAGGACCGGGCAGGGGACAATTACCGCAGTCTCAATACCGAACTGGAAACGGAGACCGTCTTATAATCATGGCTATAAAATTATTACAGGATGACCTGATAAATAAAATTGCCGCCGGGGAAGTAGTAGAACGGCCCGCGTCTATCGTTAAGGAACTGGTGGAAAATGCGATTGATGCCGGAGCTACAAAAATTAACGTTAATATCGTACGGGGCGGAATTGACTCGGTAGAGGTAGAAGATAATGGCAGCGGTATCGCGCCTGACGAGCTAATGTTAGCCTTCCAGCGCCATGCCACCAGTAAAATCGGCCGGGAAGAAGATCTGAACAACATAGCAACGATGGGATTCCGGGGTGAAGCCCTGCCCAGTATAGCATCCGTCTCCAAAATTCAGATAATGACTGCTCAGACGGACAAACCCGGCATACAGGCAGTTCTGGAAGGGGGAACTCTGATTAATTCTGCTCCTTGCTCCTGTCCGCCTGGTACGCGCATTATGATCAATGACGTTTTTTATAATACCCCGGCCCGGCGTGAATTCTTAAAAACTCCGGTAACAGAGGGCAATAATGTTCATGAAATCATGAACCGGCTAGCTTTGTCCCGCCCTGATATATCATTTAAGTTCTCTAATCAGAATAAGACTTTTTTTAAAACTCCGGGAAAAGGCGATTTAATGGATACCGTAACTTCTATATATGGACGGGATTTTAGTCAGAATCTGATCCCGGTGGCGTATGATTCAGATAGATTTTCCATCTCAGGCTTAATTTCTCCCCCGGAAATCACCAGAACCAATCGGAAAAACCAGCTCTTTTTTGTCAATACCCGGGCTATTCGCAGTCCTATGCTATATAAAACGGTGGACCAGGCTTATCGCGGCCTCTTAATATCCCAGGAATTTCCGCTGGCATTCCTATTTATTAATATGCCTCCGGCCGAGATCGACGCCAATGTTCACCCGCAAAAGACGGAAGTGCGGTTTCGGGATGAGAAGGTTATTTTCAGATTGGTTGTGGAAGTAATCCGCGATACTTTAGGTCAATTGAATTATAAATACAATCTTCCCACCCAGCTAGCTGATTCTGAGCCACATACCCCGGCTTACGATACCGGGCGTTTTGAGTTTTCAACCGTAGCACCCAGGGAGTCAGGTATGGCTTACCAAAATATGACCAAACCTGATAATACGGAAAATCGTTATGATTTCACAAGCTTGCCCGCATCGGACACTCCTCTCAACTATCGGGTGATGGGGCAGTGTTTTAATTCCTATATCATGATAGAGAAAGAAAACGAACTGGTTTTAATTGATCAGCATGCCGCCCATGAGCGCATCAATTATGACAAACTGCGCTCTGCCACCGATAAAGGCAATATGTCTCAAGCCCTGGCTTTCCCTGTTTCAGTACAGCTTTCAGTTAAAAGTATGCAGGTTCTGGAAAACAACCTACAAACTCTGACCGGCCTCGGTTTTACTATCGATATTATTGGTCCCCGGGAGATCGCCATCCGCACCGCCCCCTGGGCAGCACGAGGCAATGAAAGAGAAACCATCCTGGAAATACTGGAACTCCTGCAGGAAGATAAACTGCTGGATGTGACCGATGAGGCCTATAAACTCCTGGCCTGCAAAAAGTCCATCAAAGCCGGCCAGGTTTTAAGCCGCCTGGAAATGGAGACAATAATAGCGGACTTGTTAAAACTGCCGGATTACAGGAATTGTCCGCACGGCCGGCCTGTAATTCTAAGTATCTCCAGGCAGGAAATGGACCACCATTTTAAAAGGATATAATCTATGAAAATTATTGTAACAACTACACAGTCCAAGGATATACCTGATAAAAATATCAAACTGTTTTTAGAAGATTCAGGACTTACTTACATACCCAGGCAAAGAAAGAGTTTGCCCGTTTTAACGGCTGAGAATGGAGCCGATGCGATCATCGTATGGGAAGATGGCCGACCCCTACTATATGTAGATGACCAGAAGTTCTTTTTCCACCCCAGCATGGCCAAAAATCGCATTTCCGGAATGAGGCATGGTTTAGGTTATGATGTAATGGCCAAAGCGTGCGGAATTGAGACCGGGGATAGTTTCTTGGATTGTACGCTGGGTATGGGAGCTGATGCCATAGTAGCATCTTACCTGTCTGGCGGCAAGATAGTCGGTCTGGAGAAATCGCCCGGTATCTACCATGTTATTAAATGGGGAATGCGTAATTACCGCAGCCGCATGAACTGGCTGGAAGATGCCATACATAGAATCCGGGTTATACCCCAAGACCACCTCGATTTTCTTAAAGAATTACCGGAGCATAGCTTTGACATAATCTATTTTGATCCTATGTTCAGGAAACCGCTTCTGTCCAGTCAACCGCTGGCTCCATTGCGTCTGCTGGCCGATCCCGCCCCTTTATCTCCTGAAGCAGTTTCTGAGGCCTGCCGGGCCGCACGCAAACGGGTAGTTATGAAAGAGCTGGTAACCAGCGGTGAATTCGAACGTCTCGGTTTCAAGCTTTACCCGGGCAGTAAACATAATAGAATCGGGTATGGGTATATTGATATTGATTAATGCTTTTTTGAGGTGACCTTATTTTGTTGAACGTAGGAGCTATAGTTGGACCTACTGCAGTTGGTAAGACCCGACTGGCAATTGAACTGGCTAAAATTTTGAATGGGGAAATACTGTCCTGTGACTCTATGCAGATATATCGTGGCATGGATATCGGTACAGCCAAAGCGAATGGGGAAGAACAGGCTCAGATACCTCATCATCTTATAGATATAGTAAACCCCGATGATGACTTTACCGTAGCAGATTATCAAGCGCAAGCGCAAAAAATTATCACCCAACTGAATGAACAGGGCAAATTGCCCCTCTTGGTGGGAGGAACCGGACTTTATTACCAGGCCGTGGTTGATGATTATAATTTTTTTCCTATGCATGCAAGGATGACAGCACGCCAAAAGTGGGAAGATATAACTGACCAGCAAGGTTTGGATTATGTCTATGAAAAACTCCGGACCTTGGACTCGGATTATGCTGAGAAAATCAGTTCCAATGATCGCAAACGAATAATTCGCGCTCTGGAAGTCTATGACTTGACCGGCCGTCCCTTTTCCGAGTTTCAAACGCGTAATACCGGGAAATATAATCTGGTGGCGATTGGTCTCAACCTTGAAAGAAGTGCTTTATATCACAAAATCGAACAGCGCGTGGATGAAATGATAACCCAGGGTTTAATTGATGAGGTACGGGAACTGCGTTCCCAGGGTTATGCCCCCGAATTGAACTCCATGCAGGCCCTGGGCTATAAACAGGTCTACTGCTATTTGGAAGGTATGCTTACCTACCGTGAAATGGTGCAGGAAATAAAAAAAGAGACCAGACGTTACGCTAAGCGACAATTAACCTGGTTCCGGAAGGACAGCCGCATTACCTGGATAAATCCTCAAGAGTACAGGGATTATAATGAAATGATTAAAAATATTTCCGCCTATATGGCAGGACAATTGGGCAGGATGTAGAATAAAGTACTAGATAATAGATAGAAAATAGTGAATGGGGGCTATCGATTTGATTAATAAAAACCAGTTGAATTTACAGGATGCTTTTCTCAATCAGGTACGCAAAGAAAAGACTCCTGTTACCATCTTTCTGGTTAATGGGTTTCAAATAAAAGGCGTAGTTAAAGGTTTTGACAATTTTACGGTTATTGTTGAAATGGAACAAAAGCAACAGCTTGTCTATAAACACGCCATCTCCACCGTAGCACCATTAAAGCCCATTGGCATTATAAATTTGGAAAACAAGAACAATGATGATGAATAACCCGGACTTCCGGGTTATTCCCTTTACCCATCCTCATCATCTGTCCCTTCTCATTTCTGCGTTCCAATAATTTTCTTCATTATAAATTGCTATGTCCGTTTATAATAACAAATAGAGAAGAAAAATCATGCTAAAGAGGGTGCAACGGCTATATTAAACGAAATTGCCCGGACCATAGTCAATGCCGGCGGAAGAGCGTATTACGCCGGTGGCTATGTACGTGATAATATCATGGCTCTGCCGGCCTCAAAAGACATCGATATAGAAATATTTAACCTTTCAACCGAAAAAATAACCGATCTTCTCGGCGCTTTCGGCGAAGTATTTATATCTGGCCAAGCTTATCCGGTTATAAAAATTAAAGGTCATCCGGAATGGGATTTTACTATACCCGAAAACCCACAGCTGTCTTTTCAAGAAGCCTGTCAGAGACGCGATTTCACCATTAATTCCATGCTCATGGATATTATAACCGGTGAGCTGATTGATGAATTAGGAGCCAGAAAAGACATCAAGCATAAGTTGATCCGGCACACCAGCCCCGGAGTCTTCAAGAATGACCCTCTGCGGGCTTATCGAGCCTGCCAGCTAGCCGCCCGGTTTGATTTTAAGCTGCATCCGGATACTATTAAACTGATTCAAGCCACGCCTCTAACCAACCTAAAAGCTGAACGGATCTACGAAGAATTTTGTAAATTACTGATGCTCTCCCGTAAACCTTCAATTGGTTTGAGATATATGCAAGAAACCGGGATTCTGGAAAGAATGCATCCCTCGTTGTTCCAATTGATCGGATGTCAGCAATCCCCGCTTCATCATCCCGAAGGAGACGTCTTGGAACACACCCTGCTGGTAGTGGACCAGACTGCCCAACTTAAGGATAAGTCACATTACCCCTTGGCGCTCATGTTCGCGGCTCTGCTGCATGACACCGGGAAACCGCAATCAACCCGGATAACCGGAGAAAAAGTAACTGCCTACGGACACGATGTCTGTGGCGCCACAGTTGCGGCTGAGTTTATGCGCCGGATAACCTCCAATGCCCGTCTCATAGCCAGCGTCTCCACTCTGATAAGAGAACATATGCGTCCGGTTCTTCTGTATAAGGAACGTGAAAGAGTCTCAGATAAAGCCCTGCGCAAACTTATCAACCGCGTTGATTTCCATGAACTTATGCTTCTGGCTGAAGCTGATTTCAAAGGACGCACGGTGGAAAGAGATTTTGAGGTGGTAAGAGCCTGGTTTGATGAGCGTTTCCAGGCCGCGGGCATAGATCCCCGGCAGAGAATCAAGCCATTGGTAAATGGCCGGGATCTTGTCCAATTAGGTTATAAACCCGGCCAACAGATGGGCCGACTTCTCAACACCGCTTTTGAATGGCAGTTGGAAGGGAAAAACCGGGATGAAATACTAAGCCGGTTTAAGAAGTGATATACTTCCAAACCACAAGGGCGCACTCGCCCCGCATTATTCGTACTGACTTTGCAATGACCGGTTATTTTCTTTCCAAGCCGGTTTTTTCCAGAACATAGCTAGAATAATACCCACCACCAGGACCAGCGCGGCAAAATAGTAGGGATAATTAATATTCATATCAAACAGAATGCCGCCTACAATAGGCCCGAAAATATTTCCCAGACTGGTGAACATCGAATTCATTCCACCTATAAAGCCTTGCTCATTGCCGGCAATTTTGGATAAATAAGTAGTGATTGCAGGACGAATTAAGTCAAACCCAACGAATAGTACAAAAGTGGTCAGCAGAATAGTTAGATATGAGCTTACCACAGTCATCAAAAAGGCCAGAACGGCAGAGATAATCAAACACCTGCGAATAAGAGCAATCTCACCGATCCTTCTGGTCAAACGGTCAAAAAGCAGTATTTGGGCAAAGGCTCCTATGAGTGCACCACCTGCGACTGCCAGCGCGATATCCTTAGGCGAAAAGCCGAATTTGTGGTCCACGAATAAACTAAAGAGGGATTCAAACGAAGCTAAGCCAAAAGAAGCTATAAAAATTATCAATAGAGCTATCAGATACATGGAATTCAGAATTCTGCTCAGACTGTTCCTCTCGCTTACCTGTTTATCTGGCGGCATCGCTTGCTCAGCCATTCTGACCGGTTCTTTCAACCATATTAATGAAATCAGTGCCGCCAGAGCACCTAATCCGGCGGCTGCGAAAAAGGGCAGCCGAATATACAACTCCCCCAAAAATCCCCCAAATCCCGGTCCGAAAATAAAACCTGTGTTTATGGCAGCCGACATATAGCCCAGAGCTTTGGAACGTTGGTCCAGAGTGGTAATATCGGCAATAAACGCAGTAGCCGCCGGCATGATAAAGGCGGCACTAAGCCCCCCCAGGCTTCGCGAAATGAATAAGGCTGAAACACTTTTTCCCAGACCGAATAATAGTTCTGAAATTGCGAACAGCAACAACCCCATAACCAATATTGGTTTGCGTCCAAGCTGATCCGCCCATCTGCCCGCTACGGGTGAGCTGATGAACTGGACAATAGCAAATAACGCAACCATATAGCCAACCATCGAACCGCTCATGTTAAGCTCATTCATGATGGTGGGCAGGACAGGAATGACGATGCCAATTCCTAAAAAAGCAATAAATATATTGCCCAGTAAAATGCTTAAAGTGACTTTTTGCGTCTGGTATCGCATATTTCAAATCTTCCTTTTACTTGGTAGCGGCAACATCACCTATCATAACTGAAGTTTCACAGAAATGGAAGTGGAGAAGTCAAGCGGAACAAACCTCATCCGCTAGCCCGCATCGCAAAGTTGATAATAAACAATGCAGCGATGATGTACATCATCCAGTGTATATCCTTTGCCCGACCTGTGAGCAGCTTAATCACCGTGTAAACGATAAAACCCATTCCCAGACCGGTAGCAATACTAAAGGTAAGCGGCATGCCAATTATCGTGAGAAAAACCGGGAATGACTCGGTAAAATCTTTAAAATTAATTTCAACAATTTCAGAAAGCATTAAAGCTCCTACAATAACCAGGGCCGGAGCCGTGGCAAAAGACGGAACCAGGCCGATCAATGGAGTAAAAATCAGGGCTGCGGCAAAAAGGATTGCCACCACCACCGCGGTTAATCCGGTACGGCCGCCTTCGGCTACCCCGACCGCACTTTCCAAATAGGATGTAACCGTGCAGGTTCCCAGTACAGCACTTGACATGGTTCCAATCGAATCAGATATGAAGGCGCGCCCTAACTCAGGGGGCTGGCCTTCTTCTTTCATTAGCCCGGCCTTTTTTAAAAGACCCATAAGAGTTCCCATATTATCAAACAGTTCCACCATGGTAAAAGTAAAAATAATATTGAAGATTCCAAACCGCAAGGCTCCGGCTAAGTCAAGTTTACCCAGGGTAGGTGCCAGGCTTGGTAAATCAAAGCTCGCTATATCCGATATTCCGCGAGGATAAGCGACGGTTCCGGTAATCATGCCCAAAATAGTAGTTGCCAGGATAGAGATGATCAGGGCTCCTTTGATATTACGTGACATTAAAACTGCCGACAGGAGTATTCCGAAAACTGCCAGCAGGGGCTCCGGCTTGGTCAAATTACCAATACCGACAAAGGTAGATTCGTTAGCAACCACAATCCCGGCATTTTTAAGTCCGATAAAAGCAATATATAAACCAATACCTACCGGAATAGCCGCTCTTAAAGAGGGGGGAACTGCTTCAATAATCCAATGACGTACCCTGGTTACAGTTAAAATAAGAAAGAATACGCCTGAGATAAATACCGCTCCCAGCGCAACCGTCCAGTGTAGTCCAAAACCCAGAACAACCGTATAGGTAAAGAAGGCATTAAGCCCCATTCCCGGCGCGACAGCAATAGGGTAATTAGCCAGCAGTCCCATTAATAAAGTTGCCACAAAAGAAGCTGCTATGGTAGCAGCAATAGCAGCTTCTTTTGGAATTCCCGCCGCAGCCAAAATGGTAGGATTAACAAAAATGACATAGCCTATAGTAACAAATGTAGTAAGCCCCGCAATTAGTTCAGTCTTTACATTGGTTCCTCTTTCATTAAGTTTAAAAAATTGCTCCACTGTACCGCAACCAGCCATATAATACCTCCCTCGCTTTTCTCTAATATTTTCCCGATAATACTTAGAAAAATACGGCTGAAAGGCAAAAGAAAAAATCTGAAAATCAAGCTGATTATTTGGGTAGGCAAGGCTAGGAATCTTGCATTGAGCAAAATGTATTCTGTATAGCATGGATTTTGAGTAAATAGAGATATGCCAAGGAATGATGAATGGGAATTTCTTATAAATGCTGCACGCAGTCTGGAAGCAACCGGGGCAACTCTTATGCAGGGCAGCCTAAACTACGCTCTCGACTAATTAATATCCGACTATTGAACCCACCGATCGTTCAATTCAGTAATGCCCCTTTTGCTATGCTTTTTTTCACCACAGCGGGCAAAAACATAAACTTTAGGGCTGTAAAAAATTGGTAAAAACCTTAACAAAAGAAGATTAGGTATTCCTTTCAGGCATTATAGTTTTACGGAGTTTTCTGCTCCGTCGTACTGTATTTACCATTCTGTCTTAATATTAAGAAACTTAGAGGATTTACGACATTACGGATAGAAAATATAAATATACATAACGGTTAAATCAATATTATGTTTATTATGTCTATCCTGAAAACAAAGATAACGCAGAAAACAAAAAATGCCAAAGAAATACTAGACCCAAGCAAATGATTGAGCATACAAAATGATCTTTGAAAATAGAATTGTTGCCTAAGCTGTACCTGTACTGATTTGTTGATCAATGGTAACGGTATATCCAAAAGCTTCAAGCCGTTTGACAGATTTCTTTACGATCTCGTTTTTTCGCCTCTGCTCAAAGAAATCTGGCCCAAGTTCTTTATAAGGAGTATTTGCTTTCAGCATATGATACACAATTGTAAGGATGGTATGAGCTACTGCTACAGTAGCACGGTTTTTACCTCTCCTTGCTGCAATTCTGGAGTATTGGGCGCTAAAATAGGTGTTTTTTAGATGACCGGCTACCTTTGCACACTCTATTAACGTAGTTTTCAGTATATCGCTTCCCTTGCGGGTTTTTCCGCTTTTACGTTTCCCTGCACTCTCGTTGTTACCGGGGCATAGTCCAGCCCAAGAAGCAAGATGAGCAGCAGAAGGGAATTGGTCCATATTGGTACCTATCTCAGCGATAATAACCTGGGCACTACGTTCCCCAATTCCGGGAATAGAATCAATAAGTAAGGTTTGGTCACTGACAGGCTCCATTTTCTCGCGTATTTCCTTATCCAGCAGTAAGATATGGCTTTCAAGGAAATCAATATGGCTTAGCATAGAATCCAGCATTAGGCGTTGATGTTTGCCCATGAAACCATGAAGAGCTTCTTCAAGTTGAGGTATCTTTTTACGCATTTGCCTTCGTGCCTTATTAGCCATTGCTTTTGCATCATCGCATCCAGCTGCAAGCATTGAAAGCATATCACGAGAAGACTTACCATCAATTTCACTTACTACAGAAGATAGTTTGATGTTAGCTCCCTCAAGAACTTTTTGAATACGATTCAATTCCCTGGCACGCTCCTGTACCATGCTGCGGCGATAGCGTACAAGCTCTTTGAGTTCACGTTGTTCCCGCTTGGGGATAAAGCTTCCATTCAACAAACCGTGGCGCAGTAAATCAGCAATCCATTCTGAGTCTTTGACATCAGTTTTACGACCTGGTACAGCTTTGATATGTTGAGCATTAACAACTAAAGTAGACATCTCCTCCATTTCCAGGAGATTGTAGATTGGCTTCCAGTATGAGCCGGTTGCTTCCATAGCAACGCATTGACAATCAACGCTTTTAAGCCAGTCAACTAAAGAAAGAAGCGCTGAGGGCATTGTACTGAAACTCCGAATCTCCTTCTTTTTACCTGATAGTAGACAAGCAACGATTGTCTTTTTATGAACATCCATACCACAACAGCGCTCGTAAATTACATTCATTGAGAGACCTCCAATGATTTTAAATTTACGGCGGGTTTCCTGGAACGTATTAATCTACCCTGCGTGCTCATGGCAACAATTTGTGGTTCAAGCAGGAAACCTCAGTCAGTCTATAAAGTCGGGCTCGAAGCACCAAGACATTCCGACTTATGCCGTAAGAAAAGCATAGCATCGGAGCCAAATGTTTTCATTACTTTGCTGGTGCGCAAGCCGCGCATGGGCGTCTATTAGGCGAAGTTCGTAGTAGTTGGCTATACAAGAAAATTGCATTCAAATTTTACATTACAATAGTTCATTTCATATTAAGGAAAGGGAATATTTATGAAGAGGAAAGCTATTGCCGCAAGTACGCATATCAATCGGCATAATACTAAGATCTCCTTGGAAGCGCTGGAAAGTGCTGCTGATCAAATCAATAATGGTACCGAAGTTCCAATCATAGGTCTTGATCATGATATTACCATTCCCCCTTTAGGCAAATGTATCAAGGCTTATACTGAACTATTGCCAGACGGTGAACATCAGGCTGTTATTATCCAAGATTATTTTGACGAGCATGGCCAAATAGAAATGCCTGATGGTTCCATTCTGATAAAAGAATATAGTCTCAGTGATAATCGCCCGTTAGCTACAAGAGGAACAGAGTCAGTAGAGAAGACGCATCTTGCATATGATTTTGTTAACTTTGAGTCCAAAGAGTCTCTCGCTGAGTTTTTGAGCGAAGTTAGAAGTGAAGGGGAATTTGAGGAAGAAGTAGAGGCTAGAAAAGCATTGATACCAGACCCTCAACTCATTCTGGTTCTCAAAGCTGCTTTTGTCGGCTATCTTTCAAGCAAACTGCTACCTAAAGTAGGAGATAAGATTGCCGAAGAAGTATCCAAAGATATAGCCGATTTATATAAGTTTCTCAAAGTAGCCGTAAGTTCTTACGCTAAGTATGCTATTCCAAAATACCGTCCTATTACATATGTCTTTGAAATGCCTTGGGAGGTTGTTCCTCTAGAATTTGTAATTCGTACTTCAGATCCAGACACTGCAGTTCAAGCCATTCTAATAGACAAGATCGTTCCTTGTATGGATAAAGCAATACAACTTACCAATACTTTGGCAGCAGTAAAAATCCAGTTTGTTTATGAAGAGGACAACGAATGGCACTTCAATTATCTATTTACTTCAGATGGAACCGTTATTGGGACACCCAAGAGCTACGATAATAGAGCTAAAAAATATGAGCTGATGTGTAGTGACCAAACAAATTCTAATAATGGCGTATGAGGTGATAAAGTTGATTTTTAACCACAAAATGTTAGCTGAAATCACTAATCAAGAGATCGAGAAATTAGTTGCAGAACATATTCAGGAGAACCAAAACCTTGAGTTTAAACTTACTTTAAACTATAAATATGAACCGGAGCGTTTTGAAACACTTTGTGATATTGCTTCTTTGGCAAATGCAGGCGGCGGCTATTTAGTAGTCGGCATTCGAGACGATGGCAAGAGCAGAGCTCTTAAATTAGAAAATGTAGATAATATAGAATCCATGATGAAAAGTGTTCGTTCATTATGTTTGGAACATATTGAAGAACGAATAGAAGGAATGGAATTTGATATTAGAATAATTAATGGCTGCAATATAGCAATAATTAGAGTTCCTGTAAGTTCAAGAATTCCACATATGGTTACTTTTAACAATCATACTCATTTTGTTACTAGATATGCAGATGGTAAGAGAGAAATGACATTATCCGAAATTAGGTCTTCATTTACCGGATGTTCATGGAAGAAGATTATCGTTTATTGAAGAAGGAATAAAATCTATTCTTAATATACGACAGAATGAGGATAAAAAAGAACTTATTAATATGTTAGTAAATGAGGAATTATCACCTATCAGCATCACTGATGGCAGCGTATTAAATGAGGGTTTAACTAAATATTTTTTAAAGAGTATAGAAAAAAGCCCTTACTTTAGAATAACTATTGTCCCCATTACAACTGGCCGGAATATTATTAATGTAGATTCTATAGAGATAAGAGAAGTTTTCCAGAATCCGCCTAATCAAAGGCAGGGCGGATGGAATATGGAAAATTTCTATTCATCCATTGAAAGGTTCCCCGAAGGAATTTATAGAGGCGATAAGAAAGACAGAATGCTAATTCTTTACCAAAATGGATATATGGAATTCTATGCCCCACTCGATATGAACTATTGCTGGAGGCAATCTCAGGAGGAATTTGAAAGGCAGCCAAGGCTTTATTCATATCCTGTAGTTGAATACCCACTTTCTTTTTTAGATTTGTATAGTCACATTGTAAGAATATCCAATATTGAAACTAAATTACTAATTTCAATGCAATATCTTAATTGCAAAGGATACACTCTATTACCATATAAGCCTGAATCGATAGGATTTTACATGCCCCGAAATTCACCTAAAATAATTGATAAAGACCATTTAATTATCCCTAGTATGGATGTTAATTATGATTATGATCCACACCTGGTGTGTTATGAATTACTAAAGTATTTTTATGCAAGTTTTTCATATTCACCTAATATGATACCTTTTTTTATTGAAGATAAATCCGTATTTATTATGGAATAATCTGATTTAACATCGCATTATCCATATTTAACCCGTTACCATTACCAGATATGGGTATATCAGTTGAACATCATAGCAAGCAGGTTAGAATTGACTGCGGATTGTAACTGGTGATCATCTATATGAGTATAGATTTCAGTTGTAGCAATGCTTTCATGACCAAGGATTTGTTGAAGTGAGCGGATATCTACCCGTCCATATTTATACATAAGAGTTGCTGACGTGTGCCGAAGTTTATGAGTAGATATTGATACTGGATCAAGTCTGGATGCAATAACATATTTTTTAACAATATTCTGTACAGCTCTGCTTGTAATGCGGCTGCCGTTTCTTGAAATGAATAAAGCTTTAGTTTCCATATTTAGTGTGTTTCGAATTTGCATCCAGGAATTAATTGATTTCTTTGCAGCTGGAGTTAAGAATATTTTACATTCTTTGTTCCCTTTACCAGTCACGGTCAATATGTAGTTGTTAACCTGATCAATGTTTAAACTAGCTAATTCAGACAATCGTAAGGCACAGTTTAGAAAGATAGTCATTATACAATGATCTCTAGGTGATTTTTGGCACTGTATCAATAATCGTACCGATTCCTCTAAATTGAGATATTGGGGCATTCTTTTTGGCAAATTAGGAGTTTCTAATTCTTCGGTAATATTGTTGTCAATAAGATGTGCTTTTGTTTTAAGATATTTCCAAAATTGACGGATGGATACGATTTTCCGTGCCCTGGTATCAGCAGAAGACATTTGTACTTTGAAAGAGTAGATATCCTCTAATAGTATTGATTTAATGAATTCCAGATCAATAATACCGAAATTATTATCGACAATAGGGGTACCCCGAGAATAACATACATAGCGAAAGAACATAAGCAAGTCAGTACGGTATTCTTTAATTGTGTTCCAGGACCGCCCTTTTATTACAACCAGATAATTTAGATATTGTTCGACTAACGGACAAGTTTTGTTGGACTGCATATAACCACCTCTGGCGGAAGTATTACCTTCTTCAATGATGATAAACTGAAGTATAGAGTGAAGTGCAAAAATATTGGTTAATCAGTAGTTTCGGTATGGATAAAATAGCAATTATAGGAAGCACTGCGTTGGAAAGAGGAGATAATTGAATGGCTAAGTCTGACTGGAAGGATTGCGAAATTACTATTGGCTCACCCGATGGCACTGAGTCTTTGAAGATTCCAATACTCGGACAAAAACATACAAATATCAAATTAATAATGAGGAATGCGTTTAAAAACGCTGTAAATCTGCTTAAAGACGCTGATGCTGTTTCCTCCTACTCACGAATAATCTTATGTTCACTTTCATGTGAACTTTTCTTGAAAGCAATAACAATTAAGACACAGAACAAAATAACATGGGGACACGATATCTATGAGCTATACTTCGAACTTGGCGATAAGGAGCGAAACCAATTACTTGATGCACATGTATTAAGAATAATTGCGTCTGATGAAGATGATATCGATTTAAAAATAAGTGAAGGAATAGATGATTTCGAGAAATCGCTGATGCTTGATGCCTTGCTTTTTGAGACAATCCGATATAAGCATGAATATGGCACTATTATCTATGATGAGAATTTTATCTATAATTTTGCACATGACTTAAAAAGATTAGGGGAAGATCTTGGTTTGTCTGAATAAATCTAAATTGCCTATTATGTTTATAACCAACTATTCCTGCTAATCTGTGAGCCTCGCGTTTGGCTAACAACTGGAAGTTTGTCAACGTGCGTGTTTAATAACTTGTACGCATTTGGCAATTAAGGCAAAAAAACAAGCACACAAGTTTAGATTTGAAGCGAGGGTACACATGAATACTGATTTTGTAAACTTAACAATAGAAAACCTTGTCAATGAGCATTTATGCTGCATTATCCGCAGTAAAAAGCCCCATCAAGGTATTGGCGCAAAGCGACAATGGCTTTCAGACCGATTAAATGAAGGTCATGTCTTTAGAAAGTTAAATGTAAGGGCTACGGTTTTTATTGAATATGCTCCTCTTGAAACAGCTTGGGTTCCCATAACTGGTGACAACTATTATTATCTGTATTGCTTATGGGTTTCTGGTAGTCATAAAGGAAAAGGGTATGGGAAATCGCTGATGGAGTATTGTTTGGCTGATGCCAAAGAAAGGAGTAAATCCGGAATTTGTATGCTCGGAGCAAAAAAACAAAAATCTTGGCTTTCTGACCAATCATTTGCGAAGAAGTTCGGCTTTGAGGTTGTTGATAATACCGATAATGGATATGAATTGCTTGCACTTTCCTTTGACGGAACAACGCCAAAGTTCGCACAAAATGTTAAAAACCAAGAAATTGAAAGCAAAGAGCTAACAATTTATTATGATATGCAATGCCCCTATATCTATCAAAACATTGAGATGATAAAACAGTATTGTGAAATGAATGACGTCCCTGTATCTTTAATTCAAGTGGATACGCTACAAAAAGCAAAGGAATTGCCTTGCGTTTTTAATAACTGGGGTGTGTTTTATAAAGGACATTTTGAGACGGTGAATTTGTTAGATGTCGCCTACTTAAAGAGAATACTCAAAAAATGAAAATATAATTTTGGCTTTTTACCGTTGATTATTAGAACTGTATTTTAAACAGTAGATCGAATGCTTGTTATCAATAATATATTCTTCTGCTAGGGAAACTGAGCGTCTCATTATGTTTATAACCAACTATTCCTGCTGAGTTGTGAGCTTCGCGTTTGGCTAATAATACGTCGTAAATAACATTGCATTATGGAGGATTTCCGACGGATATCGTGAAAAAGGATATAATCGGACATCGATCGCATACACCCTGCTAGGCAATACCGTGTGAAAGCGATAGATAAAAAAATGGTATAAATGAAATGCGAGTGATCTTAAATCCCCGTGCCCAAGAAATCCGGCTTCCATACCGGGGTAAGAGAATGTTGTGTATTCTAAGCTTGCGCTGGCTCGGTTTTACTCGGAGGAGGGTATTACATATGATTCAGGCTGAATATCTTCGTTTTATGCAAACTCTCAGCACAGACGGCATTCCAGGTGACGTGCGAAAAATCGCCAACCTTGTACTGAAGCATTTGGAAACATTGATTCCTCTTTCAACCGCACAGGGCCATCGTATTAAAAAGATGGTTGAACTGGCTCAAACGAATTGGGGTTCAATCTGCTCAGATATTCAGGCCATACGGGAGCAGGCAACGGAACAAACCTATCCAATTACTCAAATAAAAAGCTTTTCCGTTGGTCCATTTCGTGGTTTTGCAAAACAAGAAGATTTTGATCTCGCCAGTCAGTTTGTACTGATTTACGGCCCCAATGGCACGGGGAAATCCAGTTTTTGCGAAGCCTTGGAGTATAGTCTATTGGGTAATGTTGCCGAAGCGGAAAGTAAACGATTCCGTAATCAGCATGACTATTTGAAAAACGCTCATACCAATAGTTTTACTCCACCAATTCTGATTGGTTTAGACAATCAAAAAAATGACATTCCAATTTCTGCAAATGAAGCCTTATTTCGATTCTGTTTTGTAGATAAGAACCGAATTGACAATTTCTCCCGTATTGCCGCGCAGACACCAGCTAAACAAACTGAACTCATATCCACGCTGTTTGGCTTGGATGCTTTCTCGGAGTTTGTCCGTAATTTTACGGATTCGATGGATAGATACATTGATCTCGAAGGTGATAAACAGAAGGAATTAAAATCAAAAAAGCAAGTGCTTGCTGGTTTTCAACAGCAATTAGAAACTACTATCCCCGAAGAACTGCAAAAACTGGATGAAGAGGAAAATGTATTGGCTAAAGAATTCGGGGCTGACTGCACTTTCTCTCAAATGATCATCAAGTTGCATGGTACTGAAGAGAAAAATGGATTAATTGCGCAACTGGAAGAAGAGCTGCAAAAACCGATTGGTACAAAAAGTAATCTAACACTTTCTGGCCTGCAAATTTTGCAGCAATTCATCCAAGCCAATATGCGTGATCTCAATACCAATGTGCAGGAGTTGAACAGCGCCAACCAGCAGGTGTCATTCAAGAAACTTTATGAGGCTGTAATACAGGTTATGGAAAGCAACACGGAACAGTGTCCCGCCTGTCATACGCCGCTTGCGCAGGTGACGGTAAACCCTTTTGAGCACGCTGAAACGGAGTTAAAAAAGCTTCACCACTTAGGCGAGTTGCAAGAGGCGACTAGGAAACTGAACGAAGACATTAGCACGTCACTGACTAATCTTTCACAGATTATAAAAACCTGCTGTTCTCACTTTTCTGAAAACAACCTGCTCTCGGAGTTTCAAATAACAGATAGGAAAGCTGCTACTACTGATTGGTGGAATTCTCTTCATCAGCAATTAAGCGATGGATTTACCCCATGGAAACATATAGAAGATCAGGTTACACAGCTTGAGGAAACTGACAAAGAAATTGCTCTAGCTGCAGAGAAACGCATTAAAAAACAAAATGAACTCACACGCCTTCGTGAAGTTGCCGAGAAAATCGTTAAACTGCAAACACGCAGGGAAACGGTAAATAACTCAATTATGAAGAACAAAGAGACAATCGAAAACTTTAATGTCGAGAACGCCTGGCTCATTGCGGATGCTGAAACTGAAAAAGGCGTTGTTGCCCAAAACCAGACAATAGCAAATGCCTACGATGCCTTTGTTCAAAAACTAAAAAATTACATAAATGGTCTTCCTGGTCAACTGGTCGCAGACTTAAGCGATACGGTCGTGCAGCTCTATAATGCCTTCAATCGCAATGATGCGGCGCATGAACAACTGGCAGCAGTCCGGTTGCCACTTCAGCAAAATCAGCGGCTGGAAATCTCGTTTAATAATGATCCGGGTACCTTTTTCGATGCCTTACATATTCTGAGTGAAGGCCACATCCGCTGCATGGGTCTGGCCATATTGACAGCAAAAAACATTAAGGAAAACTGTCCCCTTCTAATCTTTGATGATCCGGTAAATGCAATTGATGATGATCACCGCGAATCAATACGAAGAACAATTTTTGAGGATGTATACTTTGAAAATAAACAAATTATTTTGGCATGTCATGGCGAGGAGTTTTTTAAAGACATTCAAAATTTGTTGTCAGCTGAGAAAGCACGTCAATCCAGAACGGTCTCCTTCTTGCCAAAAATCCGCGAATCCCACATTTGTGTAGATCATAATTGTTTACCACGCAACTATGTTATCGCTTCTCGAACTCACTTTGATAAGAATGAAATTCGAGATGCATTGGACAAAGCCAGGAAGGCTCTTGAATCATTAACAAAGGATAAGGTGTGGCGTTATGTAAATAATCACGGTGATGGAAACCTAAGTATAAAATTGCGTTCTTCCAAAGCACCTATTGAACTCCGAAATCTAACAGAGCAGCTAAAATCTAAAATTGCCAAAGCGGAATTTTCTGATCAAAATAAAGCTGCTGTTTTAAATCCCATTGAATCTCTTCTCGGTATAAGTGGTGATTCAAGGGAGTGGAGATACCTGAATAAAGGAACCCACGAAGAAGCAGATCGAGCGGAATTTGACCACCAAACGGTCAATGAAATCGTGACAGCATTGGAACAACTTGATGCGGCTCTGGGATAATGCAGAACAGGAGATCCTGAATGTGACAACGTACAATCTGCAATTCACCGTCAATAACCGGATGACCGCCTCCGAACGTCGTATATCCGCAAAACGTTAAGTGAAATGTGCTTAAAGGAGGCTCTAGTAAGGTTACACTGGGATGTCAGGCTGTGTAAAAAGGCAAATTACGCAAAAACGTCCTTCACCCATGGCCTCAAAGCATGCCATTTGTATTAAATTCAATCCATATAAAAAGATCATACTGGTTATCACAAATCAGAAACGGATTTAAGAAAGAGCAAATTGTTATAATTATGGGAGCCTCTTGAGAGGGAATAATGCCAAAAATTACTTAAAGGAACGCACAAACATAAATTTTTATTCATGTTTTGGAGGAAATAATGTTACGGGAATTTTGCATAACTAAATTTGCATCAATTAATAAACCGGTAACTTTACAACTTGGCAGAACAACATTAATAATAGGAAATAATGGTGCTGGTAAAACCGCAATTTGTGATGCGATTTCTTGTTTATTTGATTATCGTTCAGCCTTCTCACAACGAGGAAGGTTTTCTGGCGATGCTCTCTTGCAAGGAACAGTCTCGAAAAACGAAGGGTTAGAGACTGTTATTGAACGCGAATTAAAATTATCCGAAAAAGTAGTTATTGAAGATCACTTAAGAATAAACAAAATGGAGACTAGCGACTTCGACTCATTATCATCAATTCTAAAAGTTGTTTATATTGAAGACAGACTACCAAACAAAATGAAAACCGATCAGGATTATACAGAGTTCTGTTTAGAATATTTATCCGGCTGGAAAGGAGAACTAATACAACATTATTTTTATTTACTTCATCCATTTACCAAAATTTTTAATAGTGATGCAAATAGGATGATAGAAGAAATCAAATGGCTCCCAGAAGGTAAGTTGCTTGTTAAGCAATGGGTTGATAAAGGAACTCAAGTAAGCACATTTGGTGATCTTTCGGATAGTCAACGATTAATTTTACTTGTAGAAACCGCTCTTTGTTTAGGAAAAATATTTTCAAGATTTCGCCCAACTTTATTACTATTTGATAGTATTCCCACAGGTCTAGATGAAAGTAATTTAAAAAGGCTTTCAAATAGAATAAATTCTGTACCCAATCCCAGTCTCCAATTTATTTTTACAACGTGGAGGGAAGAAGTAGATGATATACTGTGCGCTGACCACACTATTAGATTAGAGAAACAGAAATATAACTCTATTGTAAGTAGCACTAAAATAAGAATACCAGTAGGTATTTTGCATATTGAAGAAAAAATTAAATGTTATCAACCAGGCAATGAAGACGAATTTATAAACTCTATTATTTTACCTTTACTAACGAGAATGGGTTTCTCACTTGTCTCAAGGGTTCAACATCATGGACCTGGTGAACTAGGGATAGATATAGGTCCTTATATTGGCTCTGGTTTTGAATGGCGAAAGGCGTTTTGTGGTGCTCAAGTTAAATGTGCAAAGCTAAATGCATCTTCAGGTAACAAATATAATGTCAATGCCTTGATAGATGAGGTAAAAAAGGCAATACATAATAAATTTTTCGATATGACTAATGCAACCGAATCTAAGCTTGATTATGTTTTGATTTTTTTATCTCAGTACCCATCAAATGAAGCCTTAACTACGTTTAATAATGCTTTCCTTGGCGAAAGAAAAGTCATTCTCTTAAACCCAATGAGAATAGCTGAACTTATTTGGAAATATGGTGTTTCAATATAATGCCTTTTTGAATGTGTCGAAGCATTGTTCTGCACTTTATATAAACTTCAGTTTTTTAAAAGTATATTTATAAGGTCGTTCGTTAAATGATTGTTCTATTTAGCATGTTTATAAAACTTACTGGGTATAAATTTCTTATAACAATCAATGTAAAATGTTCTTGACATTCTTAATTTAGGTGCGCATCTCGTTGGGGCAAGCATTACTGGTGCAGATATATATAAGCATCTTTTAATAATGCAGATTTCAGTTGGGCAACTTTTTGCACCTGGCTTCAGCCGGGCGCTTTTTTGTTTTAAGGTATTTAGATATGTCTTAAGCAGGAGGATGGAGATTGGTACTGTCAATAGTTTTTCGCAAATTTGATTTTCCACTTTGTAACTGATTATTGCGGTGCGGCAGCGCCGCCATTCCGGTCGAGTAAGCACCACTGTTCCGGAAAGGCAGCACCACCGATGTGGTTATGAGCACCAGCCAACTTTGAGTAGATTAGTCATGCAGTCCGTACTTTTCACGCATGGATGGAGTATCTCCCAGACTCTTAATTTCAATTGGATATGAATCATACACGATTCGGTCAACAATGGCATCGGCCAAAGTTGCTTCTGCAATGCGCTGATGCCATCCAGCAGGCGCAAATTGTGAGCAGTAGATCGTCGAAGCATTCTTGTACCTGCGATGTACAATTTCGTAAATCATAGCAGACTCCTCAGCACTCAGCTGTGTATTACGATCGGATAAGACCACGAATACGGCAAAATAAGGCCACCGTTCCG
>ENA-UOOE01000226-UOOE01000226.1-fermentation-metagenome-genome-assembly--contig:-NODE-226-length-61489-cov-6.416447_pt1 | contig 61489 bp, 65 predicted proteins | sample MGYA00245776_ERZ724021 | MGnify/ENA primary metagenome ERZ724021 (study PRJEB28704, sample SAMN03018321) | fermentation metagenome | biome: anthropogenic terrestrial biome; feature: soil; material... | reverse complement strand
TTATTATTTAAGCAGTAATTTATACTACCTTTGCCTACTAAAATTATACTCTAAGGTACTCTTTATTTTGACATTATATTTGCATCTTTTAGCATCCAATCTATATATATTCCATAACCTACCTGAGGTTTATTTATAAGCACATGAGTAACAGCCCCAACTAATTTGTTATTTTGTATTATAGGACTTCCACTCATTCCCTGAACTATTCCACCAGTTTTAGCTAAAAGTCTTGGATCCGTTACTTTTATAACCATGCTTTTAGGTCCAGGTAAATTTTGTGATAATAATTTTTCTATTTGTATATCGTAGTATTCTGGTTTTTCCCCAGATATAGTTGTGAAAATTTTAGCAGGGCCTTCCTTAATGTCTTTTTTGAGACCTATTTTTATGCTTCTAGAACTTTTACATTTAAAATTCGTATTTATCCTTCCAAAAACCCCACATTCTGTATTTTTAGTTATATCCCCTAACTTCACATCTTCGTTTACAAATATGCCTTTTAATTCGCCAGGATTTCCCTCAACACCTTTTTTTATTGATACAATAGAGGAGCTTATTATTTCCCCTGAATTTATATTTAGCTTTGTGCCTGTATCTATGTCGGTTATAGGATGGCCTAATGCTGCAAACATACCACTTTTTTCATCATAAAAAGTCAAAGTACCTATTCCTGCAGTAGAATCTCTTATCCAAAGCCCTATCTTATAATTATTACCTTCTAATGCACTTACAGGCTTTACTGTTTTTTCCATAGTTTTTCCATTTCTCTCTACTAATATTTTTATACTTTTTTCCTTTGCTTTATTTATTTCAGCTTGAGTTTGTTCGGCATTTTTTACATAAACATCATTTATTTTAATTATATTATCTCCTACTTGTATTCCTGCCAGTGCAGCAGGGCTTGTAACTTTTCCCTTTGAAGTTTCTATATCTGAAAGAGCTACCACTAATACTCCTTTAGTATTTAGCTTTACCCCAATAGGTTCTCCACCTAAGTATACATTAATATTACTGGCTGAAACTGTATTAAATGTTGATTTAACCTGAGAAACTTGGATTAAATTGGATCTCTTTTCACCATCATACAATTCATAATAGGCAGCTAACATCATAAACAGGATAGGAATTAACATCCAGCATAATCTGTGTTTAATTTTTTTACCCATGCTTTTACCTCCTGTGTTACACTGTTTTCTACATTTAAGTTGCCCTTTTAAATATCTTATTATGCTATCATATAGATGCATTTAAAGTTAATGTATTCTTCAAAAATATAAATTTTATCAAAAATTTAAAAGTCACCTCCTAACTTTTGGAGATAACTTCTTTAGTTTCTACTATTTAATTTTACACTTTTTAGAATCTGCCATCCTAACAAGTTCTTTCGCATGTTCTAAAGTAAGCTTTGTAACTTTTTCCCCTCCTATCATTCTAGCTATTTCATATTCTTTTTCTGCTTTTTTCATCTTTGTAACTTTCGTATAGGTTTTATTGTTACTAATATTTTTTGAAACCCAATAATGAGTATCCGACATACATGCTATTTGAGGTAAGTGAGTAACACAAAAAACCTGATGCTTTTTAGATATAGTATACATTTTTTCTGCTACACTCTGTGCTATTCTTCCACTTATTCCTGTATCTATTTCGTCAAATATAACAGATGGAATATGATCCTTATCTACAAATACAGTTTTTAAAGCTAACATTATTCTTGAAAGTTCTCCTCCTGAAACCACCTTTTCCAAAGGTTTTAAAGGTTCACCAGGGTTGGTAGATATGCAAAACTTTACTTTATCCATTCCTTTTGAAGTAAATTTATCTTCAAAGTTAACTTCTATTTTAAATATACTGTGTTCAAGTCCTATAAAATTTAACTCATTTTTTACATTTTCCTCTAAATCATGAGCTATTTTACATCTCATTTCATGAAGTTTTTTACCTTTAACCTTAAGTAAATTTTCTAACTTTATTTTTTCCGAATTTAAATTTTTTATTACATCAGAGACATCTTTCATTTCCTCATATTCAGCTTTTATCTTATCTTTATAATTTAATATGTCCATTATAGTATTACCATATTTTTTTTTTAAACCATTTATCTGATATATTCTATTATTTATATATTCCAACTCGTTTTTATCACAATAAATACTGTCTTTCATACTTCTTATCTCATCTATATTACCTTCTATAGCATAATATATATTTTGAAGTGAAGTACATATATCTTCTACTTGAGGCATAATATCTTTTATGGAATTCAACTGTTTTAAAACTATTCCAAAATTATCGTATATAGAATTTTTTCCCTCTTCTCCACTATAAAGGCTTATATAACATTTGTTTATTACATTGTTTATTTTTTCAGCATTGGATAAAATATTGTATTTTTCACCCAATTCATTTTCTTCCATTTCTTTTAAATCTGCAGAATCTATTTCATTTATCTGATACTTTAAAAAATCTATTAATTTTTCTCTATCTTCGCTTTTACCTGAAAGTTGATATATTTTATCTTTTATAGTATTTAAACGCTGATAATCCTTTCTATATTCTTCTATTATATCAAAAATAGAACTTTCCCCGTAATAATCCAGATACTCTATATGCTTTTCCTCTGAAAGTAAATTTTGATTATCGTGCTGGCCATGTATATCAAGGAGTGTACTACTTATATCTCTTAAATCAGACAATAAAATAGATTTATCATTTATCTTTGCTACAGTTCTTCCTGATTGAAAAGATTCTCTACTTATTATTACTAAATCTTCTTCTGATTTGATATCTTTTTCTTCTAAAATTTCCAAAGTTTTTGGATTCTCTATAGTGAAAACTGCTTCTACAAAAGTTTTATTTTCCCCTGTTCTTATCAAATCCTTATTAAATTTTCCCCCAAGTGCATAATTTATTGCATCAATCAATATAGATTTACCTGCTCCAGTTTCACCTGAAAATACATTAAAACCTGATTCAAATGATATAGTCAACTTTTCTATAAGTGCAAAATTTTTTATATTCAATTGAAGCAGCATAAAATAGCCTCCTACTGAGAAATCATTTTTTTCATTTTTTGAGTTATGATGTGAGCCTTTTCCTCATCTCTAGTAATTACAAATATAGTGTTATCACCAGCTATACTTCCTACTATTCCAACAAAATTTAAAGAATCTATGGCTTCAGCTGCTGCAGAAGCAGAACCTGAAATTGTTTTTAATATTATGAAATTATTTACATTTTCCACACTTGTTACAGTTTGAGAAAATATATTTACAAGCTTATTAGCTAAGAAACTTTTCGTATGTGAAATAGTTGCATATTTGTATTTTCCACTATCAGATAATACTTTTATAAGTTTTAATTCTTTTATATCTCTTGAAACCGTGGCTTGTGTTACATTCATACCACTTTTTTTAAGTCTATCCGCTAATTCTTCCTGGGTTTCAATATCATTTGAATTTATAATTTCAAGTATCTTGGCATGTCTAGTTACCTTCATATACTTCACCCTCACATCCTTTTGCCTTAAAATTAATTTTATCTTTTAATGTATTAAAATAATTATCACCAAATTTTATAAATTTTCTTTTATTTTTAGATCTTCTTACTTCTATAGTATTTGTTGCTTTTATTTCAATCCATTCCTGACCATCTACTGATAAAAATACATTTTTTAAATTTTTTATAACTGCTATAGTTATGCAACATTTATTGTCCAGCACAATGGTTCTAGATGTTAAAAACTGCGAATACATAGGAGTAAGGCATAATATATCTAAAGATGGATATATTATAGGTCCACCTGCAGAAAGATTATATCCTGTAGATCCTGTAGACGTAGACACGATAATACCATCACCATTAAACGTATTATAAAAGTTCTCATTTATATAAACGTCATATCTCTGTATTCTTGATTTAATTCCCTTGTATAATACTACATCATTTAATCCTTCGTATGTCTTTGGTCCATTTCCATCATCATAGGTGCATTGAATCATATTCCTCTCTTCAATTTCATATTTTCCTTTAAATAATTTTTTTAATGCCTTCTCTATGCTATTTACCTCCACCTGTGCCAAGAAACCTAAGTGTCCTATGTTTACTCCCAATATAGGTGTATTGGAATCAAGTATATGTTTTGATGTATTTAATATAGTACCGTCCCCTCCTAATACTATAATTACATCTAACTTGCTGCTTTCATCCTTATCTAATCCATCACAATTTTCATATACTTTTACTTTTACATTTTTATCTATGCTGTGTATTGTTTTTATTATAAAATTTAACATTTTTTTATTTGGATCTTTTGTTGTATTAACATTAATTCCTATATTTTTCATAGTTCCTCCCCATTTAGTTCACAATGAGATGAGTTTACTATGTTTATTATATCTTCATCTATGAACGTCTCCTTAAAATCATTTTCTTTAGTAAAATATACCAAATACTCTATATTTCCTTCTGGACCCTTTACAGGAGAATAACTCAATGAAATTATTCTTAAATTATTTTCTCTCAAAAAAGTTATAATTTCATTTATCACATCTATGTGAGTAGATTTTTCCCTTACTACACCTTTTTTTCCTACCCTTTCTCTTCCAGCTTCAAACTGTGGTTTTATAAGTGCCATTATACTGCCATTTTCTTTTAGTAAGTTACTAACTGCAGGTATAACTTTTTTTAGAGATATAAAGGAAACATCTATACTTGCAAAATCTGCATATTCGCCTATATTCTCAGGCGTTACATATCTTATATTTGTTCTTTCCATACAAACTACTCTATCATCTATCCTGAGTTTCCATGCAAATTGCCCATATCCTACATCTATTGAAAACACTTTCTGAGCTCCATTTTGGAGCATACAATCTGTAAATCCTCCTGTAGATGCACCTATATCCAGACATACTTTATCCTTTAAGTTAATATTAAATTCTTTTACAGCTTTTTGTAATTTCAATCCTCCCCTACTCACAAAAGGGAGTTTTTCTCCTCTAAATTCTATATTGGAACTTTTTTTTATTTTCTGTCCACATTTATCTATTCTCTGCTCATCAACAAATATTTCTCCAGCCATAATACTGGCTTTAGCTCTTTCTCTAGATTGAAAAATGCCCTTTTCTACTAAAAGTACGTCCAATCTTTCCTTTGGTTCTGACATAATAAACTACCTCACCATTAAAATATATGACTTGCCCCTTCCACCTTAAGTACACTATTTACAATTCCTTTAGGATCCAAACCATACAGCTTATACAAAATATCCGATTTTCCATGCTGTACGAACTTATCGTCAAACCCTAAGTTTACTATTTTTACTTTTTTATTTAACTTATTTACATATTCTAATATATAGGATCCCAATCCTCCTCTTATTACATTGTCTTCAACAGTAACAATAGTTACCCCATCTTCAACTAGCCTGTTTAACATTGCCTTGTCTAGTGGCTTAATAAAGCATGCACTTATAATCCTAACATCTATACCTTTTTCTTTAAGTTTTTTTCCTGCTAACACTGCATTTTGTACCATTTTGCCCTGAGCAATTATTGCTACACTACCTTCATTTGAAATACAGTCCCACTTTCCGAGTTTAAAATTTTCTACTGGATCAAGATATATACTATCTCCTCCCTTTGGATACCTTATGGCTACAGGAAAATTCTGATTTAATGCCCACTTCAACATATATGGAAGTTCATCTATACATTTAGGAGACATAAGCGTCATATGGGGCATTTGCGTTAAGTAAGATAAATCAAATATACCCTGATGCGTCTCACCATCTTCTCCTACAATTCCAGCTCTATCTACAGCAAAAACTACTGGAAGTTTTTGCATACATACATCATGAATAAGTTGATCATAAGCTCTTTGAAGAAAAGTAGAGTAAACTGCAAATACAGGTTTTAAATTTCCCTGTGCCATTCCAGCTGCCAGAGTTACAGCATGCTGTTCTGCTATTCCAACATCAAAAAATCTTTCAGGAAACTTCTCAGAAAAATTTTTAAGACCTGTTCCATCCCTCATGGCTGCAGTTATAGCCACTATCCTATTATCTTTTTCCGCCAGCTTTACCATCTCATTTCCAAAGGCCTTGGAATAAGTATTTGAAGAACCAGTAGCAAGTTCACCATTGGCACAATTAAAAGGTCCTATTCCATGAAATTTATCTGGATTTTTCTCTGCAAATTCATATCCTTTTCCTTTCTTAGTTATTATATGTATAATAACTGGACCTTGTATATCTTTGGCAGAAGTCAATACATCTGTAAGTTCTTTTATATTATGACCATCTATTGGCCCTAAATATTTAATTCCCATATCTTCAAAAAACATTCCGGGTACTACCATTTGCTTTATTCCATTCTTCAATTTCTCCAGATATTTTGCCATTCCTGTTCCTATATTGGGTATCTTTTTTAGCCTAGTTTCTACTTCTTCTTTAAATTTATTGTATTTAGGATCCACTCTCAATCTATTTAAATATTTGGATACCCCTCCTACATTTTTGCCTATAGACATTTGATTATCATTCAATATTATTATAAGCTTTGTTTTTCTATATCCCACATCATTCAGAGCCTCCAGTGCCATACCACCAGTAAGTGCTCCATCTCCTATAACTGCAATCACATTATACTTTTTATGATTTAAATCTCTGGCTCTGGCCATTCCAAGTGCTGCAGATATTGAAGTACTGCTGTGTCCTGTTTCAAAAAAATCGTATATACTTTCACATCTTTTAGGGAATCCACTTAATCCTCCAAATTGCCTTAAAGTATCAAATTTATCTTTTCTTCCTGTGAGAATTTTATGTACATAAGCTTGATGTCCTACGTCCCATACAAGCTTATCCTGATTTAAATCAAATACACTAAATAAACTTAAAGTGAGCTCTACAACCCCTAGGTTGGAAGCCAGATGACCTCCTGTCTTAGATACTTTGTCAATTAAAAATTTTCTAATTTCTCTAGCTAGCCTTTTTTTCTCACTTAAAGACATTTTCTTTACATCATTTATATCTTTATAGTTATCTAATAAATCACCCATTATTATCTATCCTTTTAAAGTTTTAAAATTTGCAACACAGCTTGCATTTCACTTTTCCCTCTTTAATAAAAACAGTGTCAAATCTTTTAGATAAGAGGTATCTTTGCTCATACTATCTAGTACTTCTATGCATTCACTTGTAATTGAATTACACATTTCTTTGCATTTATTTATTCCATAAGTACTTATAAATGTAGTTTTGTTATTATTTAGATCACTTTTTACCTTTTTACCTAAAAGAACAGTATTTCCTGTTAAATCCAATATATCATCCTTTATTTGAAATGCCAATCCTAACTTTTCTCCATAATAGCTTAATTTATCTATTTCATCTCTACTTGCTCCCGCATGTACTGCCGCAGATATTATAGATCCTTTTATGAGTGCCCCAGTTTTTTTACTGTGCATATAGTAGAGCTGGTCTATAGGTATTTTAGTATTTTCACTTAAAATATCCACTGTCTGACCCCCAACCATTCCATCAGCTCCTGCACTTTCAGAAATAATACTACAAGCTCTTATAGCATTATCATTTTTCCCAATACAGTGTCTAAACATCAAATTCATTGCTTCATTTAAAAGTCCATCTCCCGCAAGTACGGCAATAGCTTCTCCAAATACCTTATGATTTGTAGGTTTTCCCCTTCTTAAATCATCATTGTCCATAGCAGGTAAATCATCATGAATTAAGGAATAAGTGTGTATCATTTCTATCGCTGCTGCTATATCCATAACCTCACTACAATCTGCCTTATAAAGTTTATAGGTCAAAAGAAATAGCAGAGGTCTTATTCTCTTTCCTCCTGCACCTAAGCTATACTGCATAGCTTCATATACTCTTTTATTGTAAGATCCTTTTCCCTCCATATAGTCATGAAGGTATTTATTTAATTCCTCTCTTAATTTTTCAATTGCACCTTTAATTTCCATAATATATTCTCCATTCTATGTAAATAGCCTTATTAATTCAGTATATTATTCTCAAGGTTTAACATTAAAATCTTCTTCTCCTTCTTCAGTAAGAATTTTTATTTTGCCTTCCGCATCATTTAATATCTTATATAATTTATTGCACAGTTTTACTCCTTCTTCGTAACTTTTCATACTGTCTTGTAAAGATAATTCTCTATTATCCATAGAATCTACTATGCTTTCTAATTTTTCCATTATATTTTCATAACTTTCCGTTTTTCTAGGCATACGAGTACCTCTTTTCTAATAATGAATTAATTTAAATTTGGAAGTTCCATCTTTCATAGTTACTTTAATCTTACCTTTTTTATTGAGGTCTTCAATGGAGTTTATTACATTATTTCCCTCATCCTCTATTATAGAGTATCCCCTATTTAAAATATTTAATGGATTATTGGCAGAAAGCAGCGCATTTATTTTTGCTAATTTTTCTTTTTTCTCATTGATTTTAACATTTAGTTTGAAATTTAAGAGTTCTTTGAGTTTATCCACATTATTGTACTGATTTGCTATGTATACAAGGGGACTGTTTAAATCTAAAGTCTTTTTCAAAAAATTAAGTCTATTCTTTTCATCCTTTATTTTATTGTGAGCACAAGTGTAAAGTCTATTTTTATAATTATTGAGCTTTTGTGAGGTCTCTTCCAGGTTGAAAACTGCAATTTCTGCTGCAGCAGAAGGTGTAGGTGCTCTTCTATCACATACAAAATCTACTATAGTATAGTCAATCTCATGTCCCACTCCTGTTATTATAGGCTTCTTTGAGTTATAAATTGCTTCTGCTAACTTTTCATCATTAAAGCACCAAAGTTCTTCTATGGACCCTCCTCCTCTTGCTATAATTATAAGCTCCACATCTTCTATAGAATTTAACACTTCAATTCCTTTTATTACATCAATGCTAGCATTTGCCCCCTGAACTAGTGATGGATAAATTAAAAGTTCTACATTTTTGTTTCTTCTTTTAGTTACATTTATTATATCTTTAATCGCAGCTCCTGTAGGAGAAGTGATTACACCTATTTTCCTGGCATAAGTAGGTATCTTTCTTTTATGTAATTCATCAAACAATCCCTTTTGTTCTAACTTTACCTTCAATTTTTCAAAAGCTAAATACAACTCTCCCATACCATCTGGTTTCATTTCATTGCAATAAAGCTGATATAACCCTTCCTTCTCATAGAGAGACACCCTTCCTTTAACTATTACTTTCATACCATCCTCAGGTATAAAATTTAAATTTCCGGCATCTCCTCTAAACATAATGCAGTTTATCTTGCTAAATTTATCTTTTAGGGAAAAATATATATGTCCGCTTGTATGTAATTTCAAATTAGATACTTCTCCTTTAATAGAACAGTTCGCAAGTATAAAATCATTATCCAAAGTCTTTTTTATGTAATTGTTAATATCAGACACAGTTAATGTTTTAATATACATATTATTTAACCCCTCGCGTTTAATCTGTAATTTTTTTAGTTGAAAGTTGAGAATTGAGAGTTGAGAGTGACGGTTTATTTTTAGCTATCGCAAAAAATCTTTAAACTTATATGAACCATCAATGTTTCACTTTAGCGAAACGAACCTTCAAAATTTAATTAAAGATTTTTTGTAGTGTAACGGAAAAAAATCCACATTAACTCTCCACTTTCCACTCTCAATTCTCAACTAATCAAATTGCTTCGCAATTTGCTTATATTAAGTCCCAATTTCATATGCGCGAAAATTAAGTAACTACTGTTTACTTATGCTTTTGTCTTTTATCATATTTCCAAGTACACCGTTTATAAATGGAGCAGACTTCTCGGAAGAATACTTTTTAGCAAGTTCTATAGCTTCATTTATAGAGACCTTTTCAGGAATATCCTGTTCATATAAAAATTCATATGTACAAATTCTTAATATTGCAGCATCAACTTTCGACAGTCTATTTAATTTCCAATTTCTAAGATATTTTTCAATTTTCCTATCCAAACTATCCTTATTCTCTTCTATTCCCTTTACAACCCTTTTTACATATTCCATATCAACGCTTTTTAATTTGTCAACATTTTCACTGTAAACTTCCGCAGCACCATCATTTTCTTTGCTATCATTTTTTTTTCCTAGATTCTCTTCTAAATTTGCAAGAACACTTCTAAAATCTTCTCTATTTATACTCATTTCAAATAATAATTTCATTATCAACTCTCTGGATTTTTTTCTATTCATATTTTCCTCCTACTTGGATATATACTCTTCTAAAAATAATTATTGTCATTTCAGATATAATTATACTTAAACTAATACACTAGTTCAAGTGCATAAATATTCACACATATCTGTAAATAGAAACACCCTCTGAATCCAGAGGGTGAACACTATTACTCTTCTTCTATATTATCATTGCTCTCTTCTGTTTTAGAAATCATAACATTTTGCACATGTATGTTTATAGCCGAAACATCTAAACCTGTCATAGATTGAACTGCTCTCTTTACATTTTCCTGAACTTTAAGTGCTACATCAGGTATTCTCACTCCGTATTCTACTACTACATATAAATCTATAGCTGCACTATTTTCTCCTACGCTAACTTTAACGCCTTTAGATAAATTCTTCTTTCCTGTAAGTATTTGAGTAATTCCACCTACAAGACTAGCACTCATTCCAACTATACCTTTTATTTCAGTAGTAGCAAGACCTGCAATTACACCTACAACCTCATCAGATATTTTTACAATACCCATATCAATTTCGTTATTCGTATTTTCCTCCATTGTTTCACCTCCTAGATTTTTACATCATCGAAAGACCCACATTACATATATTATATCAAATGAACATTTTTTTTACAATTAATTTGTTTATGTAATTGCTCCACTTTATTTTAACTTTGCTTTAACTCAATTTCAACTTCCTGAATCTTTGAAATACTCATAACTACATCTTTTATCTGTCTTGTCTCCTTATCTCCTAATTTATCCTTACCTTTAATTATTACCCTTGCCTTATTATCCTCTATAGAACATATAGCATCTTCATATCCCTTGCTTTTTAGAGTATTTTCTATTTTCAATTCATAATTTGTATTCATAGCTAATGCAGTATACTTTTTTTCAGCATCAGCACGATTTTGGTCAGAAACATTTTTATCATCTATAAGACTTTTTAAAGTTTGAAGAGTTTCTGCATTTTTTTGATCCCTTGTAAGTCGTGTTTCTTCAAAAAATTGCGACTGCTGACTTTTAGATTCAGTGGTTTTAGCTTGTGTACTCTTATTCTGTGAACTTTTATTGTCGGTACTGTTAAAAGACACCGTGCTTTTACCACTTCCATTGTCCACACCATTTACATAATTTATAGGACTGTTTAATTTTGTAGCAACTACACCCACACAAACAATTAAAGCTAAAAGAGTCGCAATAATTACAGCTTGTTTTTTATTCATTTTAACTCCCCCCATTTATCTTCTAAAAAATTATATGCTAAAAAATATATTTATATACTACTTTTTCATAGGATATACATTTACCTTATCTTCCGATATTCCAAATAAATCCGTTATAGCTTTTGATATTCTGAGTTGAGTTATTTTATTTTCAGCTCCTTCAGCTACAACACATACACCTAAAACTTTAGGATTGTATGTCTTAACTATAAGTGGCTGTGATTTACTTCCATCATTTGTAACAACTACCGTACTTCCATTGTTTTTCTGGGTAGTATTTCTTGTACCACCTTCAGTATCCTTTTCTTCAGTAGTATTAGTTGAATCAGTTATATTTACTGCCGGCACACTTTCTTCTCCACTTTCAAAACTTATCATCACTTCCACTTTACCTACCCCATCCATTTTTTCCAAAGTATTTTTTAAATTTTCCTGTATTGACTTTTCATAATCTTCAGCCTTACTTTGTGTGGAAGATGTAGAACTCTGCTGTTTAGTACTCTTACTGCTGTCATCATTTAAATTTTTAGAGGTATTTACACTATTTTCATTATTGTAACTTTTAAAAAAACTTACAGTAGCAATTATAAGCACTCCTACCAAAAACACTATTGCCAAATTAAAAATATTTTTTTTGTCATTAGACATCTTTTTATTATTAAAAAGTTCCTTTAACCACTTTTTTAAATTCATAATACTAATTCCTCCAACTAAGAATTTACATGTATGATATTTTTAGATACATTTAATTCCTGGCTTAAATAAGTTTTTACTTTTACATTTTTATCATTATCTCCAGAATCCAAATTGCTGACGGAAGCACTTTTAGTATTTATATCCACCTTTTTTACTTTTTCTACACTTCCATCTTTGACTTGAACATTTACATTTTTTATACACAGACTATTATTTTTTTCATCATAATTTGCATCTATTTTTACTTTATAACTTTCATCTGGATATTTTTCTTTAAGGCTTTTTTCACACTTAGTTTCAAGATTTATTTTAAAAGTTTCAATAGTATCTTCCATACTTTTTTTCTTGTAATCACTAAATTCGTTTACTTGATTTTTAGTGTTAAATCCCTTTTCAAAGCTCTCTATAGCCTTTTCAGTATACTGATTTATATCAAAATCTTTATTGAATATTTTCACTATTGGATTAATGAAAACCGTAATCAAAATAAGACCCAATACAAATTTGCAATATTTCTTCATGCTATTATCTGGCAATATCATTTCTATAGCTGTAATAAAAAATAGTGCAGTGCATATATTTATCAGCCACTCCTTTAAAGCTTGAAGCATATTGTATTCCCCTCTTTCACATTATAATTTTACCTGATGCAGCTATTATGCATATCATTATGAAAAACATAACGGATACACATATAAGACACGCCATTATAAGTACAATTGAGCTTCCTGCAGAGTTTATGCAGTTTACAAGTCTTCCATCACTTATAGGTTCTATTAGAGCTGCAGTAAGTTTATATGCTACTATAATAATCAAAAGTTTTATTACTGGAAACAGCAATATTGCTATAATAATTACAAGTCCCAAACTGCTTAAAGCATTTTTTAGCAAAATAGAATATCCTGCTACAGTAGATATAGCATCTGAAAGACTTTTTCCCACTATGGGCACAAAATTGTCCACTGCAAATTTAGCAGTTTTTGCTGTAACCTCATCAATAGTTTTTGAGGTTATACCTCTTACGGTTATAATTCCTATAAATACAGTCATTATAATTCCTTGTGCCCAAAGCGCTACCTGATTTAGAAGTTTGGTAAGCTTATCTATTTTATATTCAGAAGATAAGTTATTTACAAACTGAAGTACAAAGGACATGGATATTATAGGAATTATTACATCCATAAACAAATTGGCACTTATGGTTATAGCACCTATTACAATAGGATCCATAATTGAAGCTTCTACAAATCCCCCCACTGCAGCCACCAAAGTTATAAGTATAGGTATTAAAGCAGCCATGAAATCAGTCATCTCTTTTATAGTAGACTTAGCAATATCCACGCTTATGTAAAAGCTTCTGGCCATTATTATTATCATCAGTGAGTAACATGCAAAATAGGCTATATTAGACAACTCCTCTCCATTAAAAGCTCTCTGTAAATTAGTAAGCAATGCACATATAAGTGAAATCACTATTAAAAGCACCAAAAGCTTTAATGAAGCTGCTACTTCTCTCACCCCATACATTGCAAGTGCACGTATAATTTTTTTAAAAGATGTATTTCCTGACCCCGTTTTTAGAAAATTTTTCACATAATCTCTTACATCTATGTCCTTAAGGACCTCATTTTTTGTCTTCATATTAGATATATAGTCATAAAACTTTTCTATTTGCTCCTTTTCAGATTCACTTTGTTTATTTTGAATTTTGTTATCCTGCACACTGTCATTATTACTATTTTCTATTTTAATTTGATTCTGCACATTTGTTTCTCCATTGCTGGTGTCAAAAGCTTGTACATTAAAGCCTATTAATAAAACCACAACTAAACCCAACATAATCTTTTTCATATTAACACCTACATAATCTTTAAAATTGACTGAAGTACAGCCATAAGTATAGGAATTGCAAGTACTAAGATCAATATTTTACCTGCAAATTCAACCTTTGCTCCTAAATTTCCTTGTCCAGCATCCTTACATATTTCGCTGCAAAAGGAAGCTAAATATGCAATAGCAATTATTTTAAATACAGTGGTTAAATAAATAAAATCTATATTTGCCTTAGCAGCTAATTGCTGAATAAATTGAAGTACTGCTGTTATCTTTGATATCATAAATAGAAATATAATAACTCCTGCAGCTATACTTATATAAACTGCTATGTCATCTCTCTTTCCTTTAAACAGAAGTACTAAAAATAGAGCTATAAAAGCAAACGCTACTACCTTAATTATCTCCATAATTTTCTCCTAAAGTTGGAACATAGTTCTGACTGTATTAAATAATTTATTTACTAAATTAATTACCATCATGAGCACAATTAAGATTCCTGCTAAATTGGTCACCACTGCATAATCACCTTTCCCACTGGATTCTAAAACTTTGTTTATGAGTATAACAATCATACCCACTCCTGCTATTTTAAAAATTAAGCTTATGTCCATCATTTGATTATCTCACCCTTTCATTCCCTTTAAGGCATTTTCAAAGAAATAACCAATCAGTGCTAGTCTATTTTTTATCATACTGCGTCGGTAGAACCCTTAGATAGGATTCACTATCTGTGGAACCTGTCTCCTTGCCTGATAAAAAATATCCGTCGCATCCTTGACTTGTTATTTTCTTTCAAATGCCTAAGAAATTTAATTAATGTGCACTTGCATTCTACACTAAAATTATTACCACTACTGCACCTAAAAAAAATCCAAGGCATCTATACATTTTTAAGTTTTTACTCATTGAAATTTCTGAAATTTCAATTTGCTTTTTTATATTTTCTAAAGCAAGTGAAAACATTCTTTTCTGTCCTTCTATATCTGATTCCCCAAGTGTTTTAGATAAATCTGTGAGTGCACCTATATCTTCATTTTTCAAATTTAGAACATCTTTTTTCTTTTTAAATATCACATTAAAAGCCTCATATACACTGTCAACAGAATTTTCCTTTAACATATAAGATATTTCCTTAAGCACATCTTTAATAGGATTTACACTTTTAGATGCTGTATTTAAAATAGCTTCTGGTAGTGGAGTATGTGTGTATATTATTTCATTTTGAAGTTGATTGATACATCTTTGTGATTCTTTCAATTGCTTAACTCTGTCTTTTAAATTTTCTCCCCATATAAATCCAATTCCAGTAGAAGCACATATTACCATAATACATCCTAAAAGCTTTAACATTTTATCCCCTCCATATTACCGAATTTTTAGGGAAATCATATATATATTCCACCGTTCCTGCACCTTTTTTATTGCTAAGTACTATAGCCCTATTAAATACCTTATTTTCAACTATTTCTTTAAAAACAGGTCTGTTATATAGATCCTCTATTCCGTAACCGTGAATAGTTATAATTAGGCTTATTCCTGAATTTAAAGCGGTTACAATACTATCCATGTCCTTGTAAGTTCCTATTTCATCACAGACTATAACTTCTGGAGACATGCTCCTTATGGCCATTATTATTCCCTGACTTTTGGGACATCCATCTAATATATCTGTTCTGACACCAACATTTAACTGAGGAACTCCGTTAAAACAAGCTCCAATTTCACTTCTTTCATCTATAACAGATACTTTCTTTCCTGTCAGCCCTATGTCTTTAACACCTTGGGAAATATTTCTTACAATATCTCTTACTAAAGTAGTTTTTCCACACTTAGGAGGTGAAATTATTATGGTATTTATTATCTCATTCCCCTTTGAAATGAATTTCATGATTGAATCGGAACAATTAACTATTTCCCTACATATTCTGATATTTAAAGATGCAATATCTTTTATAGTTTTAACTTGATCCTTCTCCATAACACATCTACCGCATATTCCTACTCTATGTCCACCTTTAATAGTTATATATCCCTGTTTAATTTCTTCTTCAAAAGCATATATAGAATAATTACTCATCCTTTTAATTATTGTCTTTATATCTTCCAATTTAGGGATATATTTGCATATAATTTCTCTTTCACCTAACTGAAGTATCAAAGGCCTGTCAGCCCTTATCCTTATTTCTTGTAAATCAGGTGATTTTATTAAATCACCTAGAGCAACTTTTAAATTTTCAGGTATAATGTTTAAAATTTCTTTAGTATCTATCTCTCTCATCTCCTTTATCTCTTTATATTAATTCCTATTTTGATTGATTAAAAATTATTCCATATAAATAAAAATAAAATAAAAAATCCTATTGAAGCTTACAGCCTCAATAGGATTTTTTATTTTATTGTTTATTTTTCTTAAATTCATCCTTAATAGGAATACTACTATGGCAATTTGGACACATTAATTCTTCTTGTTGTTCTAATATATCCTTATCTACATATACAGTATCATTACAATTTGGGCACTGTATTTCAGTAAAGTTTTCTCCTTCATCCTTACACTTACAGATTTCATAATCATCATCATATAAGTTATCTTGTAAATCTGCTAAATCTTCATCCATGGCATCTACATAATTTTCCATATCTTTTTGAGCTCTAGATAAATCATCAATTTCTTCCGCCATACTTTTTAGTACATTAACAATTTCTGTGAGTATTTTTCCCTCATTAGTACTTTTATCAATTTTTAGCCCATCTACTAGACCATTTAGATAGGATACTTTAGATATAATAGAATTCACAATACCACATCCTTAAAGTTATTTTACCATTAGTATTAGCTAAACTCTTTCCATATATTCTCCCGTTCTAGTGTCAATTCTTATAGTTTCTCCTTCATTTACAAATATAGGGACTTGAACAATAGCCCCTGTCTCAAGAGTAGCTGGTTTTAAAACGTTAGTGGCAGTATTTCCCTTAACTCCTGGCTCAGTATGAGTTATCTGAAGTTCAACAAAATTTGGAGCTTCAACAGAAAATGCTTCACCTTTATAAAACTTAATTATAGCAAACATATTTTCCTTTAAATACTTTATTGAATCCTCTACTTTTTCATATTCCAATGGAATTTGCTCAAATGTTTCCTGATCCATAAAATAATACAATTCTCCATCTGAATATAAATACTGCATTTCTTTTCTTTCTATAACTGCCTCCTGCAATTTTGCAGTTGGATTAAAAGTAGTATCAGTAACTGAACCTGTTATAACATTTCTGAGTTTTGTCCTTACAAATGCTGCTCCTTTTCCTGGTTTCACATGAAGAAAATCCAGTACTGTGTACACTTGTCCATCTTGTTCAAAAGTAGTTCCTTTCCTTAAATCTCCTGCTGATATCATTATATACATACCGTTATGTAAACTCTTATCTTAATTAAATATGTCTAAGATTTTAAGCTTACTTTCCCATTCATAGTGTCCGATTTCACTATAAGCTACTTTCGCTTGGTCACACACTCCAGGGACGTAAATTCGGATATAACTAACCCTATATTTCAACACTTTTAAAAACAGTGTTGGCTCAACGGTTTTAACCCCTTTCTTATTCTTATTCGACCTAGTTTTGATTTTTATCTAATTTTTCATAGAACTTTCTTTTATATATAACATATTATATAACATATTATGTTATATAATATGTTATATATAAATTAATAATAGAAACTTAATTTATACATATTAAATTCTTAGGTGACTTGGATAAAGTTTCTCCTCCATTTTCAGTTACCATTACCAAATCCTCTATTCTTACTCCACCAAAATCAGGTATATATATACCTGGTTCATCACTCACTACCATTCCTGATTTTAATTTAGAATTATTTCTATACCCAATTACAGGAGCCTCATGAATTTCTCTTCCTACTCCATGACCCAAGCTATGTCCAAAGTACTTGCCATATCCTTTACTAGTTATATAATCTCTAGCAACTGCATCTACTTTTGATGCTTGCATTTCTGGTTTATACTTCTTTAAAGCAAGTTCTCCAGCTTCTAATACTATATTGTATATCTCTAACATTTTCTGTGATGGTTCACCTATTACGACTGTTCTAGTCATATCAGAACAATATTCTTCATAAATGCACCCGAAATCCAAAGTTAAAAATTCTCCCTTTTTTATAATTTTTGCTGTAGCCTGACCGTGTGGAAGACTTGATCTTACCCCCGAAGCAACTATAGATGGAAAGGATAAATCACTAGCACCTAACTTTTTCATATAAAATTCCAGTTCTAAGCCAACTTCTCTCTCTGTCATACCAGCTTTTATAAACTTTATTATATGTTCAAAAGCTTTGTCTGCAATTTGTGCAGCATTTTTTATTGAACTTATTTCTTCTTTATCCTTCACAATTCTTATTTTTTCCACCATTCCATCCATTGGTACAAGTTCGCAACTTAATTTACTATGGTAAAGCTCATATTGGCTGTAAGAAACTACATTTTCCTCAAATCCAAGTCTATGTACTTTAATCTTACTTATTAAATCTGATAAAAAGTTTACAAAAGAACCACTTTTACTATATTCTAAAACTTCATAATCCTTAACTTGCTGTTTAGCCTGTTCAGTAAACCTAGAGTCAGTTATAAAAAATGTTTTGTATAGAGTTATAAGTGAAAAGCTTTCATCTCCTGTAAATCCACTTAAATAATTTCTATTAGGATCTCCAACTAACAAAACAGCATCTAACTTTTGGCTATCCATAGCCTCTCTTAATTTTTCAATTCTCTTTTTAAACATTTAAATTACCCCCCTAAATTTTAGCAGGGCATAATATCTTTATGCTTATCTTAATTTATGCCACATTACTCCCTGCTAAATTTGAAATCAAATTTAGCTAATAATTTAAATGATAAAATTGTTATTTTAATAAACAAAATTTAAAATAATGTTATTCTATCATCATAGTGAACAATGTTATTTTATCAAAACTTGTGATTATTTGCAAATATTAATATGTCCTACTTCAATTAGTGCTCTGCGAATGTTATATTTCAAAACTTTTAAAAAGTTCAAACATCAAAGTTCAAATAATTATGCTTTCGTTTGAGCCTCGGACAAATCTATAGTTTTTATATTTTCTAACGTTAGTAATAAAATTGTGATTATGTGTTATTTTTTTCTTTGTTATTTGTTGTTTAGCAAATTGCATCGCAATTATTTATTTATTTTTTATAAAATTGACATCTGCTTTTGTTTTTATACCTTGAATTTTATCCTGTTCAATTTTAATATTATCTATGCTGCTAAAATATTTGATTTTTTTAATTTTTTCTAAAATGTTTTTGATTTCAGCTTGATTTCCTATTATTTCAAACTGTGCAGTTAGATTTCCATTGTTATTACTTGCAAGGTTAATTACATTCATACCTTCTATACCCTTTAGTTGCTTCAAAATATCAGTATAATTTACTTGTTCTTTATCTTTTATTTGTTTTTTCAAATTTTCTTCTGCCAATTGAAGCTTAACATTTTCACTGCGTATGCTTTTGAGGACATTGTAATTTTTTATTAAAAGCACAGTACAACTGCAGACTAAAAATATTATAATAATTCTATATATATTATTTACCATATTCATTATTAATATTCCACCTTCATTAAATTTACAAGACTATAACTTTAAATACTAACTTACTCAACTTTCACAGTTTAAAAATAATGGCATCTAAATCAATTCACAGTTCACAATGCACAATTTCGGTAGATTCTCTGTGACAACAGAAAATCTTCTTTAATTGTGAATTATGCATCGTGCATTGTGCATTGTGAATTGATTACTTCGTATTGTTTTTATATTAAGTCAAAATTTCGTATGTGTGAAAGTTGAGTAACTTATAACCTTATAAAACAAAGCCTTTTTACTTTAATCTCAAATTAATTTTCCATACTTTCTTTCCTCCTTCATCGTTTCCCATGAGCTTAAAATTTTTAATTATAAACTTATTTGATTTTTCTGCATCTCTAATTAGTGAAAAACACTCTTTTTCATCTCCTTCAATATCTAAGTCTAGACTTTTATTTTCTATATTTACATTCTTAAAGTTTCTTCCTAGATATATGTAATCATAAAAATCTAAATAATTTTCAAAAGTACTGCTTTTATCATATGATAACTTTTTTACAGAATTATGTTCTTTCAACCTAGTTTCTACATCATTTAATTGATTTTTATTTATTACAAGTATATTTAAAAGTATTATATTCACTATTAAAATGATCAAAATAAGTAACTTAAGACTTTTATTCTTTTTAGTTTCTCCCTTTTCTATGCACCACTGTGGTAAAAAATATAAGTTTTTCATATACTAAACTACCTTTTAATTTAATTGTTTTAATTTCATAACACCCTCATTACACCCTATGACAACAACTCATATAAACTATGTTAAATCCCCTAAGTCTGTACATTTATAATTTGTAGAAAGGTTTTCTATTATATCTTTGTGAGTAAAATTTACAAAGATTAAAGTAGCAAAGTTAAAATTGGGCATTAAAATATTTAGTTTGAATCTAAATTGTTCTAAAATCTCTGAAAAATTATCTTTACATATGTCTTTGCATACATTATTAAATATAATCTTATCTCTATAGCAAGCCATTAAATATGTAATGTCATTCATATTTAAAATGAATATGTAATTTTCATCTTTTATCCTATCTTTATACTTTGACCACATATAAAACTGAATTGGTACTATTTGTTTAATATCAGCACCGCTGTCACTACACATTTTTGCTATATCCATATTGTTCCAGTTCATACAAGAAACCATTACTTCTAAATTGTATTTATTAGATTGAACTATTTCATAGGAAAACATTATGTTATCTAGATTTTTAAATTTATTTTTTAATTTGTCTCTTATGATTTTGTAGAGGAGTTTATTTTTGAGTTTAGGTAATTTCATAATAGTTACATATATCTCTTCTCCGTGTACTAATATGAACAATTTCTTATGTTTTAGATCAATTCTTATGTTTTCGATTTTACTTACAGGAATAACATTCTCGTCTATTTTATTTTTCTTCAATAAATTCAATATGGAATGTTTTTTCTTCATTCTTCTATAGGTTATATTTTTATTATTAATTTCTAAAATAGCTTTTTCATTCACTTTTCAAAGCCACCTTTCTTAAACGAATAATCTATGCAGCTATACAGTATATCTTTATTCTTAACCTCATACTCATAAGTTTCTTCTTTGTAAAATTTTCCATTAAAGATATACTCCGCTTTAAAACAATCTGTATTCTTGTCATAGAAAATATAGCATTCTTCAAAATATATTTTAAAATTATCTAAAGAAGATATATACTGCTTTATTCCATTATCATCACAAGGTTGATTTTTACTTATATACTCATTTAGCTCCGTAAAAAGGTATTCCCTATATTTTTCAGTTACATCCACCTGAATAGACTTTTTATGACTATTCAAATTGTTTAATTTAATGTGCATTTCCATGCTGTAGCATCCAAGAGAAATTAAAATACACATACACCCTATAAAAAGCACATATATCAATACAAATCCTTTTTTAACTTTTCTCTTTCCATAGCAAAACATTTTCTATACAAATTACCTTTCTCTGTACTTATAGATATGTAGAACACTTTCCCCTGCCTTTCCACATGAAAGTCCTTAACATTTTTTAACACATTATTTACAGTAGAAGAATCAGAACTACCATAAGAAATTATGATACTAGAATTTCTATCCTTTTTTATATAATCATAACCTTTATCATCATATCTTCTTAAAATTATCATATTGTTTTTTATATCTATGTATTTTGCAGCTTTTATCTGATATTCAATTATTATAAAAGCTTCATTTACATAAAAATTATCCTTACTATAATTTATTTCTTCTCTATGTAATCTCATATATTTCGATATAACAATTATTTGTGTGGTAGTTATTGCAGTTATCAAAGCTATGACCATAAGCATTTCTATAATTGTAAATCCTTTTTTTACATCTAATCTACTTTTTATAATTTCCTTTATAAAAATCACATTCCTCAACCTTTATATTTCCATACATTTTGGCATGGAGCTGTAAATTTACCTTTAACACTTTTTCACCTGTTACCTTTAAAATTATGTAAGGTTCTTTTAAAGGTTTTTCATCTGAAAACAAAGTAGTTACATTTATCTTCTTAACATGTTGAAACTTTAAATTACTACAGTCTATATACGTTCTTTCTTTCATCCTTAAATTCAATAAACTATCATAGCTGCAGTTATACATAATATTATTTTTCAAATATTCCATAACTAAAGTACAGTTATTCATCTCTTCGTTATATACTTTTACTTTAAGTGCATCTACCTGAATAAATAGTGCAGTCATAAATAATACAGAGAAAATAGTTATGCTGCACAACACTTCAATTAATGTAAATCCTTTTTTAACTAATATCTTTTGCCTACCAGATAATATCTTTACCACAAGTTTTTTTAGTCCACAATTTAATACTTTATATCTACATAAGCTGTTCCCACGCACATAGTAATGCAATGCATTTCTCCCTTCCTGTCTTTAAATTTTATACTGCAGGCATCCTCTGTAATTCCCATGTTGTCTATCTTTATTCTATTGTCATCTCTTACAGGTTTTAATATAAATCCTTCTGGTAATTTTAGCTTAAATATTTCATCCAATACTACGTTAAAGGTTATTTCATTGTTTTTTATATCAAAATAAATATATCCTCCCTCTTCGTTCTTATCCCTACAGTAAGTTTTAGATCTATTTATAAAATCTAAAATATTATTATTAGTAAGATCCACGTCTATTTTATTTTTAAGATTACCAAAAGTACCTAAGTTAACCAGACTAAAACTTAGAAGTATTGAAAATATGCTGAGTACTAAGAGGAGTTCTATAACAGTAAATCCCCTTTTTTTAATTTTATCAGCCATAAAGTTATTCTCCTCATCCAACAGTTTTTACCTCAGATAAACACAATGAAATATTAAATCATGAGTTTTTCTCATTTGGGAAATATCTGCTTATCTTCACTCTTAACTTTATAGGAATTTTCCTGTGCATTTATTTCTAAAGTATAATTTTTATCGTCACTTTTGTAGCTTATAGTTATAAATTGATCGCTGTCCCCGGCTGAAACTTGCGGGCTTTCTGCAGAAGTAAGCTTTGATAAACATTCCTGCACATCAGCTGTATCAAATTTTCCATCACTATTTCCATAGCTGGCCATAGCAGCTGTTTCTAACTGTTTAGCCGTATTTATGGCTTTAGCAGTTCTTACCTTACTTTGGTATCCAGAAAATTTAGGAACTAAAAATCCTAAAAGTACTAAGATTATGGCAACTACCAGCATAAGTTCTATAAGAGTAAATCCTTTTTTCTTTTTATGTATCTTCACAATAATTTATCACCTAACTTTCTTTTTAATTTACAGAGTAGAATCCATTATAGTAAAAATAGGCATAAGTGCAGATATAATAAATATTCCAACAAATAATGAAAGAATAATTATTATCATTGGTTCTATAATTTTAGTTGCTTTTTCAAAATACCTATCCAGTTCACTGCCAAACAATTTTTCTAATTTAGCAAACATTAAATCCATCTTTCCCGTTTCTTCTCCTGTATCAATCAAGGATATGAATAATTTATCATTTATTTGGGCTTTATTTAAGGCACTGCTCATACTTTCTCCTTGTTCTATGTATTTTATTGAGTTTTCTAATCTTTCAGCCATAATTTCACTTCCAATTAAATTCTTAGTTATTTTTAGAGATTTCAGTATATTAACTCCTGATTCACTAAGTACAGTCATAGCTGAACATATTTTAAAAATAAACATTTTATTATACATCTTGTTAAAATAAGGTATACTCAACTTTATACTCTCTACAAATTTTCTTCCCCTACTGCTTCTATTAAATTTATAGATCAACAATAAACTTAAAATTATAATTGCAGCCTCCTGCAAATAATACAGTTTTAAAAACTGGCATATATACATTACTACTCTGGTCAAAGCTGGTACTTTTCCTCCATTTGACAGTATGATATCTGTAAATTGTGGTATTATTTTAATCATCAAAAACATTACAATACATATAGAAGTTATCAAAGTTACTACTGGATATATAAGGGAAGCTTTTATTGTGGAAATTACATTGTTTTTCTTTTCATAATATTCAGACAATTTTGCTAATACTTCATCTAGTTTACCACTAGCTTCACCTACTCTTATCATTTCAATCATAAAATTAGGAAATATATTTTTGAATTTTGCCATACTACTGTGTATGCTTTGCCCTTTATTTACATCCTCTTTTATAGATTTTAATGCTAATCTTAAAGAACTTTTATTGCACTGAGTTTCTAAATTATCAAGTACTCTGGATATATTTATTCCAGATCCCAGCATAATACTCAATTGACTGCATAGTACACTTATATCCATTGGTCCCGGATTTTTAAAGAGAAATTTTTTATAGTTTTCTAAGGAAATAGTTCGGTATATAAAATATTCCTTTTCTTCTAATGTGTATTTTAATCTTGTAAACGCAGAATTTTCACATTTACCCTTAATTTTTTTACCTTCCGTATTAATTGCCCAATATTTTATTATGTTTCATCACCTGACCTTAATATTGCAATCAAATAAATTTAATCTTAATAATTCTTCATAAGTTGTAATTCCTGATTTAATAAGCTCTACACATTTCTGTCTCAAAGAAATCGTATTTGATTTTTTAATACCATCTTTAAAATTAATTTTATTATTTTTTCCATATTGTCTTCTAATATCTTCTCTACTAACTATCTCGTAGACTACTGTTCTTCCCCTATATCCCGTATGACTACATTTGGGACACCCTTTTCCTTTATACAAATAACAATTAGAAGATAAATTTAGCTCTTTAATTTCTTGAGGTGATGGTACATATTCACTTTTGCAATAGGTACATATCTTCCTAACCAGTCTCTGGGATATTACACCTACCAGAGCGTCTTCAATAAAATATTCTGGTACTCCCATATCTTGAAGTCTTATGACAGACTCAATGGGGTCATTGGTATGCAGTGTGCTTAAAACCAGATGTCCTGTTACTGCTGCCCTTATTGCTATATGAGCTGTTTCCTCATCTCTTATTTCACCTAACATTATTACATCTGGATCCTGCCTAAGTATACTTCTCAATCCTTCCGCAAAATTAAATCCTATCTTACTGTTTACACTTACTTGGTTTACACCTTCTATCGTATATTCTACAGGATCTTCTATACTCACTATATTTTTTTCGTATTTATTCACATTATTTAACATTGAGTAAAGAGTGGTAGATTTTCCGGACCCAGTTGGTCCAGATGCTAGAATAAGACCGTGAGCATAAGACAGCATGCTTTTTATCTTTTCTTCATCTGCTTTTGAAAATCCTAACGCAGCCATATTTTTTACATTTTCGTCTCTATATAAAATTCTTAAAACTACCTTTTCACCATATATGGTAGGAAGGGTGGACACCCTTAAGTCATAGTTCAGATTTTGTTTAACATACTTTATCTTTCCATCTTGGGGTATCCTCTTTTCTGCTATATCAAGTTCTGCCATTATCTTTATTCTAGTGCATAAAAAAGGATAAACAGCCTTTGGTATTTTAATATATTCCCTCATAATTCCATCTATCCTCATTCTTATGGTAACGCTATTTTCAAATGGTTCTATATGCAAATCACTAGCTCTTTCATCTATAGCCTTGTCAATTATGTAATTAGCTGCCTTTATAACTGGAGAACGTTGAAATTTATACTTATCTTGACGTCGATTAGCAATTAATTCTGGAACATCTTCCTTTAACTTTATGTCCTTTAGTGCATGATCTAAATTTTGTTTACAGTAATACTTATTTATCAACTTAAATATAACTTCCCTACTAGTCCTAAAAAATTTGAGATCTTTTCCCAATATAAATTTTAATTCCTCAACTAAAGTAAAATTTGGTACTTTATCTACAGCTATAAACAATTTATTTTCTTCCATTTTTAAGGCTATTAAACAATTATCCCTAGCTATTTCTTCAGGTATTTTATTTACCACATCTATTTCTAGAGAAATATCTTCTATGTTTATACTTTTTAATTCTACAGGAAACACTTTATTTCCCTCTTTCCATTATTATTTACATATCTAGATTATAACCACCATTTTTGCTTTTAAACAATAAAGATAAAAAAGATACTATAAAAACTACTTTAATTGTAATTTTCATAGTATCCTTACATTTCATTATTTTTATAAATACTATACTTACCAGCATACTCAGATATAACGTTTATGGATTTTTCATCTGCATTATACATAAATACATTTACATTATTCTGCTGGCTTCCCTTTTCCATACCTGTAAAATACACATTGCCACTTTCATCTTCAGCTATTCCTGAAGAAGTACCAAAACTTTCTGGAAAGTCATAGGTTATCCTGTCTACTGTATCACTTTCCCCTTTAAACTCATAAAGTTCAGTATTATTCTCATTTTGGCTTCCAATAAAAAATACATTTTTCCTTTTTTTATCTGACACTGAACTATATATTTCTGCAAGTCCATCACTTAAAAGCTTAAACTGCTTACTTTCACTATTATAAAAATATAAATATAATTTGTTATAATTTCTAGACAAAAACAATAGATCATTTCCTACAGAAATAAAATATATGCAGTAACCTTTAGTATCATTTAAATATATTTGTTCTCTGTCTGTATTAAAATCATATATATATACTCTATCAGAATTTACTTTTCCTTCTATACTTCCATAATAAATTATTCTATGATCATCTAACCATTCATATAAATTTCCAGACACTAGAACCTTAGATTTAATATCTAAATATTTCTTACTTTTTATGTCATATACTTTCATTCCCTCAGCACTATATATTGAATTGTTTTTAAACGTTCTAAAAGCAATCTTATCCCCTGTGGAATTCATTTTTATATTTCGTGCATTATAAAAATTCTTAATTTCATCGGTAGACCCCTTAGTAATTATATCTATTTTATTTTTATTAGAACCTATTTCCTTGTTTAAGTAAATAAAAGTGGATTTCTTTATGTCATATACCATTTCCTCTATACTATTTATATTACTATCCGTTAAATTTTCAGATAGCTTATGACTACCCACATTAAATATCTTAGTATCAGTTTCTTTGGCTTCAACTGCTATAACATTAGAATAATGAACATTTGTTCCACTTTTACCTTTGTTTACATCTTTAGTTGTACAACTACTTAATATAAGAAATGTAAAAGACATGAAAACAAAAAAAATTATCATTCTAAAGTTCTTCATTAAATATCGTATTCCCCTTTAAAGCAAACTTCTACAGAACCTGTCATAAAAACCTTATTACCTTTCACTTCTATAAAAAGGATTCCTCCTGGAACCTGAGCTTTAACTTTTCTCTCTGTAAATCCAAGCTTATTTGAAGCTACGACACAGGCACAACTTCCCGTACCACAGGCTAAAGTAGGACCTGCTCCTCTTTCCCAAGTTTTTATTCTAATTTCATCTTTATTTAAAACTTCACAAAAGTTTACATTGGTTCCCTCTGGGAAAATAGAACACTTTTCAATAGATTTTCCTTCTTTTACATCATACTTTTCAAGATCACCAAATATAACTGTATGAGGTACTCCCATAAACATTGAGGTAATACTATAAGTTCTTTCATTAATTTCTAATTTCTTTTTTACAATTTCATCACAAGAATCGGCAGGAATTTTTTTTGGTTCAAAAGAAGGTGTTCCCATATCAATAGTAACTTCCTTCACTTTACCATTTTCTACATTCAAAAAAGCCTCTTTTATGCCATCTCCTGTCTCTATCTTTATAGGAAATTCCTTTACCAAATTTTGTTCCCATACATATTTTGCAAAACATCTTATTCCATTTCCACACATAGATGCATAAGAACCATCCGAGTTTATTATTACCATTTTAATCTGTGCGATTTTACTTTGACGAACTATCAATATTCCATCTCCGCCTATTCCAAAATGTCTATTACAAAGCTTTAATCCAAGCTCTTTTTCTCTTCCTAAAAATCTATTTTCCCTGTCATCTATTACTACAAAATCGTTTCCAGTACCTTGCATTTTAGTAAATTTCATATTAAAAATTTCACCCTTCCATAAACACGCTATATATTTCAAATTAAGTTTACTACTGTAATAATCTTTTATCAATAAAATTTTTATAACTTTATTTTAAAAATCTTAGATGATATAATCTACTAGATACATAACTTATGAGAGGATGAGCAATATGGCTTTAGACGGTATTTTTATACACAGCATTTTAAAAGAATTGAAAGAAAAAATACTGGGGGGAAAGGTTGAAAAAATAAATCAACCTGAAAAGGATGAAATAGTATTAAACATTAAAAATGGAAGGAAAATTTATAAGCTTTTATTAAGTGCAAGTCCAGTATATCCTAAAATACATATTACAGCTAAAAATAAACAAAATCCACTGCAGCCCCCTATGTTTTGCATGGTTTTGAGAAAGCACCTAAGTCCATCAAAATTAGTTAGCATAAGGCAATTGGATACAGATAGAATTGTTTTTTTAGATTTTGAAAGTTCAGATGAACTGGGCTTTAACAGTATATATACATTAGTAATAGAAATAATGGGTAGACACAGTAATATAACCTTGGTAAGAAAAAGAGATAACCTAATTATGGATAGTATAAAACATATAACGCCTGAAATAAATACTGTTAGATCTCTATTCCCAGGAATAAAGTACGTATTTCCACCAATTTCAAATAAACTAAGTCCCTTTTCCTTTACAAGAGAAGATTTTAAAAAGTTCTTAATATCTACTTCAACAAAAATTGATAAAAGCTTTTTTTCAAAAGTGTTTACTGGCATAAGCAGTTCTTTTTCAAAGGAATTGTTCTATAAATTAAATAATAAAAAAGATTTTTCAGAAAATAGTTTGGATTTTCTATACAACTTTTGCAGGGAAATTTTTGATGAAGTAATAAATGAAAATTTTTACTTTGCCTCCTATATAGAAAATGAAAAAGTAAAAGATTTTTACTGTTATAAATTAACTTACTTAAATAAATGCAAAGAAAAATGCTATACTTCACCGTCCCAACTGGTAGAAGAATTTTACTATGGAAAGGATAAATGTGATAGATTAAACAACAAAAGTTCCGATCTTTCTAAAATTATAAATATAAATTTAGAAAGATGCACCAAAAAAATAAAAATTCTAACAGATAACATTAAGGAAGCTAAAAATAAAGATACTTTTAGAATATATGGAGAGCTCTTAACCTCACAGATCTATAATATAAAAAAAGGTGACAGCCATATAAAAATTCAAAATTACTATAGTGAAAAAATGGAGTATTTAGATATAAAACTTGATAAAAATAAGACTCCTTCTGAAAATATACAACGTTATTTTAAAAAATACAATAAATTCAAAAAAACAGAACAGGCTGCAAATGAACAATTAAAAATAGCCAAAGAAGAAATAGAGTATTTAAATTCTGTAATGACCAACATAAAAAATTGTGAGAACTACAATGATATTGAAGAAATAAAAAGGGAACTTATGGAAAGCAGGTATATTAAATTCAAAAAGTCAAATACTAAAAATAAGAGTAGGAATTCCAAACCAATGAAATTTATATCAAGTGATGGAATAGAAATATATGTAGGTAAAAATAATCTTCAAAATGATTATCTTACCCTTAAATTTGGAGACAAGAGAGATATATGGCTTCACACTAAAAAAATTCCCGGCTCCCACGTAATAATAAAAAATTTTGGCACAATTCCAGATAAGACTTTAGAAGAAGCTGCAAACCTTGCAGCATACTACAGTAAAGCTAAAAATTCATCCAAAGTAGCGGTAGATTATACGGAAATCAAAAATGTTCATAAACCAAACGGCTCCAAACCTGGAATGGTAATATATTATACTAACCAAACTATTTATACAGAACCTACAAAGCCAGATATAAAACAACTTCAATAAAGTATTTTTTCTGTGGTGCTAAAATAAGTCATAATCAATTCACAATTCACAGTTCACAATGCACAATTTTGGTAGATTTTTCTCGCTAACGCTATGAAATATCTAAAAACTAAGCAGTATGAACATTAAATTTTTAGATTTTCTATGACAACAGAAAATCATCCTTAATTGTGAATTGTGCATAGTTCATTGTGAATTGATTACTTCCTATTGTTTTTATTTTATGACGTTAGGAGGAAAGTTATCAAGTTGACCTGCATTTTGTAAATATTACATATATGAATTGTATATTACGAATTGCAGAAAATAATGCCAAAAAAACTTGCAATATTAAAAAAACTGTCTTATAATAAGTTGTAAATTTAATATCTTTTAAAATGATCCAGTGAGGTCAATAAAGTATTTTTATATTCCTATGGCTATTAAAATGTCCTTCACTGCGTGAAGGACATTTTTTTATCCGATGACTACCTGCTCTAATACTCCCACGCACTCTGTGAAAGCGACTATCACCAAATCAAAGATTTGGGATATCTGCTTTTCTCCAAGTGGGAGTAAAGAGCAGCTACGTCCCTGGATAACGATTTCTAAGCATCAGATGGAGTTAAAACTCCATCTGATGCCAAGAACTCTGTTTATAATACTCATATTGTAAATAAAATTAAAACAATTATAATTGTAGATTGTGCACTGTGAATTGTGAATTAAAAAAAGAAGGGAGGGTAAGATGTTGAAATTAAAAGCACTTATTTTAGATGAAAAAGCTATGAACAGAACTTTAAAAAGAATATCCCATGAAATATTAGAAAAAAATAAAGGCACAGAGGATATAATACTCGTGGGAATAAAGAGAAGAGGATATCCCTTAGCAAAAAGAATAGCCGAAAATATTTATAAAATTGAAGGAATGAAATTAAAGGTAGAAGATGTAGATATTAGCCTCTATAGAGATGATTTAACCAGTCCTGCTGGACAACCTATATTAAAAGGATCTAATCTCATAGATGTAGAAAACAAAAAAGTTATATTGGTAGATGATGTTATCTATACAGGCAGAACTGCAAGAGCGGCAATTGATGCTATTATACATTCTGGCAGGCCAAAATTAATCCAGCTGGCAGTTTTAGTTGACAGGGGGCACAGGGAACTTCCTATAAGGGCTGATTATGTAGGTAAAAACATTCCTACCTCTAGAAACGAAATGATATCAGTGGAAATTGCAGAAATAGACAAAAATGATTCAGTAAAAATATATGAATTATAAAACTTTTAAAATAGCCCTTGAGAGACTAGAAAAGGAGCTCATAAATGAAAAATTTTGTTGATGTAGAAGAAAAATTACCTATAGGAGTTACCATACCTCTTAGTTTTCAGCATTTATTTGCCATGGTAGGTTCAACTATACTTGTTCCAATTTTAACAGGAATGAGTCCATCCATAGCATTATTTTGCAGCGGTGTTGGAACACTTCTTTATATTTTATGTACTAAGGCAAGACTTCCAGCTTATCTTGGTTCTTCCTTTGCTTTTATAAGTCCAATTCTTATAGCATCTAAAAGTTATGGCCCAGCATCCATGCTTTCTGGTGTAATAGCAGCAGGTTGTGTATATTTAATCGTAGCTGGCATAATAAAACTTTGTGGTGTAAACTGGCTTAATAGAGCTCTTCCTCCTGTAGTTGTTGGTTCCATAGTAATAGTAATAGGCCTAGGTCTTGCGTCTACAGCTATAAACTGGGCAGGATTCAACCCTACTTATACAACTGATCAGATGCAAAGTATACCAAGATGGGCCTGGATGACAGTGTCTGCTATTACAGTTGCCATAGCTGTTATTGGAACTATGTATTTTAAGGGATTTTTAGGAATAATACCTATACTAATAGCTATAATTGTTGGATATATATCTGCTTTAATTTTAGGTGTAGTACCGAAACAAGCACTAGATACTATTGTAAGTACCAAACTTTTTAAATTACCTCCATTTATGTTTCCTAAATTTAACATAAATGCCGTCATGCTTATGGCCCCTATTTCTTTTGTAACCTTAGCAGAACACATAGGTCACATTTATGTAACAAATAATGTAGTAGGAAGGGATTTTACCAAAGATCCAGGACTTCATAGATCTATATTAGGAGATGGATTAGCTACTATATTTGCAGGTTTTACAGGTGGACCTCCAACTACAACTTATGGAGAAAATATAGGAGTTATGGCTATAACCAAAGTTTATAGTGTATGGGTTATAGGTGGTGCTGGAGTAATAGCTATATTACTTTCATTTATAGGTCCTATAGCTGCGGTAATCGAAAATATGCCTATGCCTGTAATAGGCGGTGTAAGTATAGTGTTATTTGGAATAATAGCCTCCTCAGGTTTTAGAATATTTGTAGAGGATAAAATAGATTTTAGTAAAAATAGAAATTTAATATTGACATCTATCATAATAGTAATAGGAATTGGTGGTGCTTCCATAAACTTTACTGTAGGTGGATCACCAGTTCAAATATCCGGTGTGGCTCTTGCAACTATAATTGGAATAATACTTAATTTAATATTACCAGAAGAAAGTGCTTCTGAAAAATCCAATAAAGAAGCTGTTTAAAAATTAATAAAAAAGCAGTCTAAAATTATATAGACTGCTTTTTTAATTCATATTATCTAAAACCTTTATCACTTTTTTAAAATAATCTGGTATTTCTGTTTCAAATTCTATGTACTTGCCTGTAGCTGGATGAACAAAACCAAGCTTTTTAGCATGGAGGAGTTGACCATTTAGTTTAAACCTCTGCTTTTTATAACCATATACCGGGTCTCCCACAAGAGGATGCCCTATATATGCCATATGTACTCTTATCTGATGTGTCCTTCCCGTTTCAAGTATACATTTTATCAAAGTATTATTTTTAAATCTTTTAATAACCTTATAGTGAGTAACGGCCCTTTTTCCATTTGTGCAAACTGCCATCTTTATTTTTTCTTTAGGGTGTCTTGCAATAGGCTCATCTACTGTACCCTCGTCTAATTTTATAACTCCTTCTACTAAGGCTATGTATTCTCTAGTCATAGAATGATCTTTTAACTGCTTCGCCAATTTATTATGGGAATTATCGTTTTTAGCTACCACCAATATTCCTGAAGTGTCTTTGTCTATTCTATGCACTATACCTGGTCTTGTTACTCCGTTTATGCCTGATAGATCATTACAGTGATTTAAAAGAGCATTTACTAAAGTACCTTCATACACTCCTGGTGCAGGATGTACTATCATGCCTTGAGGTTTATTTACTACAATAACATCCTTATCTTCATACAATATATCAAGAGATATATTTTCCGACTGTATATTTAAATTCACAGGGTCAGGTATAGTAATTTCTATATTATCTCCTGCCTTAATCTTATAATTGGATTTTTTTGTTTTTCCATTTACTTCTATCAGCTTATCCTGTATTACATTTTGAATATATGATCTCGATTTATCTTCAAAACATTTAGACAAGAATATATCAAGTCTCATATTTTCATCTTCATTACAAACTAAAAATTTTTTACTTTCCATACTTTTCTTCCTTTAATAAATAAAATGCCAAAAGTGCAGTTCCTATTACCACCATCACATCTGCTATGTTGAATACAGGAAAATAATAAATATCCTTAAAATGTATAGAAATGAAGTCAACTACATATTTATAAAACATCCTATCCAACAAATTTCCCAAAGCCCCACTTATTATAAGAGAAAAACTTATTCTTATGAGCTTTGATCTGGGCCTATATTTTATGATATAGTATATCATACCTACAACTACAACTATTGTAACTATAGTTAAAAAATAAAGCTTACCTTGCAAAATCCCAAAAGCAGCACCTTTATTTTGCAAATACAGTAATGAAAACACATCTTTTATTACTATTACCTGTGAAATTTTAGATAAAACTTCAATAGCCCATATTTTTGTAATTCTATCCAATAAAATCCCAAATAATATTATAAGTAGTTCCATTAGTTTCCTCCATGCATATAATAAATAAAAGTTACAGATTCATAATCATGCTTTTAATTATTTGTGTAGAATTTTCTATAGCAATAGGTGCAAATTTCTTATAGTCCATACTAGCACCGTTATTTGCATTATCTGATATAGACCTTATTATTACAAAAGGCACATTATTTAAATAAGCTACCTGTGCAATACTTCCACCTTCCATTTCACAGGCAAGTGCACCAAATTCCTTATTTAAATATCTTACTTTTTCTGTACTTGAAATAAATTGGTCACCTGTAACTATTCTTCCCACAAAACTATTTATATTCTCTAATTTTTTGCAAGCATCTTTAGCTTTTTCTATAAGTTTTTTATCACATTTAAAATCATATGTATTTAATCTAGGTATCTGTCCTACCTTATCTCCAAAAGCAGATGTATCCATGTCATGCTGTACTAAGTTATCTGCTATAACTATATCTCCTGGATATACATGTTCTCCTGCACCCCCTGCAATACCTACATTTATTATGTAATCTACATTAAAATCATCTATAAGTATTTGGGCACATACTGCTGCATTTACCTTTCCTATACCACTCCTTACTGCTACTATATCTTTATTGTAAAGTTTCCCCAAATTAAATTTCATGTTAGCTTTTTCTTCAATTTTTTCTAGTTTCAATTCAGATAAGAGTATTTCTACCTCTTCATCCATAGCCCCTATAATTCCAATAACCATGTTTATATGTCCCCCCTCATTTTTATTTGTATAATTACTAGCATATATTAAATCAACATTGATTGTCAAATATGCTCTTTTTAATTATTTCTGAAGTGTTAGTGTAAGAAAATCATACATAACTATCAATTTTCCACTATCAATTGTCAACTGTTTAAAAACATGTATACATGTTAAAAGAGCTGACACACTAATTAATTAGTGCAACAGCCCTTTTTCTATCCTTTAATAAAAAAATTTTTAATTTCTTCGAGTTCATCTCTATCTTCAAAAATTTCCTTTTCAATATTATTTGAGTCCTCTTTATTATTATCTTCGTCAGGTTCTTTGTTGTGATTTTCAAAAAAAGAAGCATCTTCTTTTTTTGGCTCTACTATTTCTATTTCTTTTTCCTTAACAATTCTATCTTCTACTTCATTTTCATTTGATTCATATCCTATATTATAATTCTTTACAAAATCCTTTTCCATATCATCAAACATTTCCATTTGAGTTTTCATAAAATTTCTAAACTTAGTTCTGAACTTAGAAAATTCCTGTTTTACATTTTCAAACTCATCCGTAATTTGAATAACATCACTATGGGCTTTATCTATTATCTTTTGCGCAGCATCATTGGCATTTTTTATTACAAGTTGACTTTCCTTTTTAGCATTTTCTTTAGCCTGTTCAGACGCATTTTGAGCTAATAAAAGTGTATCTTTTATAGTGTTTTCCATTTTAGTATAATGCCTTATCTTTTCATCTAAAGACTGCATTTTTTCCTTTAAAATAGAATTTTCCTTATATATAGATTCATAGTCCTCTGCTATTTTATCTAAAAATTCATCTACTTCATCTATATTATAACCTCTAAGTCCTTTTTTAAATTCCTTATTTGTTATCTCTGCAGCAGTAATAAACATCACGAGCACCTCACAAATTAACTAAATTTTTTTATAAAAAGTTTGCATCGACCGCTTCCCGTCCAACCCGTTTCTCCCACAACTTTAAACTTCCCACAGCCTCTTACAGTTATTATACAATTATCTTCTATAGATTTATCTTTCTTTGTTTCTGGTAAATAATTCAAAAGAACTTTACCCTGCTTAATCATTTCTTGAGATTTCTTCCTTGATATATTGCATAGAGAACTAACCAAACAATCAATTCTCAAGGAAGAAACATTTAAAACAGAAGTTTTAAAATTATATAGGGGAATTTCAGCAGAACTAATATCTAAAACATTTACTTTGCAGCTGCTCTTTCCTACACTATTTAAATTCATCTCTACGTACTCACTTATATCTTCACAAACAGCTAAATAACACTGCTTATCTTCCTTTAGTATTAAATCTCCAAATTTTTCTCTTTTAAGTCCAAGAGTCATAAGAGCACCCAAATAATCCTTGTGTTGTAATTTAGCAAATTTAGACTTGCATTTTATTTCCATTAGTTTTATTGGATAATTCCTTACATCAAACTTTGAAAATGCTATAAGCTTTCTTTCTGCATCTTCAAATATACCACAGCTGCATATATTTAAACCAATTTCTTCTTTTAAACCCTCTAAAGTCTTCCACACATTAGGAGTATAAAATATTGATGTATATACTGTATTATTAGTTTTTTTCGCTAAATTTATTTTATCATATATAGGTAATATTTCACTTTTATTGCAAAAATCAAATCTTTTTATAAAAGTTTTTTTATCCATAATTATTCCTTAATTTGGTATCCATTAATTTATATACTAGAGTATGGAAAATACAATTCCTCGCACTATATCTATCATAAGAAACGCCAATATAGGTGAAAAATCTATCATTAAACCTGGAATAAGTTTTTCCTGAATCTTTCTTCCAGGTCTCATAAGGGGCTCCGTAAATATATGCAAAAAATCTAAAAATGCATTACCTCTTCCCTGCATAACCCATGATAGAATTACATCCAATATTATGGCACCTTCAAGAAATCTAAATAGTAGTAATATTGCAACAGCTAAAATATTACTTATCATTTTTGCCTCCCATTATTACTGCTAAATATACTTACTTCCATCCAAATAATCCCTTTCCTGATAGTTCATTTCTCAAATCACTGCTTACTTCTACACTAGCTGGTGAAAGTATGTATATTCCTTTTTCTATTTCCTCTAAATTCCCTCCTAATGCATAACTTGCACCGCCCATAAAATCAAGCAACCTTTGAGCTATTCTAATCTCAAGTCCTGTAGTATTTATAACTATTATTTTTCTATTTTTAAGTTCATCACATATATCAGCTGCTTCCTCATAAGTAGATGGCTTAACTATCCTTACCTTAGCTGATATTGTAGTATGTATGCTAACAACTTTGTTTTGTCTTTTAGCATTTACAATAGGATCTACCTCTGAAAAATCATTTGCGATTTTTTCATTTTCTCCTCTATTTGTTTCTTCTTCCTCTATATCTTCCTCCAAGTCATCTTCCAATCCTAAAAATCCCATCATTTTGTTTATCATTTTACCTGCCATAAAAAATGCCTCCTATTTATTATTGTAATTTCTCTTTCCAAATATACCTTCGCCAATTCTCACCAGTGTTGCTCCTTCTTTAATTGCTATTTTATAATCATGAGTCATTCCCATAGATAGTATATTCATATTTATATTATTAAACTTTCTTTTCTTCAAGCTATCAAAAATATTTTTCAGCTTTTGAAAATAATTTTTACAACTTTCTTCGTCCCCTTTAGGAATTACAGCCATAAGACCTTTTACTTTAACATTGGTACAATTCTCACAGGCATTTATTAAGTCTTCCAATTCTTCTAAATGTATACCTGTCTTGCTTTTTTCTAAGCCTATATTTACCTGTATCAAAGTATTTGCAATTAATTTTTGATCTTTATAATGTTTTTCTAATTCATTAAGAAGTCTTATACTGTCCAAAGAATGGATAAGATAAACCTTACCAACTATATATTTTACCTTGTTTCTTTGAAGATGACCTATAAAATGCCATTTTATATCTTGTGGAAGATTGGGTATTTTATTTGTGAGCTCCTGTACTTTATTTTCTCCAAAATCTCTAATACCTGCATCATAAGCTTTTTGTATATCTTCAATAGGTTTAGTTTTTGAAACTGCCACTAAAGTTACATTTTTACCCTTTAAATCTTCTTTTATCATCTTCAAGTTTTCTTCAATTGACAATGCTACCGTCTCCTTTATCGTTAAACACAAACATATACAATATTAATATTCTTCATAGACATCAAAATTCCTGCAAAAATTAATTATTTTTTTAATCATTTTCAACAAATTTATAAAATAATCTACTGTATCTCTTTCATAAATTCTGTTTTATACTCTCCCTTATAGGCAGGTATTTTTATATTATCTGATTTTTTTACCTCTACCACTATCTTTCTAGTCATCATTATTTTTAAGTAGTTTTCATTTGACATCATATAAGTATAGAGTACTTCCTTATTTCCTATAGCATTAATTAAAAAAGGAGAGGCTATTTTTACTCCATTTACTCTTAAAAATGGACCACTGCAATAAACTTCAGAAACTCCTACTATTCTGTGACCATTTATAGAAATTGCCTCGGATCCTGCATTTTTCAAATCATTAATAACCTGTATAATATCTGTATTATGTACAAGTTTCATCTTATACTGAAAACTATCAAGTCCATCGTTTATGGGTGCATCATTCAAATATATACTTATTCCCTGGCCTTTTACAGCCACTTTCCCAAGTACCATATTGTTTTGATTCAATTCCTGATTTATTCCAGCTACAACTTGAGCCTCATTTTTCTCGCTGCTTCTATATTTTTTGAGCTTGTTGTAGTTATCATTATATTGTTTTAACAATCCCGATATCTCATTGTGAAGCTTATTTTTATAATTATATGCATCTTGATACTGTTTTGCATTTAAAAACACGCTTTTATTAGTCTTACTTTTTGTAAAACTTATATTGGTAGATATTAATATACCTATGATTATAGAAGCCATAAAAAGAAAAATATTAGCTTCACTACTTTTCATTTATTTCACCTCATTGATGTGATTTGGCTTTTTCAATTAATTCTCTTCTTATTATTGCAAAATTATTAAATATCCTTCCTCCAAAAACTACAACCACCGCTAAATATATAGGTACTCCAAGTTTATCACCTAAATAAGCAAATGCTACAGCAAGTACTGCATTTCCAAAAAATCCAGATATAAAAATATCTGTTTTAAAATTTTTAGACAAATTAGCTCTTATAGCTCCGAATACTGAGTCAAGACAAGCTAAAATAGCTACAGACATATAAGGTGAAAATTTATCTGGAATATTTACATTCCAAACTACACCTATAATTATTCCCAATATAAGTCCAACAAATCCTATCATTTTTTACCACCTCTAATTTATTCCTTCACAGGTTTAGCATACTCAATTTTATATGCTTTGTTATATTTTTTTATAGTTATACTATCAGATTTTTCAAACTTAACATCACATATAGTTTTTAAATCTGAAAACACCTCTGGAAAACTCATGGCACTGTATAACAAACTTTTGTCTCCTATAGCTTGTATAACTATTCTTTTTGATGGTGATATTTTTTCATCATTTATAAGTATATAATTGCCCGCTGTCCTTATACCCGTCCCTGAAACAACCCTTATGTCATTTATGGATATAGCTTCAGCCCCTGCAAATCTCAATTCATTTACGAGATACACTAAATCTTTATCGGTTATGTGATTGTTAACACTATTTCCAAATAGATTGCTGTTAGGATTAAGATATATAACTATACCTTGTCCCTCTACATCTACCTCTCCTATAAGTATTCTAGATTTTTCTAATTCATCTAGAACATTTTTTGTGGAATCACTCTTACTTGCTGCTGCATCTTCATAGCCCTTTACTTTATTTTGAAGATCATTTACCTTTGCTTCTAGTGCAGCCTTTTCCTTTTTATACTGTTCTATTTCTACAGTAACATCCGAACTATTTTGATTATTTAAATTCAATGTATTATCCTGTTTCATAAGTACTCTAAATTGGTAGGTAAGCATGAATCCAAGTATACAGCACACCAAAGCAACACTAATTTGTGAGGCAACTTTACGCATTTTATTTTATCCTCCTAATTTTCAATGTGAAATACAGGATTTCCATCAAATCTTACATCTATGTATCCCCTAGCGCTGCCCAATTTTTCATTTAACATTATATTTAAAGCCCTGTTTACCTTTTTACCTAAATTATCTCCTTGTCCCAATTCCACACACATATCTTTAAAGTAAATTTTAATGTCTACAGAATTACTTACATCAATGTAAGTAATTTCAAAAGGTAATTTATTATTTTGAATTATACTTCCCAGAGTAGTTACAGCCTTAATTTTATTATCATTTTTATTTAAAATACATTCTCCCACTTTAACTTTACTACAATCAATTCCATTTAACTTAACTAACTTCATATTGTTTATGTTGTCTCTCCTTTGAAGTAAAACTCCATTTTTATCTATAATAAAATATTTTCTGCTGCTTTCTATATAAAAGGTTGCTTCTCTTTCCTTTACATTAATATTAATGGTTCCGGGAAGTTCTCTCGCTATATCAACGTCCTCTATATATGGATTTTCCAATATATTTTCTGATGCATCTTTTAGATTCGTATAAAATATGTTACTTCCACCATATACTTTTGAATCCTTAATAATGCTATTGCTTGAAATACTTTTATTCCCATATACTTTAATATACTTTATATTAAAATACGGCAATTTTAAGCAAAGTATAAAAAATAATGCTATTAAAAATACCATAAGCATAATAGCTCTTTTTATTCTTATTTTTTTTCGTCTTCTCAAAATCAATTCATTTTCTGTCTTCGTACTAATATGACTCATTGCCTATCCTCTCACTTATAACATAAAATAACATAAGACATATATATATTAACACTTAATAGCAGTAATTTCATTAAAATAACTCTTAAATTTATATTAAATATTTATCCGATGGCTACCTACGGTAACAATCCCACTAAGTAATATTCATTGATGTACTTTATTTCATTAAAATTTGCTTACTCAACTTTGGCAGTTTAAAAATAATATGAAGTAAATGAATTCACAATTCACAGTTCACAATGCACAATTTCGGTAGATTTTTCTCCGCTGTGCTGCGAAAAATTTTAAATTTGAAGCTTATTGAAGCTTTGCTTCAATAGTGCTATATTTTAGATTTTCTGAAGTTTTAACGGAAGAAAATCATCCTTAATTGTGCATCGTGCATTGTGAATTAATTGCTTCCCAATATTTTTATATTAAGTTAATTTCTTATGTGTGAAAGTTGAATTACTTATATTAAGTAATCAATTTTCTAAATTCTTTGTAAAAGTTCATAAATAGCATTACAAAAAAATTTGTAATGCTATTCTTAACCGCTTTCTGTTTGCCTTGATATATTTAAAAGTATTCCAACCGCTATCATATTGATTGTGAGGGAAGAACCTCCATAACTTATAAAAGGTAATGGTACTCCTGTTACAGGCATGGCACCAGTTACAACTGCAATATTTATTATTGCCTGAACTGCAATAACCGAAGTTATTCCAGTAGCTAAAATAGTTCCATAAGTATCTTTTGCCCTTATGGCAATAACAATTCCCCTCCACACAAAAACTACAAATAATATAACAATTACAGTACATCCTATAAGTCCTAATTCTTCTCCTATAATAGAAAATATAAAATCATTGTGAGGTTCTGGTATGTAATAACATTTTTGTCTTGATCTTCCAAGTCCCATTCCCCATATTCCACCTGACCCCATTGCTAGAAGAGATTGAATCAATTGATATCCCTTTCCTTTAGGATCAGACCAAGGATTTAAAAAGCTTGTAAATCTGGCCATTCTATATGGTTCAAATATTATACCTGCTATTCCTGCAAGCACTACAAGTCCAACTACACCAAGTACATGAATCATTTTAGCTCCTGATACATATAAAATTATGAGGGTAACTATCATTATTACAGCTGCTATACTTAAATTCTTTTCTGCAAATACAAGTCCTGCATAAAATCCAGAAACCAAAAGATATGGAAGCACGCCATACAACATGGTTTCTATCTTCCTTCCCCCTTTAAGTTCTATACTTTTTGCCATATATAAAACCACAATGTATTTTGCTATCTCAGAAGGTTGAAATCCAACAGAACCTAATCTTATCCACCTTTGTGCACCTTTTGTAGATTCAAAGGCAAAAACTACAAGCAAAAATATTACAGATATTATCATAAGCAATTTAGTATACTTCTTTATTCTCTTATAATCAAATTTTATTGTAAAAAACATAAGAAATGTCCCAATTACTGCCCACAATCCTTGTTTTTTTAAATAATACATGCTATCACTTGTACTTTTATCAAAAAATGCTTTGTAAGAACTGGCACTATAGACCATTACCACTCCAATAGCTACCAATAACATTATAGTTGAGAAGAGTAAAAAGTCTATAGAGCCCATTTTAGTATTTGGTTTACTAATTCTCATAAAAATCCTCCTAGATTATTACTACATGAGGCTGACAAAAGCATTTAAAAATTACTATATTTAAAGATAAGCTCTTTCTTCCTATTTTATAAAGATAGAAATCCCAACAAACATAATATTACTGTAATTATACAAAATATAGAAACTACTTTAGTCTCATGCCAACCTGAAAGTTCAAAGTGGTGATGGATTGGAGCCATTTTAAATATCCTCTTTCCTGTAAGTTTAAAGGAAGCCACTTGAAGTATAACAGATGCTGCCTCTATTACGTATATTCCTCCAATTATTGGCACAAGCAGTGGAAGTTTTAATATCATTGCAACTGCCCCTACTGCGCCTCCAAGTGCTAGAGATCCTGTATCTCCCATAAAGATTTGTGCTGGGAAAGCATTATATTTCAAAAATCCTAAAAGTGCTCCAGCAAGAACTGCACAGAAAATAGCCAAAGTAACGTGTCCCATGGCAAAACTTACAAGAGCTAAAAAAGTCATCACTAAAAGTGTAACTGATGTTGCCAATCCATCAAGTCCATCTGTTAAATTAACTGCATTTGTCGTGGCTGCAAAATATATTATTATAAATGGAATATAAAATACTCCTAAATTGCAACTTTTATGTGCAAACGGAATTATTATAGATGTTCCTATATCTGGATTATTGGCAGAATAGTAGGCAAATATTCCAGATACTATTAATAATAATATCATTTTTTGATAAGCTCTTAGTCCTAAGTTTTGTTTTCTCAATATTTTTAGAATATCATCAATACCACCTATTACTCCAAAGGCTGCAAACGCATAGAGGGCTACCATAGCTTCATCTGATGGTTTTTTTACTATAATTGCCATAGTTATAAAAGTTGCCAGTATAAATAGTATTCCTCCCATAGTTGGAGTACCTGATTTTTTTAAATGACTCTTGGGGCCATCTTCTCTTATATTTTGACCAAATTTAAATTTATGAAGAAGAGGGATCAAAATAGGTCCTTCTAAAATAGCTATAAAAAATGCAATTAGTACGGAATAAATTAATCTATACATGTAATATTGCCCCAAACAAAAAGGGCACTCACCTCCTAATTATTGCTGTTCTTCTTTAGTTCTTCTGCTATAGTTTCAAATTTCATTGCTCTGGAAGCTTTTACAAGCACTGTGTCTCCCTGGGCAATATACTTTTTTAAAAGAAATTCCAAAGCTTTCTCATAAGTATCAAAGCTAATACATTTTCCTTTTTTATTTGTAACATGAAATCCCCCTTTAAAATCTTCTATATATTCTCCAAGGACTATCAAGATATCTACGCTATTTTCTCCTGCATACTTTCCAACTTCCTCATGCATTCTGCAAGATTTATCTCCCAATTCCCCCATAGTACCAAGTACAGCTATTCTTCTTTTGGATTTAAAATTTTTCAGAACATCTATTGCTGCTTTCATTGACTCAGGATTGGCATTATAACTATCATTAATCACATTAAATTTTTTCCCCTTACATATTTCCATTCTCATTTCAGTAGTTTCTAAATTTTTAAAACCTTCTCGTATTTCTTCATAAGTCATATTTAAAAGCCTTCCACAGGCAACTGCAAGCAAAGAATTCAACACATTATACTTTCCAGGTACATTTACCTTAAAACTCTCTTTCTTTTTAACATTGTTTTCACATAAATTAAATTTTATAAAATCTTCCTTTATCTCCATGTCATAAGCTGAGATATCTGAATTGTCTTCTAGACCAACTCTTTTTATACTGAATCTATCTTCTTTTAAATTGCGTAACATATCATTATCTGAATTTATTACTAAAATATTATCCTTTGAGAAAAAATCTGTTATTTCAAGTTTTGCTGCAAGTATATTTTCTCTTGTTCCTAAATTTCCTATATGTGCCCTAAGTACATTTGTTATTACTGCAATATCTGGCCTTGCAGCTTTGGCCATACTATGTATTTCTCCCCTATTATTCATTCCCATTTCAAGTACTGCCACATCATAACTATTATTCAACTTAAATATCATATGTGGAAGTCCTATTTGATTGTTAAAATTACCTTCTGTTTTAAACACTTTGAATTTAGCACTTAATACAGATGCTATTAAATCCTTTGTTGTTGTTTTGCCTGCGGAACCTGTAATTCCTATTACTTTTACGCTAAGTTTACTTTTATAGAATTCTGCCAAATCAAGCAGTGCCTGATTTCCATCCTTAACTTGAATTACACTAGTACGCCCATTTATTTCACTTTGTTTAAAATATACTTCATCCACAATACATATAGAAGCACCTTTATCACTTGCATTTGCAGTATACTTATTTCCGTTAAATCTTTCTCCTTTAAGGGCAATAAATATATCTTTTTTTTCAATTTTTCTAGTATCCGTACTTACATTTCTATATCCACTATATTTTCCATAAATTATTACTTGTCCAGATACAGCATTTACTATTTCCTCAAAACTCATGTATTCCAAATTTTATTCTCCCCTCTTTTTAACCAATTGCTATATGTTTTCTAACTACAATTTGTAATTTAAGAATACGGTGTTGCAAAATTTTCAAAAAGTTTAAAGTTTAAATATCAAAGTCCAAATAATGATGACTTCCTTCGTAACTCAGGAAATCTATTATTTTAATATTTTCTGACATTAGGAAGAAAATTATCATTATCTGATATTTGTTCTTTGTTATCTGTTCTTTATGCTTTAAAGCACTATAACTGTAAATTGTGAACTGTGCATTGTGAATTGATTATTGTGCATTGTCTAAAATTTCACCTATTATCTCCCTTTCATCAAAATGTATGGTTTTATCTTTTAATATCTGATAATCTTCATGCCCTTTTCCTGCAACCACAATTACATCGCCTTTTTGTGCCATATGTATAGCTTCCTTTATAGCTTCTTTCCTATTTTCAACTACTTTGTAATCGTCTTTTTCAACGCCCTTTACTATTTCATTAATTATTGCCATGGGCTCTTCTCCCCTTGGATTATCTGAAGTTATAATTGCAAAGTCAGATAATTCTGTACCTATCTTGCCCATTATAGGCCGTTTTGTATTATCCCTGTCTCCGCCACATCCAAAGACAGCTATAAGTCTTCCTGTAGTAAATTCCCTAGCAGTTTTTAATATGTTCTCTAATCCATCTGGAGTATGAGCGTAATCTACTATGACTTCATATCCAAGGTTATACCCTTTTGTAACTATTTCACACCTTCCAGGTACAGCATCCATAGCTTCAAGTCCTTTTTTCACAACTTCTAAGCTTATTCCTTCACAAAGGCATGCTCCTGCACTTCCAAGTGCGTTCATTACATTATATCTACCTGGTATATTTAAATTTATATGCACCGTCTTTCCCCTATATGTTATATTAAAATTAGCTCCCCTGGAATGTATATTTAAATCACTAGCTCTCACATCGACCTCTCTATTTATCGCATAAGTTACTTTAGTTCCTAGTGCATCTTCATATATTCTATCTCCATATTTGTCGTCTACATTTATAATAGAATTAACAGTATTTTTAAATAATATTAATTTAGCCTTATAATAATTTTCAAAGGTCTTGTGAAAATCTAAGTGATCCCTAGTTAAGTTTGTAAATATTGCCTGTGAAAATTCAACTCCATATATTCTATCTAAGTACAGAGAATGGGAAGATACTTCCATAACACAATACTGTACACCTTCATCCACCATATGTTTAAATAACTTCTGAAGTTCTAAAGATTCAGGAGTAGTCCTGTGAGAAGGTATTTTCTTGTATCCTATATAATTGGCTATAGTACCTACGAGTCCCACTTTATAACCTGCCGTCTCCAATATGGATTTCATCATAAATGTAGATGTAGTTTTACCGTTAGTTCCTGTTATTCCTATTATTTTCATTTTTCTAGAAGGATTATCGTAGTAATTTGATGAAATAATAGCAAGAGCTTTTCTTGTATCCTCTACCTTTATCACCGTACAATCAGGTACATTTCCTGCCTCTTCACTTATTACAATAGCTGCTGCACCATTTTTATAAGCCTTATCTATATATTTATGTCCATCAGTAACATATCCCTTTATGCATACAAAAACGTCCCCAGATTTGACTTCTCTGGAATCATATTGAATTTCTCCTATATTTAAATCATCTTTTCCCCTGACGACTTCATATTTAAGTCCACTCAGCACTTTCTTCAATTTCATAGCATACACTCCCTAATTTAGAATTATAAAAATACGTATAACCTACACATAGCATTGGCATGCAGACTTAGGCATATTCAAAAAAATAACTAGTCAGTATGCTAGCCTATTTTGCGTCATACTGCGTCAACAGAACCCGTTGATAGCACAACTATGAGCGGAACCTGTTTCCTTGTCTGACACAAAATATCCTTCGCATCTTTGACTTGTTATTTTCTTTCATATACCTTAACAAATAATAGTACTGCATGCCTTAAAGTAATTTTCTATCAAATGTTTCACTATTTTATTATAATTTTCTAATCAATTCATGTAAAGAACAAGTTAATTATTTTTATAAATATTTTAAGGTGATATATCTCCTTTCACTGCAAGGTAATTAAGTACATCTGTAAAAACCTGCTTTGCAGTAGGTACTGCAGTTTGACTTGCATAATAAATGGATGGATCTGGTTCATCTATAGAAATTAAAATGGTTACCTTAGGATCATTTGAAGGTGCCATACCTGCAAATGAAGAAACATATTTTCCTGACTGATATCCTCCAACTCCAGCCTTCTGGGCCGTACCTGTTTTTCCTGCTATGTGGTAACCTTCTATAAAAGTACCTTTACCACTGCCTTCTGTAACTACTCTTTCCAGATATGATCTAAGCTTTGCAGTCTTACTACTATCCAAAAAATTTTTACTATTACCAGCCAAGTCATATTTTTTATCTGTAACTTCTTTGCTATTATTTTCATCATAATGTTCTATTTCTTTCATAACATGGGGGGTAATTAAAGTTCCGCCATTTGCTACTGCATTAAAAGCTCTTAAATACTGAACTGCTGACACTGTGTCTGTCTGTCCAAAAGAAATAGTTGCCAAATCCACATCGCTTATATTTTCCGTCTTTTTGACTATTCCTTTAGCTTCTCCTGGTAAATCCACTCCAGTTTTTTGACCAAATCCAAATTTTTGTATGTAATCATTTAATTTCTCTTTTCCTATTTTTTTACCAAGCTCTGCAAAACCTATATTACATGAATTTTTAATTATGTCCGGGAAACCTTGTACACCATGTCCCGCAGATTCCCAACAATGTATAACTCTATTGCCTATAGTTATGCTTCCATTACATGTAAACGTATCATTATCACTAACTGAATTTGTCTCAAGTGCAGTTTGTGCAGTTATAACCTTAAATATAGAACCTGGTTCAAAAGTATCACTTACTGCCCTATTTCTCCATATATTTTGCAGCTCTGCATAAGATTTGTTATCTACCCAAGGAGAATTTGGATTATAATCCGGTTTATTTGCCATAGCCAGTATTTCACCATTTTTAGGATTCATAATTGTTATAGAAACTGCTTTTGCATTATAATCTTTAAGTGCCTGTTCTGCAGATTTTTCTGCAAAATATTGTATCATTTCATCTATAGTGAGTACTATATCATTTCCATCTACAGGTTTTGTAAATTCTGAAATAGTATAGGGAAGTTCTTTACTCTTTCTATCTAATTCTGCAATTCTACGACCTGGGGTACCTGCTAATTCTTTATTATAATAAAGTTCTACTCCTGTAAGCCCAACTCCATCTGAATTAGTATGACCAATTACCTGTGCTAAAAAGTTATTATTAGGATAATATCTCTTAGTATCCGCAGATACAAGTACTCCATTCAAATTTAAATTTCTAACTTTATCCGCTTGAGCCTTTTCCACTCTTCTTTTAAGCGTAGCAGAAGCAATAGGAAGACCTCCTGGAAGAGTTTTGCTCATTATTTTTGACACTTCTTTCTTATCCATGGAAAGAGCTTCTGACAGCTCTTCTGATATTTTATCTTTCGATATCTTCTTCTCTTCCATAGTATCTCTTAAAGTATTCATGTCCAAATCAATTCTGTACACATTAGCGCTTATGGCTAATTCATTCCCATTTCTATCCAAAATTTTTCCTCTTTTTGCGTCAATTTTTACATCGCTTGTCCACTGAGCTATTGCCATGGATTTAAGCTCCGGTGATCTATATATCATTACATAACACATTCTGCATACCAATAAAAAGAAAAGCATAAATAGAAAACTAAAAATAATTATCATTCTTTTTCTGATAATTACTCTATCCCTGTATTCCTTTTTAGCCAAAATTATTTACCTCCATATGAATTGCTTCAACTTATTTAAAATCCCCTTATGCATTTCTGGTTCATCCGAATTTTCTTCTACTTTAATAACTTTCTTATCTAAATTTGTATATACTGCATTTCCTTTATCCGGTATTTTCATCTGCAGTTTATTTACTGCACTATCCTCTATGTACTCTAGATTATTATACTTTACAAGCTCTACCGTCAAGTTTTCATTTTGTTTGTTGATTTTGCTTATATTGTTTTCTATGGAATTAAGTTCCGTCTGTGCATTATATATTGCACAATATCTATAAACCAGAATAACACCTACAACAAAAACTACACATATGTTTCTAATTACTTTTAGTTTCTTTTTTACCTTTAATGCCTTATTCGGAGCGTTAGTTTTAAGTTTTTTTTCTTCTGTCTCTTTGTAAGGCTTGTACTCTGGTTGCAAGACAGTATTTCCATTTACCATACTATCTTTGTTCATTAATATCACTTTATTCACCTCTTTTAAACTTTAGAACTAAATTTTCTCTGCTGTCCTCAGCTTAGAACTTTTACTTCTTGAATTTTCCCCTTTTTCTACTTCTGTAGGTATTATAGGTTTTCTATTTATTATTTTTACAATAGGTTTCCTACCACACACACATATGGGAAAATCCGATGGACAAGTACATGGATTCTCCAGTTTTCTGAGTTTAGTTTTTATAATTCTATCTTCTAAAGAATGAAAAGTTATAATTGATATTCTTCCGCCTGTATTCAGTCTTTTTACGCTGTCCTCTACTGCTTTGTTCAATATTTTAAGTTCTCCATTTACTTCTATACGTATAGCTTGAAAAGTTCTTTTTGCAGGATGACCTTCTTTTTGAAATTTGGCAGGTATTGCCTTCCTTATTATATCTACAAGCTGCAATGTTGTATTTATTGGAGCTTTTTTCCTTTCAGCTGCTATAAATTTCGCTATCCTCTTTGAAAAATTTTCTTCTCCATAATCTCTTATGACATTATAAAGCTTTTCTTCACTATAATTATTAACCACTTCATAAGCAGATAATGAACTATCCCTATTCATTCTCATATCAAGGGGAGCGTCTTTCATATAACTAAATCCCCTTTCTGATTCATCTAGTTGATATGAAGAAACCCCTAGGTCCATAAGTACCCCATCAACTTTATCTATTTTAAGTTCTTCTAAAATTTCATCTATATAATAAAAGTTATTGTGAACATAAGTAACATTTTTAAATTTATTCAATCTCTCCTTTGCTGCATCTATAGCAGACATATCCTCATCAATTCCTATTAATTTTCCCCTATCGGATAATCTCTTTAAGATTTCAAAGGAATGACCTCCCCCTCCTAAAGTACAGTCTACATATATTCCATCTTCTTTAATATTTAAACTATTTATAGTTTCATTAAGTAGTACAGGTACATGTTTAAATTTCATATAATATGTCCTCCAATTTTGCTATATTCCAAATTCATTCATTTGTTCCGCTATATTATCAAAATTTATGTTTAAATTATTGTATTCTATCCAATTTTCCTTACTCCATATCTCTATTCTACTGGACATTCCTATGCTTACTATTTCCTTATTTATAGCTGCATATTCTAAAAGTGTCTGGGATATTAAAATTCTTTTTTTAACCATTTTAATCCACCAAATTACTTATTCTATATTAACATAAAATTTCCTCTTTTTTAATAGACTTTTAATGTTTTTTTTAAACCTATTAAATTTAATTTTTCATCATTTTTTTACTTTTCCTTCTACTGGCTACCAGAATTAGTTATATTCACTACATTTATTGAAATAATATGTTCTGTAGAGTATAATTTAGATGAATTTTACATCAGTTTATTATAATTTAAGAAGGGAATGTACATAGATGAAACTTGGAATTGTAGGCTTGCCAAATGTAGGCAAAAGTACCCTATTTAACGCAATAACAAAGGCAGGTGCAGAATCTGCCAATTACCCATTCTGTACTATAGAACCAAATGTGGGAGTGGTTAGTGTACCAGATAAGAGATTAGATGTACTTGAAAAAATGTACAATTCAAAGAAAAAGGTATATACAGCTATTGAATTTTACGATATAGCAGGACTTGTAAAAGGTGCTAGCAAGGGAGAAGGCCTTGGAAATAAATTTTTATCTCATATAAGAGAAGTAGAAGCTATAGTACATGTGGTTAGATGTTTTGAAGATGATAATATCGTCCATGTAGATGGCAGTGTGGATCCTATTCGTGATATTGAAACCATAAACTTAGAGCTTATATTTTCAGATTTAGAAGTAATGGATAGAAGAATTGAAAAAGTGTCGAAACTTGCCAAAAGTGGAGATAAAGAATCAAAAGCCGAATATGAGGTTATGCTAAAAGTAAAAAATCATCTTGAAGCAGGTAAACCCGTAAGAACTCTGGATTTAAATGAAGATGAATCTACTCTTGTTAAAAGTTTCTTTTTACTTACAACTAAACCAGTGCTTTACGTAGCTAATATTTCTGAAGATGACTTGACTTCTGGAAATTTGGAAAATGATTTCGTAAAGAAAGTAAAAAAATACGCAAAGGGCGAAGGTTCAGAAGCAGTAATAATTTCCGCTAAAATAGAAGAAGAACTTTCTTCCCTAGAAGATGATGAAAGACTTGAAATGTTAAAAGAATATGGTTTAAGCGAGGCAGGTCTTGACAAACTCATAAATGCCAGTTACAAACTTCTCGGACTTATGAGCTTTTTAACTGCTGGAGAAAAAGAAGTACGAGCTTGGACAATAAAGCAGGGTACAAAAGCTCCAGAGGCTGCAGGTAAAATACACACCGACATACAAAAGGGATTTATACGGGCTGAAATTGTATCTTATGATAAGCTCATAGAATGTGGATCTGAAGCCTCTGCAAAAGAAAAAGGATTCTATAGACTGGAAGGAAAAGACTATATCATGCAGGATGGAGACGTAGTTAACTTTAGGTTCAACGTTTAGACAATTCACAATGCACAATGCACAATTTACAATTAATGACGATTTTCTGTTATGACAGAAAATCTAAAAATTTAATGTTCATACTACTCAGTTTTTAGATTTTTCATAGCATTAGCAGAGAAAAATCTACCGAAATTGTGCATTGTGAACTGTGAATTGATTTAGATTCCATTGCCTTGAATCGATTTAATTAACGTATCAATATACTTATACCTAACATTTTTATCCTTATAATTTAAATGAGAAAATTTCCTTGTTTGATTATTGAATAGTATAGGGAAAATTAAGCCTGCAAATGTCTGCAGCCCAATCATGGATAGTTTTTCTTCATCTTCAATTGCTGTAACTTCTGATACAATATCCTTTATCTTAAAAATTCCTTCGTCTTCAATAAATTTAATATAATCAAATTTCATATCTTCACTATATATAAGTTGATTGACAAAATTTTTAAATACATCTGGATATTGCACACTGGCATCAGAATAACTTCTAAGAAAATTTCTAAGTCTATCTATAGAACTAATTTTTTTATTATCAAGAATTTCAAAAGAACTCATAAATTTACTTGTGAGACATTTTAACGCTTCATTAATGACACCTTCCTTTGAACCAAAATAATAATTAATTGATGCTATATTAACATCAGCTGCTGCTGCTATTTTTCTTATAGTAACATTTTGAAATCCTTCTTTTCCAATAATATAGAGAGTGGAATTCAATATTCGATCTTTGGCATTTGGAATATCTTTTGAATTATATTTCATTTAATATCCTCCTAAAATAACTATATATTATTAAACAAGGTTTAAAACACGTTTAAATATTATATTACCTACTTATATATTTTTTGTCAATACTCAAATCGAAATACATTGTATTTTCACAATTAAATGTTAATAACGTTAAATTTATATTGACAAATTTGCTATAAAATACTATTATCGTATTAAAACATTGTTTAAAATATTGTTCTAATACATATCCTTTATAATACATAATATTCAATTTAAGGAGGATAAACAGAGTTCTTGGCATCAGATGGAGTTTTAACTCCACCTGATGCTTATTAACAGGATTCTTAGTGTTTAGCACTAGAAAGGCATTATCCTTTAGGAGAAATCGTTATCCAGGGATGTAGCCGCTCGCCACGTACACTTGGAGAAAAGCAGATATCCCAAATCTTTGATTTGGTGACAGTCGCTTTCACAGAGTGCATGGGAGTATTAGAGCGGGTAGTCATCGGATAAAAAATGCTTCAGGAGATTTCACAAATCAACTGCAGTGTTTAAAAATTTTATTATTGTTCCTTATTTTTATAATATTTTTTAAGCTCCTTTCTAGCTTCATGAATTACATTATTATAATTTTCTTCCATAAGAATTTCCACTGCATCCTTTAAACTAGACATAATATAAATATGAAAATTACCATCTGATATTTCCTTTTCCACTTCATTTTTTAATGCTAAGCTGCTTTTGTTAGCCTTTGGAATAAGTACTCCCTTCCCTTTTGTAGTATCTAATACCTTGCATATTTTAAAGAAGCCTTCTATTTTTTCATTTACTCCTCCTATAGGTTGTATTTCTCCAAACTGATTTATAGAACCTGTTACAGCTATATTTTGTTTTATGCCTATTTTCGTAAGTGCAGATATAATACTAACTATCTCTGCTACAGAAGCACTATCTCCATCTACTCTGCCGTATATTTGTTCAAAACTTAAATAAAAATCCACAGGTACTCTATTATAACCACCACTTAAATTTTTAACATGTCCCTTTAATATATTTATTGCCTTGTTATGAATTTTTCCACTTAAGTCACTTTCTTTTTGGATATCTATAATATTTCCATTACCCTTGTAGCATGAGCACGTTATTCTTATGGGCTTTCCAAAATTAAAATACCCTGTGTCAATTATTGACAAAGCATTTACTTGTCCCACTATTTTTCCCTTTACATCTATAAATATCTTACCTTCTGTATAAGAATCCACTACCTGACTCTCTATAATCTCTTCTTTATAGGCTGTATTTATGATATCTTCTTCATTTATAAAATCCCTGTGATCCTCACAGACTCTTTTATCTGAAATTATTAAAATTCTTTCTAGATCATAGTCATCCATAAACAATTTATTTCTATTCTCAGCTTTTCTCGATAAAAATTTTGCCAGCTCTTTTATAGCTCCCTCATCCGCAGCATGTAATTTATTGTTTTTACATATAGAAAATACCTTGTATAAGAAAGCTTTCTTTGCATCCTTATCTATTTGTAAAATAGATTTACACTCAGCTCTTATGCTAAAAATCTTTTTAAAATCCTCATCATAAGTATAAAGTAAATCATAGGTGCGATAATCCCCTATAAGTATTATTTTTTCATTAACCTCTATAGGTTCTGGTTTTAATCCACTTAAAGACAATAATTCTAAATACCCTTTATTATAATTCAAGTCAACTTTACCACTTATAATAGACTTTTTTAAATAATAATATGATCCTTTATTACTTAAAAGACTGCTAACTCGGAGTATTAATATTCCACCATTTGCCTTTAAAAGTGATCCTGGTCTAATGAGGCTTGGATCAGTAACATAAGTCCCATTTTTATTTTCATATTCTATGCTTCCAAGTAAATTATTTATAGACGGATCTTCTTCAAATACTATAGGTAGTTTGTCTTTATCACTATTATCTATGAGTATATTTACAGAGTAGCTATATATTATATTCCGTATACTCTCTGCATCATCCTCATAGTTTATAGAATATATCTCTTTAATTTCACTTTCTATATTGTTACATATATTGCTTAAAAATTCTAAGACCTTATTATCCTTACTAAATACATTGAAATATTCTTCCTTTACCTCCCTTGTCTCTTTCTTATAATGTTCATCTATGAGGAGTTTAATCTTTTCCATTTCGTAGGATTCCATATCTTTTAATTTATCTAATATTCCCTCTGCATCGATCTTAAGTTTGCTTACTTTATTTACCATTTCCTCCTTTTGTTCTAAATTTAAAGACTCATATTCTATTTGATTCATCATCTTTCCATCTTCTTTTAAGGGAACAAAGTTAAAACCATTTTCCTTCATTTTTAACACAAAGCCTTCATTTTTAGCCATTTCTATAATTTTACTTATCAAATAATTTCGTTTTTTTTGAATATTTTCCACCAATAATTTCTTTTGTTTATCTTCATATCCATTGTAAAATTCATAAGTAGACTTAGCATATATACTTTGTATTTTCTTTAACATGCTTTTTAACTTTTTACCTTTCCCAGATCTTAAAAACAACACTCTAGGATTCTTAATATCTTTCATAACTACATAACATATATCCTGAAGTTCTATTTTATTATTCATAGTTTCATTTATAAATTCCTTAATGTTTTTAAGTTTATTTTTTGAAAAGTCATCTATAAGATAGACATTATATCCTTGTTTATCTATTGTTAAGGCATCTTTCATATTTTCATATACTCTACTATACTCAGGCATATAATTAATATTTCTATTTAAATCATCTCTATCATCCTCGTTAAAATCAATATCATCTAACTTAAAATCATATATGATTTGGTCTTTAGGTAATTCTCTATAATTCATATTTGATTCTCCTTGTATACTTAGTCTAATATAATAGTATTCTTAAAAAGTTTATTTAGGAACGAAAATAAAAAAATAAGTATATCAATCATATATAAAAAACATACTAAAAATTATAGGTATGTTTCAAAAATAAATATACTATGGTATAATATAATCAAATTTTGTCTGTTATTTCTAAATATATGCCTAACCTTGCATAATAAAATAAAGTAACAAAGGAGTTAGTATATACATGAGTTTTAAAGAAAAAATTGCTCAATATTACACAAAATCTTACTTTAAAAAGTATGGTGACAGATTAACTCAGGTTCAAGGTACTGTGGTATCTGTCAAAATTAGCAAGAAAACCATATTGTGGATATTTAATAAATTAACAGTAACACTTTTAGTTAGACCTGATAGAAGCAGAACCATAGTAAAATGTTCCTATATAAAAAAGAGATGGTTTAAAAAACCTGATTTCATACCTATACATCAAGGCAACCTGGTTTTAGTTCAAGGACTTAAAGGGAAAAAAGGAAAAGAAAACAGAGAAAGCGTAGAACTTATAAATATACGAAATATGACTACGAAAAAGGACTTAATTCCTATAGAGGGAAAAGTGCCTAAGGTTCAAAAAGTTCAAAGGTTTAAATAAAAAATTAGAATTGCCTAAAAGCAATTCTAATTTTTTATTCGATCTCTGTTTATTTAAAGTATAAGTAAAGACTGTTTAAAAATGAAATTATCCCAGAGAAAAACAAAACTATTGCCCACTGTGAAATTCTAAGTGCAGATGTATGAAAAATATCCCGTAAAAATGGCAAATAAAGTATGCATAAAAGCATTGTAATAGATGTAGCAACTGCAGCTAAAAGATAAACATTTGTAAATAAATTTATTTCAAATAATGAATGATTTTCTGATCTACATTCAAATACATGTATAAGTTGTGACATTATCAGGGTACAAAGTGCTATCGTCCTGGATGTTTTAAGTCCAAAACCTAGATATAATCCTATTACAAAAGCAAGCACTGTGCACACTCCAATAAGTGCTCCCCTCACAATAATTTTTTCACTTAGTCCTCGTGCAAATATACTTTCATTTTTGGCTCTAGGCTTACCTCTCATTATATCTCCTTGAGGTGGGTCAACACCAAGAGCTATAGCAGGAAGACCATCAGTAGCTAAATTTACCATTAGTATTTGTATAGGCAAAAGTGGTGTATCTAAATAAAAAATAGAAGTAAGAAACATAGTCAAAACTTCTCCTAAATTACAGGATAGGAGATATCTTATAAACTTTCTTATATTATCATATATAACTCTTCCTTCTTCTACAGCAGATACTATGGTAGCAAAATTATCATCAAGTAGTATCATGGAAGAAGCCTCCTTTGTTACGTCTGTACCTGCTATCCCCATGCAAATTCCTATATCCGCTTCTTTTACTGCAGGTGCATCATTTACTCCATCTCCAGTCATAGCTACAATATTGCCTTTAGCTTTAAAAGCTTTTACTATTCTAAGTTTGTGTCCCGGATTAACCCTTGCAAATATGGACATATTTTTTATCTTAACTGCAAGTTGCCTATCACTCAACTTGTCTAATTCCTCTCCAGTTATAACCTCTGATTCATTTTTACATATGTCCAGTTCTTTTCCAATAGCAAAAGCTGTGTTCTTGTGATCTCCAGTTATCATAACTGGCCTTATACCTGCCAATTTACACTTTAATACTGCATCTTTTGCTTCTTTTCTAGGTGGATCTATAATTCCAGCTACACCTATAAATATTAAATTCTCCTCCAAAGACTTACCTGGCATCACTTCTTTGTCCTTATAAGCACCTGCTATACACCTTAAAGCATCAAAAGACATCTTTTCCACTGCTTTCAGAGCCTTATTTTTCTCATTTGAAGTAAAAAGTCGTACTTCACTTCCATCTAATATATATTTACACCTTCTTATAACTCTCTCCGGTGCACCTTTCACATAACCTATCTTTCTAGAACCCTCTTTCATTATAACGGACATCATTTTTCTATCAGAATCAAAAGGTATATCATAAATTCTCCTGCCCCTTCCTAAAAAAGTCTTTAAAGTTTTGATATCTTTGAAAAAAGCTTTTATAAGTGCTACTTCCGTAGGATCACCAATAAGTGCCCCTGAAATATCTGCTTTTTTCATATCAAAATTACAATCATTACAATATGTAAAAGCCTTTTTCATAAGAACATTTTCCGGTAAAATATCCTTGCCTATCCTGTGTATCCTTCCATTAAAATAAAGTGCCTTTACAGTCATATTATTTTCAGTAAGAGTTCCTGTCTTATCACTACAAATCACTGAAGTACATCCAAGTGTTTCCACTGCAGGTAGTTTTCTTATTAATGCATTTCTCTTTAACATTCTAGATACTCCAAGAGCCAGCGCTACTGTTACTATAGCTGCAAGACCTTCTGGAATAGCAGCTACGGCTAAACTAACCCCTACTAAAAACATCTCATACTTGTCTTGACCTCTCCATACTCCAGTCAATGTAACTATAATACATATAGCAATACACATAACTACAAGCACTTTTCCAAGGGAAGCAAGCTTTTCTTTAAGTGGTGATCTTTCTTTTTCAATGTCCTGAAGCATACCTGCTATTTTTCCCATTTCCGTCTTCATTCCTGTTTCCACAACTTTTGCTCTTCCCTTACCTTTTATCACTATAGTACCCATATATAGTGAATTATTTTTACCTCCACTACTTTTTTCTACTCCTACAGATTCCCCAGTTAAAAGTGACTCATCTACCATGAAATTTCCAGTAGAAAGTAAAATACAATCTGCTGAAACCTTATCCCCTGTTTCCAGAAGTATTACATCTCCTATTACCAACTCCCCTGCATTTATAACCTTCACTTTTCCATCTCTTATAACCTTTGAAGTAGGGGATGCCATTTCTTTCAATGCTTCTAGAGATTTTTCTGTCTTAAATTCCTGTACAAAACCCAGTATAGAATTCATAATTACAATAATGAGTATAGTTATTGCATCTGCCTTTTCCCCCATAAATCCGGATATAATTGTAGCTACTATAAGTATCCAGGTTATAAAATCATTAAACTGCGAAATAAATATTTTTATAGGAGACACCCTTTTTTTCTTTTTAAGTACATTGGCTCCATATTTTTTAAGCCTTCTCTCTGCCTCAACTTGAGTTAAACCACTTTCTAACTGCCTTTCATTAATCAATCTTATCCCTCCAAGGCATTTATTTTCTCTACGTTAATTAAATATATGCCCCATTTATATTCCATTATGACAGTTAATTCACAATGCATCGCTTGTTTTATCTGTTAATTGTTAATTTTAATAATATTGGGATATAATTAATAATAGATTACTTTAAAAAATATAAATTAAATTTTCACGCTAACTACATATAGATAATTAATCGATTTTTTGTTATAATATTACATGGTATTTATAACATTGCTTTTGTAAATAGATATATTATTCATATACACATATATTTTTTTTAGGAGGAAAAATTATGAACGATATTATATACATTACAGGACATAAGAATCCAGATACAGATTCTATATGCTCTGCAATAGCTTATGCTGAATTTAAAAATAAAACAGGGGTAAAAGCAGTTCCCATAAGATTAGGAGAGATAAATAAAGAAACTCAATTTGTACTTGATTATTTTAAAGTTACCTCCCCAAGATTAATAGAAAATGTCAAACCCCAAATTTCTGATTTGGATATTGATAATGTAAATCCTATATCTCCTGAAACCTCCATAAAAACAGCTTGGTCAATGATAAGTAAAGATAACGTTAAAACTCTCCCTGTAGTAGATGGAGATGATAAATTAATAGGTGTTGCATCTCAATCCAACATAACTTCCTGTTATATGGATATATGGGATCCCAATTTAATTGGAAAAAGTGGAACTACCCTTGAAAATATACTAGATACCCTCTCAGCTAAATGTGCTTATGCTTCCAATGGAAATGTTAAATTTACAGGAAAGGTTATAATTGCTGCAATGCAGCCGGAAAGTATCTGCGAGCTCATAGAAGAAGGAGATATAGTTATCTGCGGTGACAGGGTAGATGCGCAAGATATTATACTTGATTCCAACGCTTCACTTATGATAGTAACAGGAAATCATACAGTAACTGATGATATACTAGAAAAAGCAAAAAAAATGGGCTGCTCTATTATAATTACCCCTTATGATACTTTTACAACTTCTAGGTTGATAACACAAAGTATCCCTGTTGGATATGTAATGAAAAAGGATAACTTAGTTTGCTTTAAACCAAATGACTTAATAGAAGATGTAAGAGGAGTCATGCTTCAAAGCAGATACAGAAGTTATCCTGTAGTAAATTCAGAAAACAAAGTTATTGGTAGTATATCTAGATATCATTTAATATCACAAAGTAAAAAGAAAGTAATACTGGTAGATCATAATGAAAAATCTCAATCTGTTTTAGGATTGGAGGATGCAGAAATACTTGAGATATTAGATCACCATAAAGTAGGAGATATCCAAACTGGTTACCCTATATACTTTAGAAATGAACCAGTAGGTTGTACGGCAACTATAGTTGCATCTAAATTTTTTGAAAATGGCATAAGACCTTCTCGAAAAACTGCTGGACTTTTATGTTCTGCTATAATTTCAGATACCGTTTTGTTTAAATCACCTACTTCCACAGATTTAGACAAAATGATACTCAGAAGATTAGCATCTATAGCTGAAATAAACCCTGAAGACTTCTCTAAAGACATGTTTAAAGCAGGCTCTTCTCTTGAAGGAGAAACTCCTGAAGAATTGTTAACTCAAGATTTCAAAACGTTTAATATTTCAGAAGTAAAGGTAGGTGTTGGACAGATTTCAACTATGGATACCGAAGGATTCACGTCCGTTAGAAAAAGCGTTATAGACGTCATGGAATCAAAATGTGAAGAAGAAAACTATGGTCTTATATTACTTATGGTAACAGATTTACTAAAAGGTGGTTCTGAATTAATTGCCATAGGTGAAAAAAAGGATGTAGTTTCTAAGGCCTTTAACGTAACTCTAACTGACAATAGTGCTTATATTCCTGGCCTTCTATCAAGGAAAAAACAGGTTATCCCGCCTCTTACTGCTGCCATGTCTTAATGCAAATAAAGTGGCTGTTGCAATAGCAATTTTTTAGATTGCTTTAAACAGTCCCTTTTATAGATAAATCTGCTTAAAAGTTGAGAATTAACAATAATTTTCAACTTTCCACTATCAATTGTCAACTGTTAAAAAATATTTATACGTGTTAAAAGGGCTGACACACTAATTAATTAGTGCAACAACCCCTTTTACTTTTTAATCCTGAATATCTGATATATCTACAGTTCTAATTCTTGTAGCACCATAACTGTCATCTATAGTTTCTTGTTCCTCTTCCATATATTTTTTTTCTGGATCTTCTTCCTCTTGTTCTATTTCTTCTTCCAAGTCTTCATGTTTTTCATCAAAAGGCACATATTCCGTTTTTTCTTGAGAATCATAATATGAATATGTTGGTGCTGGTGTCTGCATATAATTTGTAGGATACATACACCTCATATATGCATTTCTAGTATTTAAAAACATAGGACACCTTCTATAAAAGTCAGGGGAGTACATATTCTGAGGACAGTCCATATCCCCATCATACATATCCCCATCATACATATAATCTTCTTCCATATATTCATCTTGATCCATAAAAGGACATCTATACATAACATTAATCCTCCTGAAAATATTACATCTGTATATTATATGTATGTACCTTGCATATGTTTCATAAAATTATAGAGTTTCTCAGTTGAAAGTTGACTTATACAGATCATATAATAACAAATTTCATCACTATAAAACTTTTAATAAGTCTAAAGCTTGGTATTTTGAAAACCTAAAGGTACTTAGATAAACTCGTACCTCAGACATATCTAAGTACCTAAGCTTTTCTAAAATACCAAGCTAAGACTTATTTAAAAAAGTTTTTAAATGTGATTTCAATTTTGTTATTATATTTTGTGTGTAAGTTCAAATTTCAAACTAGAATATCTTGCACAGTGTTATTCTTGAAAATAAGAGCTTATCCCTAAATTACTCCAATCTTTCTGAAAGCGATAAAAGCACAGGC
>ENA-UOOE01000225-UOOE01000225.1-fermentation-metagenome-genome-assembly--contig:-NODE-225-length-61663-cov-3.792852_pt1 | contig 61663 bp, 50 predicted proteins | sample MGYA00245776_ERZ724021 | MGnify/ENA primary metagenome ERZ724021 (study PRJEB28704, sample SAMN03018321) | fermentation metagenome | biome: anthropogenic terrestrial biome; feature: soil; material... | reverse complement strand
GCCATTATCAGACAGAGTAATCATCAAAATGGTCGAAGCAGAAGAAACAACAAAAAGCGGAATAATACTAACCGGTTCCGCTAAGGAGAAGCCACAGGTTGCTGAGGTTATCGAAGTAGGTCCGGGCGGAATAGTTGATGGTAAGGAAATCGTCATGACCGTTAAGAAGGGCGATAGAGTCATTACCAGTAAGTACTCGGGTACCGAGATCAAGCTTGACGGAGAAGAATTCATAGTAGTCAAGCAGAGTGATATTTTAGCGATAGTAAAGTAATTTAACAGGAGGAATGGAATATTATGTCTAAAGAATTAAAGCATGGTATCGAAGCAAGAGAGGCTCTTGTAAAGGGCGTTGACACACTTGCGGATACCATAAAAATCACACTTGGTCCTAAGGGCAGAAATGTCGTACTTGATAAAAAATTCGGCTCACCGCTTATAACAAACGACGGTGTTACAATAGCTAAAGAAATTGAGCTTGATGACGCTTTCGAAAACATGGGTGCTGCTCTTGTAAAAGAGGTCGCTACCAAAACAAACGACGCTGCAGGTGACGGAACTACAACAGCTACATTGCTCGCACAGGCAATTATCCGCGAGGGTATGAAGAATGTTGCAGCAGGAGCAAACCCGATGATATTAAAGAAGGGTATATCCAAAGCAGTCGACGCTGCTGTGGATGCGTTACTCGATTTCTCAAAATCCGTAAACGGCAGCGCTGACATAGCTCGTGTCGGTACGGTTTCGGCAGGTGATGAGGTCATAGGCGACCTAATTGCTGACGCTATGGAAAAGGTTACCTCTGACGGTGTTATCACTGTTGAGGAATCAAAAACCGCCGAGACATACTGCGAGGTTGTCGAGGGTATGCAGTTTGACAGAGGTTATATTACACCTTACATGGTTACCGATACCGATAAGATGGAGGCTGTCATCGACGACGCTCTTATTCTTATAACAGATAAAAAGATAAGCAATATTCAGGAGATCCTTCCTCTTCTCGAAAAGATTGTCCAGAGCGGCAAGAAGCTCGTTATAATCGCTGAGGATGTTGAAGCGGAAGCTCTTTCAACCCTTATCGTAAACAAACTCCGCGGAACATTTACCTGCGTTGCCGTAAAAGCTCCCGGCTTTGGCGACAGGCGTAAGGATATGCTCAAGGACATCGCAATCCTTACAGGCGGTGAGGTTATCTCCACAGAGCTCGGTCTTGAACTTAAGGATGCTACTCTTGATATGCTCGGCACAGCTAAGCAGGTCAAGGTAAATAAAGAGAACACAATCATTGTCGGCGGTAACGGCGAGAGCAGTGAGATTAAAGCCAGAATCAATCAGATTAAGTCGGCGATCGAAGTTTCTACGAGTGACTTCGACAAAGAGAAGCTTCAGGAAAGACTTGCAAAGCTTTCCGGCGGTGTTGCCGTTATCAAGGTCGGTGCTGCTACCGAAACAGAGATGAAAGAGAAGAAGCTCCGTATTGAGGACGCTCTCAACGCTACCAGAGCAGCCGTACAGGAGGGTATCGTAGCCGGTGGCGGTGTTGCCTATGTGGACTGCATACCTTTGGTTACAAAGCTTTTAAAGACTGCTGAGGGCGATGAGAAGACTGGTGTCAAGATCGTTATCAGAGCGTTAGAAGAGCCGGTAAGACAGATCGCGGAGAACGCAGGCTTTGAGGGCAGTGTCGTAGTCGAGCGTGTCAAGAAAGAAAAGGCAGGCGTAGGCTTTGACGCATACAACGAGAAGTTTACTGATATGATCGCAAGCGGTATCGTCGATCCGACAAAGGTTACACGCTGCGCAATCCAGAATGCAGCAAGCGTTGCAGCAATGATTCTGACAACTGAATCACTCGTTGCAGAGAAAAAGGAAGAGAACGCAGGCGCAAACGCTGCTGCGATGGGCGGCGGTATGGGCGGCGGAATGTATTAAAATATAATTTAAATCAGCATCAGGTTAAATGGCCAAGTTTTAACAAAATATAAGACATGATTACTAATAAAGTCGAAATCGGATTTATTTACCCTATTCCATATAAAAATTTCTTAATAATCAATACAATAAAACATTATTACATAAAATAAAAAATTGCATACCCAAATCCTTTTAATAATAAAGTATGCAAGCGCAAAGGTTTTTATGAATATAGCGAGAAAAAAATTATTGGAAATCATTGATCAAAACAGTTTCAAAGAATATTCGAAGAATATTTTTACCTATAATTATTTGGATTTTTTAAATTATGATGAAAAGTTAGATTCAGCAAGAACAAAAAGTGGGGAAGTAGAGGCGGTTATAATCGGAACCGGATCTATTGCAAGCATAAAATGTATGTTCGTCATATTTGAGCCGAATTTTATCATGGGTAGCATGGGTTTGATTGCAGGCGAAAAAATCGCACGTGCATTAAAATATGCGACAAGATGGAAGCTACCCGTAATTTCCATTTCTGCTTCGGGCGGTGCAAGAATGCAAGAAGGTGTTGTATCATTAATACAAATGGCAAAAGTATCGGCTGCTGTTTATAAGCATTCAATGAAAAAACTACTTAATATTTCTATTATCAGTGATCCCACTTTAGGCGGAATAACCGCCAGCTTCGCATCGCTCGCAGATATTATCATTGGTGAAAAGGGAGCAAGGTACGGGTTTACAGGAAAAAGAATTATTGAAGAAACTATTCGTGAAAAACTCCCAGATGATTTTCAAACGGTAGAATACGCAAAAAAGTATGGTATGGTAGATATTGTTGTTGAAAAAGATGAATTGAAAAATATTTTGACTTATCTCGTGACATTGCATTACAAAAGAGGTGGGAATCATAGATTCTTTAAATTTTATAAACATAATACATCATCGTGAAAGACCAAATGCAAAGGAGTATATAGAAAATATTTTTCCTAGTTTTATAGAGATATGTGGAGATAGGCTTTATGGTGATGATCCATCAGTAATCGGAGGATTGGCTGAAATTGACGGAATTCCGGTTACTGTTATCGCACAACAAAAAGGTCGTACTATAAAAGAACATATCAAGTATAACTTTTCAATGAGCAAACCTGAAGGTTACCGAAAAATACTCCGATTGATGAAACAAGCTGAAAAATTTCGACGTCCTGTTATCTGTTTTGTAGATACTCTGGGTGCATATCCAGGAAAGGAAGCGGAAGAACGGGGGCAGGGAAACGCTATCGCCAACTGTCTTATGGAGGCTATGAATCTCAAAATGCCAATAATGAGTTTTTTATTGGGAGACGGCGCGAGCGGTGGTGCATTGGCGCTGTGTATCGCGGATCAGGTTATTGCTCTGGAGAATGCGACCTTGAGCGTTATAACTCCGAAAGCATGTGCTAATATTTTATGGAAAGATTCATCAAGGGAATTAGAAGCGGCAAATTTGCTCAGAATGAAGTCCAATGATTTATTTGAATTTGGTGTTGTTGATAAAATAATCGATGAACCAGGTGAAGGAGCACATACGGATCCCAAAAAAGTATTTAATGATATTTACTTATATATAATAACGGAGCTATATAAACTTATAAAAATATCACCCAAAAAGTTGGTTAGGAAAAGAAATGAAAAATATTCAAATATCGGAATCAGTTTTATCCGTGAGTAATAGCTACGAATTTGGGTGCGTACAATGCGCGAAATTTGATTACCTACAAAATTATAATAGATAAGGACCTGCTAAATTTTTTACGTTTAATGCCAAACGATTTTGTGATAAAATTTTTGAACAAAGAATAACGGCCTTAAGCACTGACATTATCTGTTTTGGTAAGTGGAGAGAAGAAGATGATATATTATCCGTTGACAGAGCCTCAAAAACGAATATACACGGTTCAAAACATGCATCTAGGATCATCTATGTTTCAGATCGGCGGTTTTGTGAAACTGTACGGTCAAATCGATATGAAGAGATTGGAAGAAGCTATTGTCAAGTTTATATATGGCACGGATACATTTCAGATACGACTGACACAAGACCAGCAGCACCGGCCTGTCCAATATTTTACGGATCCGCCGCGGGATCTTGTGCTTGACATCCATTATCTGGAAACAGATTCCGCATTTGAGGAATGGGTCCTACTATGTTCGAAAGAACCGATGGATATAACGGGACCACTATATAAATTCAGCCTGTTTCGTCTTTCCAGCGGTATTTGTGGTTATGCGGTAAAGATACACCATATCATTGCTGACGGATGGTCAATGCAACTGTTATCCAATAGAATTTCTGCGCTGTATCAAGATTTTAACTGTATAGAAGAGAATTCCGTCTTTCCATCTTATTTAAATTATATACTGGACCAGAGAAGCTACTTTCAGTCCGATCAATATTTGAGAGATAAAGATTTTTGGTCAAAACAGTTTGAAGGGTTTTCCGTTGCCGGACATTCTTGGTCGCCGTCTGTTGAGGGACGGAGAAAGACATGGAAGCTTTCTGACCGGTTATCCGATGATATCCGCCGGTTTTGCAAAGAGAATACCATAACTTTGAATACTTTATTTATTGGATTATATCTTGTATTACAATACAAATACACAGGAGAGAGTAAGTTGACAATCGGCTTGCCGCTACTTGGCCGTCGAAACCGCAGCGAAAGAAATACATTCGGAATGTTTGTCAACACAATCCCGTTTTTCTGGGATATAGATACCCATATGACATTCACCGATATGCTTACAGAAATCGCTAAGCAGTTGAAGTTGTGCTACGCTCATCAAAAATTTCCTTACAGTGAAATGATAAAAGATCTGAATGCATGGAGCGCACCGGTTTTTAATACATGCATCAATTATTACCATACACATATGTGCCGGCAATACGGGGAGTTGTCAGCCGAAACTTATGAATTTTATAACGGCCAGCAGGATTATGATCTCCAGTGGATTATTAGAGAATGGTCAGATAATGGAACGATCCAACTGGAAGCAGATTATAAGATATCGGTTTACCGGGAAGATGAGATTGAAGCTATGTATCGTTGTTTTGAGCAGTTATGTCACGATACTAGTCATAACGCTTCTAGGAATGTTGAACAAATTTGCTTATTAGCTCCAGAAGAATTAAAGCAGCTGGTATTTGATTATAACAAGCAGGAATTTCATGCAGAATCAAAAACTGTGGCGGAACTAATTAAGAAACAAATTGAACTAACGCCATCCCGGCTGGCTATCGGACATAATGGCAGAGAATACACCTACCGACAATTGAATGAACTCTCCGATTCCATCGCATCGGTTATGATAAAAAACGGAGTGAGCGCCGGTGAAATTGTCGGTGTATTTGCAAGCCATTCTATTGAACTGGTAGCTGGTATCTTGGCTATATGGAAAGTTAACGCGGCGTATCTACCGTTTGACCCACAAACGCCATATAAGCGTGTACAGGAAATACTTGGTAAAGCGTCGGTATCTTTTTTGTTAGTGGATGATATCCGAAACACTATTGTTGAGGATAAGTCAATTCACGTAATTAACCTTCAACAGCTACCTTCAGTAACGAAAATAGACATACCGATTATCCAGCCATCCGGTACAGATTTAGCATATTGTATTTTTACATCTGGGTCAACAGGAGCACCAAAGGGCGTACAGGTGGAACATCATAGTTTAAGTATGTATATCCAATGGGCGGCCTCGAAATATTTGCACAACAGAGATGATGTTTTTGCCCTGTACTCATCCATTTCTTTCGATCTTACTGTTACATCGTTGTTTACACCGTTAATTTGCGGAGGAAAAATTCAGATATACGAGGATGACGCAAATCATCATGCAATATACCGGATATGTGAGGAAAACAAATGCACCGTATTGAAGCTTACCCCTTCTCATTTGAAACTATTAAATCAGTTTGATAACAGGAGCAGTATTATTCATACATTAATAGTCGGTGGAGAAAATCTACCTGTAGAATTGACTTACGATACAGAACAGTCTTTTCGTGGTCGAGCAACCATTTTCAACGAATACGGTCCGACAGAAGCGACAGTGGGATGCATGACCCACCGGTATGATCCGTCAGAAACCATAGGTGGATACGTTCCCATTGGTGTACCATCCGCCAAAAACCAAATATATCTGCTTGACAGCACGATGCAGCCTGTACCGGCCGGCATGCCAGGTGAAATATACATCAGCGGCGATGGGCTGGCCAGGGGATATTTTGCCGATGAAAAAACGACCGAGCAGCGATTTTTATTCTGTCCTTTCAATAAACGACGAATGTACAAAACAGGTGATAAAGCTTACTTTGATTCAAAGAACCGGTTGGTTTTTTATGGCCGTACAGACGACCAGATTAAGATCCGGGGGTACCGTGTGGAGCCGGCTGAAATCCAAGCGTGCGTCCTTCAGTTTCCCGGAATTAAGGATTGCATTGCAACGGTGAAGAAAGTTGGGGGTACTGATGCCATTTGTTGCTATTATGTGAGCAATCAGCCTCTCGATGAAAATATACTGAGAGATTATTTAAGCGATTATCTACCAGCATATTTGATCCCACAGTGGTTTGTTAAGATTTCTGCCATGCCCTTTACGAAGAACGGAAAAACAGATAAAGAATCTCTGCCGTTACCGCAAAACTACTTTCAAGATAATATATATTCCGGCACTGAAGACGATAAAGAATTTTTAAGTATTTTTCAAACTATTCTGCGTCGAGACGATATCCATATGCAGGATAACTTTTTCATACAAGGTGGTGACTCGATTAAAGCCATACAGGTTTCGGCCGCTTTTGACGAAAAGGAGATCACTCTTCCAGTTAAAATTATTATGCAATCGAGGAACTTTTACGAGATTCACCAATATATAACTCATCGAAAGCAAGTTCAGAAAAAAACAAGCTCTGTCATTACAATGGAGCAGATTCCGCACACTCCTATACTTGCATGGTTTAACCACCTTGATCTTCCAAATCAAAACTGTTATTGCCAAGCCGTGGCATTGCAAATGATCCAGCCACCGCCTGATCATGTGTTGGAATCCATGCTACGGTATCTAATTGCATGTCATGATTCTTTACGCATCAAAAAATCATTACACGGTGAATATACATATGTACCCTTCAGTGATAATGTATTTGTTTTAAACTGCCAAACCTCTGATTCGTGTGAAGACAATTCATGTGATCGTATCATTGGACAACTAATTGAACAAGTGGATTTAAAATCCGGGAGGTTGTTGAAAGCAAGTTTATACCACAAACCTCAAGAGGTTGTTTTATATATTGTGATTCACCATGTGGCAGTGGACGGCGTTTCATGGAACATCTTGCTTATGGATCTACAGCGTTTACTGAAACAATGGAATAAAGGGGAAGTTTTTTCGCTAATCCACAACGGCTCATCCTATCAATCATGGGCATTGTCACAGCGCACCATAAAAAAAATCGTATCCGATACAAACAGTCTGATCCCTACTGAAAAATGTATATTCGAGACTAAAGTATTGGATGAGTTAATAACCAAAAGAGTATTCAACGACGTTGTCTTCCCGAATCATGCTAAACCAATTGAACTTCTGTTAACGGCTTTTTGTATGACTGTACGTTCCCTCGGCGATCGAATAAATGAAGATATTCAAATAGAATATGAGCGGCATGGACGCTCATTGGAAGAAGCTTTCTCCAATGAGATACAGACTGTGGGTTGGTTTACACAGATATGCCGTTTGACTTCGAGCATTGAATTTGCCGACAGTAATTCTAATCTTCGGACTTATTTTCGTAAAATTAAAGCATTGTATGAGGCAAGCGAGCAATTTGGTGACTTTACTGGAGGATGGAATCCAACAGCAGCCCGTTTGAACTTTTTAGGTGATATCCGTACTGATTACAATGATTTTCATTTGATACCACTGTACAGTTTTGAAAGAGTTTCATGTCTTATGGAAGTAGATGCATTATTAATAGAGGATAGCTTGCATATTACGCTGCGGCTTCCGGAACGTTTATCCGGGCAGCTTCACTTTACCCTGCATCAGCTATGTGAAAATTTGGAGAAAATTGTGGATTACTATACAAATAACGGCGAATCGCTCTTATCTATAGACGATTTTAAGGAAGTTAATCTTAGTGATTCAGAATTTGAATCCCTCTTTATATAAGTTTAACGATATAAAAATAATTGATTTTGGTTTTTATACAAAACGATAATGTACAGGACATGAAAAGTCGGTACATTCACTATAATTTAAGATATTTATTGACCAATTCATTTTATTCGCATATATCTCCGTAAACCTGTACAGGTTAATATTAAGCGTGCCGAATATGCTATGAGAGGACGAAGTCTAAATATGAGGAATGGAACAATTCTTCCGACCATGGACCGGGAGAAAACTCATGTTCATGATAAAAATAAATTCAACACAATAAATGAGCAATTTAAAAATATAGTTACCAAATTTCCTGAATGTATAGCGGTTTCTGAAGGTATGGTAGGGATGACCTACCGTGCGTTGGATCAAGCGTCCAATAAAATAGCTACCAGTATCTTGATTCAAATACAGCAACAGCGGATGCACGTATCGTCAACAAACGCGGTCATATTAAAGATCGAGCATTCCATAAATGTGACAGTGGCTATCTTGGGTGTTTTGAAAGCCGGATGTTATTATGTGCCATTGACCGGTGGATGCTCAACAGAATATATTAACACGATTATTCAAGATACAAATCCTTGCTGTATTCTAACGGACCAAGCTAACTCCTGGTCCTTCAATCAGATGCATTTAAGCATCCCACTTTTAGATATCCAACGTGTTTTACAAACCGACCAACAGATATGCGTCCTACCGGAAATACCTTCTGACAGTATTGCTTATATCCTATACACATCGGGCACAACGGGGAAGCCGAAAGGCGTTTACCAAAATCATCGAAATGTATTGCATCATTCCCACATATACATTGAAAACTTGAGTATCGGAAATGAGGACAGGCTTCTTTTACTTGCGTCTTATGCTTTCGACGCATCTGTCATGGATATATTTGGTGCTTTGCTAAGTGGTGCAGCGCTATATGTATATGACATCAAAAAGAAAAGCGGGATTAACGGCTTGGTTCGATTTATAAATACATATGCGATAACAATATACCATTCTACACCTATTGTATTCCGGCTGCTGACCAACACGGTCACTCCCTACCAACAATTCAATAAAGTTCGTGTTGTAATTATGGCGGTGAGGTTTGCAACGCGGATATAATTACTTTGTATAATAATCATTTTTCCGACATGTGCTGCCTTATCAATGGGTATGGTCCAACGGAATCAACCATATCCTTGCAATTCTACTATAAAAAATGCGGTCCGTACCAGTCTGCTCTACCTATCGGTTTTCCGGTTAACGGCATATCCGTTCGGATATGCGATGAAAAAGGTAGAGATGTCATGCAAGGCGATACTGGTGAATTGTATCTTCAAAGCCGCTACCTTGCTTTAGGATATTGGAATCAATCGGATAAAACGAACGCATCTTTTATGACACACCCATCTGATTCAGATATGAGGATTTATAAAACAGGAGATTTGGTTTATGAGGATGATAACGGTTGTGTACATTACAGAGGGCGCACAGATTTTCAAGTAAAGATTCAAGGTAAAAAAGCAAACTTAAGCGTAATTGAAAAAACAATTGAACAGTATCCTGAAATTGTACAGTGCGTTGTTTCTCTACAAACGGACAGCAATTATATGAATTATCTGGTTGCTTGGTATACGGCAAGAGATGGATGTTCAATTGAAAAAAAAGTTTTATTGCGTTTCTTGAGAGGAAAATTATCAGAACATGAAATCCCCAATCAGTTATTCCATATCCAACAATTTAAGCTTTTAGCAAACGGGAAAGTGGATCGAAAATTTCTTTCATCACAAGCAATAGATGTTCAGGGACCAAGGATGCCGTTTCATAGTAAAGATTCGCTTTCCCAAGTGCTAGAAGTATGGCGTGACGTTTTAAAAGATCCATCAGTTGAATTGGAGGATGACTTCTTTGAGAGCGGCGGGAACTCTTTAATTGCCATCAAAGTTGAGATTGCAACACAGTCGATATTATATAAAATATCTGTTTCAGATATATATAAACATCGTACGCTCGAAAATATATTACGATATCGCTACATACCGGATATAGGGGGTACACCAAAAAGTAAAGCGGACCAAAAAAAGCCTGCAGCAACAGTGAGTCCTGCTGTCCTAGCATTTGAAGAAACACATAAAGGAAAGCCTTTAACTCCATTTAATGACATTTTTTATAAAAGTTGCTTTTTTAACTCATTCTTTCCTATCTTGGAAGGGTATGGCATTGGTATTCTACCTGTTTTAATTAATGATATACCAGTTTGGTCGGCAACCGATAGTATACAGCGCGATAAAAGATTTTTTACAACACCTACCTACCAATGGATGGATTACGTCTCCAGATATTCGTTCAGTGAATTATTAGATCGGATGAATATTCAAATAACTGTTCATAGTGGTGTAGAGAATCTTGACGAAGAGCTGGACAATGCCGCTTCACAGGGGCATCCAGTCATTCTCTGGTTTGATTCATTTTACGAACCAAATCGTAAGGATACCTTTAATAAACTACACTGGTCGCATTCTCTTCTTATTACAGGTGCAGATAAGAAATCAAAACACCGCATTGTTATTGAACACAGACATAAGGATAATTTGTCTTACCAGTATCAAACAATGTCAAATTCAATTGTGCGGGCATGCCACACGGGATTCCTTCAACATTTTTCAGGCGAACCGGAATATGCCCGCATTGAATTTAATCTCGACCAGGTTAACTGTCGTGATGAGTTGATACCTAATGTTTACAGTGAATTTTTCGCAATGCTAAACACTGAGGAAGAAAACATCATTAAGAAGATACAAGATTTTTCAGATAATATACTGTCTTGCGTTATTTTTGATAAAAGCGAAAATACCCAGCAAACAATTCTGAATGAATTAAATCATATTTGCGAAGTTAAAAAGGCAGATGCTTATAAATACATGCGTTTGTTTTTATCAGATCAGTTCATTCCGGATATACAACATAATTTTGATCAATGGAATATAATACGCTTGAAATATGCCCGGGAGATCATGTCGGGTTCGCTCTCCGATCTTTGGAAGAAATCCTTGTTGGCTGAGATGCAAGGAATGATGCAAAACGAACTCACTTTCATGCATCGCATTATTAATGTTGCAAAAAATGGTTTCCCACAATAAGGAGGAGATTAATTATAAATAATAATCTATTATATCAAAATTTCAAACCACTACATCAAATTGCAGGTATTCAGTATAACAATTTCCACTTTATAGCAGGTCCATGTTCTGTTGAAAGCGTTCAACAAATGGAACAGGTTGCAGAGTTATTGGTGAATAATGGTGTTTCACTTATCCGTGGTGGAGCATTCAAGCCCCGGAAATCACCTTTCTCGTTTCAGGGAATGGGAAAGAAGGGATTGGAAATATTGGGATACATCCGGCAAAAATATCAATTGCGTGTCATAACGGAAATTATCGATCCGCGAGATTTGGAAATGATTTCCCAGTATGCAGATATTTTACAGATCGGATCCCGTAATATGGATAATTATGCCCTGTTGAAAGAAGTTGGTCGCAGTACCATTCCAGTAATTTTAAAAAGAGGATATATGTCCACATTTGAAGAATTTTCCTATGCAGCGCAGTATATATTTATGGAAGGAAACCAAAATGTAATTTTATGTGAACGGGGTATCCGCACCTTTGAGAATGCTACACGAAACACGCTGGACTTATCATCAGTTGCTTTATTAAAAAAAGAATCGAACATAAATGTAATTGTGGATATTAGCCATTCGCTTGGCAGAACAGACATCATGCTTCCTATCTCTAAAGCAGTTGCCGCAGTGGGTGCAGATGGAATTATGGTAGAGGTTCATCCAACACCGTCTAAAGCATTGTCAGATAATATGCAACAGCTTGATTTTGAACAATTTAACTGTTATTTGACCGAAATGCGCCAGTATATTAGTAATATGAAATCTACAATAAAACAGCAAAAAGTAACTGCATTATTTTAAATATCGTGGTTTGAAAGAGATCAGCAGCAGATTTTAACGGAATTTTAATATTACCGTGAGATAAAGAGCGAGGCGCTGGTGGTGACCTGAATGGTTACACTTGATAACAGAAAGGAGTAAAAAATGAAAGGGCTATTAATTACCCTGACACCAGATGGAGCTTTTGATCATCTGGAGGATATTGGTGCGGCATATGTTGCAGGAAATTTAAACGCGAACGGGCATGAATGCATCTTTTGTCAGGAAAATGAAAATTTATTTAATTTACGTAGTCATTTGGATGATACGATCCAATATATATTTTTCACTTTGTATAATATCACATCTAATGCAGTATATAAATCCTGCCGCGAAGCAAAACAACTGCGACCTGAAATCATTATCGTGGTGGGTGGTGCAGAAGCGACAACAAGACGTTCACAGGTTCTGCAGGAATGTGAATTTATTGATTATATGATAATCGGAGAAGGAGAGACAACATCACACGAACTGTTATCTAAGCTAGAAAAACGGCAAGATATCTCCAATATAAATGGGATTATATATAGGAAGAAAAATATTGTCACAGAAACGTCCGAACGCCCGCTAGTGAAAGATATAGACACTATTGTATGGCCAGATAGGTCGTTCCTGTTGAAAAAACAACTGACTGTGGCATCTATTTCTACATCAAGGGGTTGTCCCGGGAGATGCAGCTTTTGCTTGACGCATGATATATGGACATATTGGCGCGGACGGTCGATAGAAAACATAATGAATGAGATCCGACATCTATACGATACCTATCAGATAGATTGTATAAATTTTACAGATGCCAGCTTGGAGGATCCCGATAAACACTGTATACGTCTTAATCAACTGTTGGATGGGATTTTGGAATTGGATTTCCCACTTTATTTCTCAGCCGATTTTCGTGCGGAATTTGTTGATAAAGTGACTCCTGAGCTGATGGATAAGTTGAAAAGAGCCGGATTAATACGTGTCGTTGTTGGCATTGAATCCGCGAATGAAGCTGATAATAAATTATATAACAAAATAGCCAGTGTTGAACAGAATTATAGGATCACAGCCATGTTCCAGAAGAAAAAAATACCTATGCATCCCGGTTTTATTAATTTTAACCCTTATACCACGATTGAAAGGCTGCGTGACAATTTACAATACCTCAACCAGTTTCATATAGCGGCTCGAATGATCCTATTCGCAACAGAGGTTTCGATTTTTAAACGAAGCGCCTTGTATGAAAAGGTACAGAACGACAACCTGTTGTCTCCGGACGGGCTTACTTACCGTTATTTGAACGAAGAGATTAAAATACTAATAAGTTATTTAAAGCAAGAGATGGAACGCTTGAGTGGTAAGGACAAGCTCATAATGGAAATTGACACGAATTTACAGAAATCCGATGTATTGTGTTATGCGACAAAAAGCCGTTTTCAGAACATGGGGATCGATGCGGGAGAAATATTCGATGAGTTTGATCAGGAATTCGAGTTAATAAAGTCACGACTAAACGAAACCTGCAACCATTGGTATACGCGCTTATTGGACGCAACAGAATCAGGACGGGTCTGGCAATACGATGAGATCACCCAAGACAGCATAACGTATGATTACCTAAAACATCAGCTGAAGCTATTGCGTGCAAATATGTTCCGTTTATTTAAGAATTTAATGCAGAAGGGTTACACTGCGAACATCAAATTCTGAGGAGGATACACAATGGAAGCAGACAAAGTCCGGTCTTTTAAACCGCCGCCATACCTTGATGCGGATACCGCAGAAGAACGAATTTTTTACTTTCGACAGAAGGACATGGCTGTGAATTCAAACAAGAAGATTCTAGTAGTGGAACCCCATCCCGATGACGGAATCTTGTCAATGGGCGGTTATCTCTATTCCCGCTACCTTGAAGGAGACAAGCTGATAAGTGCAGTGCTTTTTATGGAGGAAAATGAAAAAGGCTTACGTAGACAAAGAGAATCCAAATATGTCTGGGAGACCGTTCTGGAGGGAGAGTGCCGCTTTCTCAATCTGCCTGACCGGGTATATACCTTAAAGGATGATCAAGGTCTGCACATCAACCGGTCAGTTAAAGAATCCATATGCAGTATATGCGATTACATATCAAATTTAATTTTAATATATAAACCAGATCATGTTTTTTTTCCAATTGGGATCGGCGAACATCCACATCACACCATGACAAACCTTTGCTTCCGTTTATTGCAAGCAGAGAAAGCTTCAATTCAATATTGGTTTTATGAAGATTATCCTTACTCAGATTACGGTAGGTTAACTTATAGTAGGCCAATTTACCGAATGTGTTCACAGTTTGGATTATCAAAGGTATACCATAGTATTCAAGATACCGTTCAGGAAAAAGCAAGTCTTATTATGGCATACGAATCACAACATGATAAACAGTTTGATGAGCTGTTAAAAACACTGAAAACATATGGGGAAGCAGTTGGTTATGAAGGAGCTCTGGAGGGGTATTTGACATCCGGGATAGGAATGTATGAAAGGATATGGAAATTATTGTGAAGGACATTACCAATGATTAGTGAAAAAGAGTTAAAATTTCACATCTTGCACTTTACCATTAATTACAACGAAAAGCTTGGAGCTTATCAGTTTTTGAAAAAACTTAATGAAGGACTTGCACCTTACGGGGTCAGTCAATCTTATTTGATAGCTGAGTCGGATGGAGTGAGCAACTCAATATTACCAAATGTATATTGGTTGGATAAGATAGATATGGAAGCGTTTATAAACAACTTACCCGCTTCCACCGTCATTTTATTCCATGACAGCTTTTCCTCGTATGTATTAGGTCACAATCAATTTCCATCAGAGTTTTATCAAAAAACAGAACGATATCCACGCATACGTATGCTGCATGATTATAGCGCGGCTGTATGCCCTATGTGCCTTGACTTTACAAAATACGAGAAATGTCAGAGCACCATCCAAGCTGATTGCGTTTACAAGGGATGTATCAGTAAAGAAATGTATACCGATTTTATCGGTAAAACAAGCACATTGCCTACATATACAGGGATATTCTGCCTGTCAAAGAGCACAATGTCCCGAATTCAAAAATGGAACGTATCACCAGAAAATACCTATTTGATTCCTCCCTTACTCGATAGCAATTACAATGGATCTGATAGGAACCCCACCGCTAAAAATTTGTTGTATGCTTCACGGATCAACCGGCAAAAAGGTTTTGCACACTTGATAAAAGCGTTGAGCAAATGCACAGATCTGGATTGGACGCTTACTGTAACCGGGGAAGTGGAGGATAAATCGTATTTTTTACAGGCACTCCGTTATGCTTACGAAAGGGGTATAGGTGATCGTATCAACGTCAAGGGATTCGTATCACAACAAAAGATACAGGAACTTATGCAGGAAACTGATTTGTTTTGTTTTCCGTCTATATTTCACGAAACATATGGTTTTAGCGGTGCGGAAGCGATTCTCAGTGGTATTCCCGTTGTGGCGTATGCTATTGAGGGTGTCGATGAATGGCTGGAAGATGGTGTAACCGGATTTGCTTGTAAAACAATGGACATTGATTCGATGGCCAACCAGTTAAGGATCCTGATGACAAACGCCGCTTTGTATCAGGAAATGCAGCGTAATTGTATTCGCAAAGTAAAAGAAAACAGTTATTCCGAGCAGATTGGAATATACTACCGATTGTTCGCTTCAATTGTTGAGAAAGGAGCAAGCCAATGTTAAAATTGAATCATTTAGAAGCAAAAATAACAGAACATTGCAATTACCGTTGTGTAGGTTGCAATAGTTTCAGTAATATAGCCAAAGAGGAATTCTACCCACTGGATCAATTCTGCAAAGATCTGCAGAGGGTATCCCAACTAATTGATGTTATAAAGGAATTCCTTATCCTTGGAGGAGAACCTCTTCTTAACAGTAATATTTGTGGCTACCTGGACGCAGCTCGTCGGTATCTACCAAATACTGAAATATTCTTGTATACAAACGGGGTCCTGCTGCCAACCATGGATGAACGTTTTTATCAATGTGTGGCGGAAAATCGTATATATGTGCACATCTCCCAATATCCTGAAAATAAAAATATCGAGTGTATAAGGAAGGCCAAGGAACTTCTTGAAAACCATGAGATTAAACACAGAATGGTACCAGCGCCGGTTTTTAACATTTCCATGCAACTGGAAAATAATCCATATGATCGGCAATTTACTTTTGACGTTTGCCGCCATACGATAGATTGCACAAATATTTACAATGGCAGAATCTATACTTGTCCTCGCCCAATCAGTCTTCGACATTATGATCGGCGTTTTGGAACCGCTTATGCGAATATGGATGATTGCATCGAATTACACGATCCTGAGACCGATGGCTCCGCTATTATCTCCTACTTATCTACCCCTATGGATACCTGCAGGCTTTGTACCCCACAAAGGGGATATATGATGTGGCAGCAGGCAACGGCTGAAAAAGAAGACTGGCAGGTGATCCCTGAGAATAAACGGCTTATTTCCAGCGATAATTTCGTTCAAAATATGGAGAAGCTTCTCAGTGGAATGCAAACATATTATTTTGACACAGATTCGAACAATGCAATAAATACCATTTGTCTGACTACCATCCATGAATTAAACAATAAACCTGTATACATATGGGTTCAGGATATACGATGCATCTGGTTATTTGATCTTCTATATCAATTCGCCCCGATATACGGTATAGAAATAAAAGGAATCCTGACTTCCAATACACGTGTTGCTGGAGCACTAAATTACATGGAACTAATTGAATTCGGGATGCTGCAAGCCTCCTGTTATGTGTTAATATTGTCATCAAAGGAAAAAGGTGCAATGAACAAGGCGTTATTCGCCGTAAAACGTAATCTTAGTTGAAAGAGGAGTATCCTGATGAGTGTACAAGATTTTTTTCTGAAGTATGTACATATTATTGAAATAGAAACCAGTTCATTCTGTAATCGTACATGCTCTTTCTGCGGTAATGCAGTCATCGACAGGCATTCTGAAAAAAAGTTTATGAGTGAGAAATGTTATACTTCTTTTCTAAATACTTTAGCAGAACTGGAATACAATAAAATCATCTGCTTCAACCGGTATAACGAACCGTTTGCAGACAGAAGTATTCTAGACCGAATAGCCCAGGCACGCCAAAAACTGCCAAAAGCTGATTTGATTTGTTTCAGTAATTCTGATTACTTAGATGCCGGTTATCTGGACGAGATCTGCGCTGCGGGCTTGAATGTATTAAATATCCAATCTTATTCGACATCTAAAAAGGATATCCGGAAATGCATGGATGAGATTCTTGAAAAAATCGGCATAAAATCAAAGACCGTACGGGAGGACGAGGTAGGCGTAGAATATTTACTAGATTACCCCGGAATGACTGTGACAGTGCAATATAAGAATTTTACTGTATATGGCAACCCAAGAGGAGGGCTAATAAAGGCTTTTGAAAAAGACTACATAAATGGTCCTTGTTATCAACCCCTGATGACGATAGTTGTTGACCACACTGGAGATGTTATGCCTTGTTGTCATCTTCGTTCCGATTATGAAGGCCATACCCCATATATCCTTGGAAATATTAATAAAAATTCCATCACAGAGGTGTATGGAGGATCCAAAGCAAAAGCGTTTAGGAAACGATTGCTTGCAGGTGACCGCCCAACTTGCTGCCAGTATTGTGGTGATAATAAAGAAGCATTTGTTAAAGGAACTGAAAAATCATGAAGCCTTTATTTTCTGTTATAATGCCAAACTATAACAAAGCGGAATTTATCGGACAGGCAATAGACAGTGTATTAGCCCAAACCTATACTAATTGGGAACTGGTAATTGTGGATGATTGCTCCACGGATGGCTCACGGGAAATTATACAAAAATATACGGAAAAATATCCCAAAATATTTGCAGTATATTTGAAAAAAAACCAAGGGATTTCCAACGCTATGAATAATGGAAGCGCACATTCCAAGGGAGACCTCATAGGAGCCCTGGACTCAGATGACGTTTTAATGAACTGTGCACTGGATTATATGGTGGAACGTCACCGAGATCTGTCCTTGAGTTTGATTGTATCCACTATCAGCTTACATGATATACATATGAATTTTTTACAAAAAGAAGATTCGCTTCCGCTTTTAAAAAAAGACGAGCGTTTGTTTGACAAACGTGGAGAAACGGTTTCAAATTATATCACCACGAAAAAAATCAAGTTTATTAGTATGAGCTTCCGAACTTATAAACGTTCAAGCTATATAAAAATAAAAGGATATGATAAATCGTTGAGCACAGCGGAGGATGTAGATATTATGTACCAGCTTGAGAAGGTTGGAAAAGTTCTCTTTACTGATGATCCCATCTATATGCGCAGGGTATTTCCCCAAAGTATTACCAACCGATTGAATATGCTCTATTTAATATGCGATTTTTTCCGTGCAGAATGCAAAGAAATTAAACGGTTGTATAAAAGAATCATTCCACTGTGTTCATTCAAATATTTCCCGACGATAATGGTGTTGTATTTTGATCAATGGTATCGACAGTATCGTCCCGGTTCCTGGATCTTATTATCAGATATCTTTACGCAAATGGGTTTTAAATCAAGGAAACAGCATCCATGGAAAGCAAGATACTATTTATTTGTGGCAAAATCATTACAAAGGAGAGGAAAAAGGAGTAAGAAATGAAACCAACTTTGAATTACCTCGAAGCGAAAATTATCGATATATGTAATCTGAAGTGTACAGCTTGTATTCCTTTTTCAAATGTGGCCAGAGACGGTCAGTATGAGTTGGAACAATATGAACTAGATTTAAGACGTGTTTCGAGCTTGTTTTCCACTGTAAAAGAATTTAGGATCTTGGGTGGTGAACCGTTGCTTAGTCCTGAATTTAATGATTATGTTGTGATTGCCCGTGCTTCGTTTCCCGAAACGAAAATTTCAGTTGTTACTAACGGAATTCTGCTCTACAGAATTGGTGAGAGCCAGATGAATTGTTATCGTGATAACCAAATTGAATTTTTTATTTCTAAATACCCAATCGATAAACATCGTCAACAGATTGCACAACAAATTGAGCGACTACGTGAAAATCATATAAAAGTAACCTCATACGATGCCATTTATTTTTTTGTAAACCATGATTTTTCAAAAGCCGGCATTGTAGATGTAAATACAGAGTCGATTTACCGAACATGCCGTAAAACCGTGGATTGTACAAATATTTATATGGGTAAAATGTACCCCTGTCCCAAACCGTTTAGTTTAAAGCATTATAACAAAGCATTCAACACCCGGTATTCGTTTGAAGAGGATGGCATTGATATTTATCATGATAAGTTGGACGGGAATCAAATATTACGTCAACTTGATATACCGATGTCCTGTTGCAGGATATGCACACAGCGAAAAGGTGTCATACCATGGAGTTCGTTCGGAACTCCTGACCCGTATGATTGGGAAAACACAAAAAACAATCAACATCTATTATCATCGGAAAGCGAAGACAGACAATTCTTTTTTAATACAGGGCTTACAGCAATTTCTATATATCAGGAACAGGGGCGTTATCAAATGCGGTTGATTGAAATAACGGTGAAATCATTACAAGAAATTTCAGATTTCATTCTGATCGTTGAAGAAGAATATAATGTATCTTTTCTTGAATTGTTCGATTTATTACGTCGAAAAGCGAAACGGACACTGCTCGGTGCTGTTTGCGATCCTTTTTACTCCGATCTACTGGGAGTGACCCGCATGACTTCCGACGATATAAAAGAAAAACAACCTAAACATATATTATGCCTTTTTTCAAAGCAGATTCAAGGTTGGCGTTACGGGGCTGCTTTGGTGGATAAGCTTTCCAGTGCGGAGATGACAATATGACTGATTATCGACTCCATAAAAAAGACGTGGAAGATATACTTCCATTGACGAACAATCAAAAGAACATTCTCAACCTTCATTTACTGTATAAGGATTCAACTCTTTTTAATGAAACAAACGTATACAACATTCAAGGTGAAATATCGCTTGATTGTGTTGAAAAAGCGTGGAACTGGCTGGCAGAAGCCTGTAGCGTTTTTCGTGTAGTCTTCCGGTGGCAGCGCTTGAGAGAACCGATCCAAATTGTTCTAAAATCCAAAAAGCTAGAGTGTCATATGATGGCTCCAGACGAGGATGTTGACATTTTATGTCGTCGGTTATTAGCACAACCGTTCGATTTACAGGTTAATGCGCTGCGTGTCTATCTTGGTTATGATCATTCTGGTTGTGCTTCTATGGTGATATCGAACCATCATATTTTATACGATGGTTGGGGTAATGCGCGAATGTTAGTATTATTGCAACATGCATGTAGGTACTATGCGGGATTGCAAAATAATTTGCCTTATGTTTACCCTTACTCTTTAGGAGTGCGTGAAATGGCTCGTGCAGGCCAGGCGAAAGCAAATGACGAGTTTTGGAACATGTATTTTTCAGGGTGGAAACGGGTTGTACAAGAAAATCCGGTTGAACCTTGTTACAAGAAAAGTAAAGTGGTGACGTTTACGCAGGAGCTTTTGGAGTGCATAGATAAATGTGTTGCTACAACAAGAGTTTCCAGTACGGTGATTTATTATTTTGCTTGGCTTGTTAGAGATGTCGTTGAATCCGGGGATACCTACTGTTATTTTGCAACGACATTTTCAGGTCGCGATGCTAGTACAATAGGCGCACGTGTTGGTATCCAGTTTTCAATCAATACTTTACCTTTTTTTCTCAAGTTTAACCGTTCGGATACGGTTATGGAAGTAATGGAAAGCATCCAACGCATACTGTTGCAACTACAAGAAAGGCAGAGAGATGACATGATGTCAATCTGTAAACAACTCGATTACACTCTACCGGAACACTATCCTTCTGTTTTTGTTGTGCAGAACTATCCAATCGACGATGCTCTGAGACAATCAGGCCCTTATGGTATCTCAATTAAAAAAAGATATTATAAAACGATATCTGATTTGAATGCCAGTATACAGTGCTTCGAACAGACGAGCATTGATATTGAATACAACGAGTATCGGTATTCATCTGAAAAAATAGACAGTTATTTACACCGATTTCAGATGACACTTCAGTTATGTAATTTATTTTTAAATAAAAGCATGGATACATTTTTAGAACATTTATCGTCGAGCCACATTGGATCTGATGAGGAAATAGGAGAATTTGTTTTATGAAAAATTTCTTCAGTGTCCCAGCGGATTTTAAAACTGAAACGTTGAATCAGCTAGCTGAATTAAACCAAAAATACTCTTCATCACAAATTATCGAGTGTTATGGACAGATAACAGACAGCCGCATTCGGGCATCAGGCCGCAATATCAATACTTTGCCACTTATCAACTTGAAAAATTTAGAGAAATATATTGCCTATTCCAGACAAGTTGGTATTAATTTTAATTACACACTCAATCCTTCGTGTATGGCTAATTGGGAATTTACGGCGGAGGGTACAGCAGCGTTGAAGAGCTTTCTAAAAGATTTACATTCCATTGGTGTCACGGATTTGACGCTGGCAATGCCGCCATTGTTTGAATTGGTACAGTCGTTACCGGTCACATTCAACATAAAAGCCTCCGCTATTTGTGAAATTAATACACCGTACAGGGCACAGTTTTACCAAAATGCAGGTGCAAAACGTCTCGTTCTTGATCCGGATATTTATAAAAATTTTCATATGCTCCGGAATGTTGTGTCCGTAATAGCAGATGATGCTGAAGTAATTGTTAATAACGTCTGCAGGAGACACTGCCCATATAAACGGTTTCATTACGATCATGATTCCCATACAGCTGATAATGACAAGGCAATTGGTGATTATTATACCAATCGGTGTTCAATTCAAAAAAGTAGCGATATAGCCACACCTTTCAAGCTCAACTGGATACGCCCTGAGGATATAGGAGCTTATAATGCGATATCGATTCACCACTTTAAAATTCAAGGAAGACAGAATGTTATAAATGGAGATCTGATCCGTACGGCCGAAGCTTATATGACCGGATACTTTCAGGGTAACCTTTTTGATCTGATAACCCTATTCAATCCGTATAACGCATTCCAGGTATTTATTGATAACAAGAAATTGAACGGGTTTCTATCACCGTTCGAACACGGGGATTTACATTGCCATGATCTCTGCAATGAATGTGGATACTGCGATCGGTTTGCTAGAACGGTTTTGGATATAGAAGATGCCGATAAAAAAAATCATCAATGCCAGGCATTTTTTAAACAATACGATTTATATAACGGCAGCCTACGAGAAAACCGAGAATTTAGTTCATCTGTCCAGCAAAACTTTAATTGGGGGAATGGAAATGATTGAATATAGTGTTCCTGCGGATTTTACTAATGAAACCATTCTGCGATATGACGATCTTAACCACAGTTATAGCAACTGCCGGGTTACAGAGACATATGGACAAATCAGTATGGGGCAACCCATAGGCTCCGGAAGAGCCAATGATCTTTTGCCGGAGGTGGATGATTCTCTACTGGGAGCGTATATCGAACAATCCAAACGCTATAATATTCATTTTAATTATACATTAAACACGACTTGTCTGGGAAATATGGAGTTCCACGACGAGGGCAGAGATATAATATACGATTTTCTTAAGCGGCTGAAGAAGTTAGGTGTTACAAGACTAACCGTTGCAATGCCATCTCTCATAGAATTTATCAAGTTGTCCGGTTTAGGGTTTGAAATCAAAGCATCTACTGTATGTATGATCAATAACCCAAACAAAGCAATGCTATTTGAAAATCTTGGTGTAAAACGGATGGTTCTTGACGAATCCATTAACCGCAGCTTCGATATACTCGCAGACATCCGGAATTCTATAAGTATTCCTGTCGAATTGATTGTCAATGTTGTATGTCATCAAGATTGTGTTTATGAGTGGTATCATCACAATCAGAAATCACACGATTTCAATTCCAATAAAGATACCAGAAGCGCAACGTATTATTCCCACAGGTGTATCATGAGGCGCTTGGAGACAGCGGAAAGCATCTTGAAGCTAGGCTGGATCCGTCCTGAAGACATTCCATATTATACAAGGCTTGGAATCCGGCATTTTAAAATTCAAGGCAGACAAGCAGTGACCCATGGAGATCCTGTAAAAGCGGTTCAAGCTTATATGGATCAGCGTTATGAGGGAAATTTTATGGATTTGCTTGATATGTTCTCTCCTACCAACTCATTTCGTATTTGTATTGATAACAGCAGTTTGGATGGCTTCATACAACCGTTTGTTGATAAGCCGGGATTTTGTCACCGTAATTGCGGCAAATGCGGGTATTGTAAGGGATATATGGAAAGAAAAATGGATACGAAAGCAATCCGAATTATGAATGATAAGGCATTACATTTTTACAATGAATACGACGAATTTATTAATGCCGCGAAAAAGTATGTAAGTGATGAGGAAAAAGAATCGGCTGTATTAGGAGATTTTTCTTTCCTTGCTTGAAAGGATAATAATTATGCAGGATAAATTTAAAATAAAACAGGAAATACCAGACAATACGTTGCAAGATATCGACATGTTAGCCAATCATGACCCGATCCTACTATTCTTAATACTGACAGGTTATTTTATAATTTATATGCGAATAATTAGTGGGGTGGAGTCTTTTACTGTGGCGATCCCTAGGGGAAATAGACAGGACGACCCCATTTTAGTAAATATGGAGTTACCTGAGAACTTGTCTTTTTGTGATTTTCTTACACGGTTTCGCAGTGAATACATTCAGGCTACCCGGCATTATGGAAATGCAGCGATGGCTGAAAAGAGGAACGGGTATTCCCATTTAAAGCTGTCTGCCGTATCGAGTTCACTGCACGGCATATGTACAAGCAATCTATTGTCTTGTTGCGACATTAATTTACATATAAATTCGCCTCACATCCATATCGATAATATGGATAAGCGTTTTATGCCGTGTGTCTTTAACTATATGACCAAGCCACTTTTGGACATTATCGATATGACCATGAAGGATAAAAAAATCACCATTGAACAGTTTGATTTTGTTCGCCGCGGGTTATTGAATACGCAGGAGAACGGTGCTATACATGGTACAGTCGTAGAATTAGCCAAAGAGGATTCCATATCCGTTCGATTTATGGATATAGCAGATCGCTTTGGAAAAAATATTGCTCTTGTCGTGGGAGAAAAGAGTTATACTTTTTCCATGTTGAAAAAAAGAGCTTTGCAAATTGCGTTTCAATTGAAAAAATACCATGGTACATGTATTGCCATTCTAGGACAGTATGATTTTGATATGATCGCATCAGTTTTTGCAGTGCTACTTTCAGGAAATGCTTATGTTCCATTAGACAGTACGGTTCCTGAGGGAAGAATGCGCAGCATCCTTGCTATATCTCAGTGTGCTGCAGTTATTATACCCCGTGAAACAGCAGTGTCAATACCATCAGAGTATATTGAACGTATAGAATTACCGTATACCGACGCACCTCAAATGGATATCAGAGAGCTTGGTAGAATCCAGTCAGAAATAACCGCGTATGTGTTATACACATCCGGCACAACTGGAGAACCAAAAGCCATTCCTATTTGCAATAAGGGGCTTATTAATTTCTGTCTGTGGAAAATAAGCACTTATTCAATAAATCAGGAGAGCATATCATTGCAACCATTATCATTCATGTTTGATGCATTCGCCGCCAATCTTTTTCCTGTACTTTTGTCGGGAGGTAGGGTAGTTCTGGTCGATCAGAAAAAAAGACAGGACTTTTCTCATGTAGCGGAGTTGATTGTAATGCATTCCGTGAATATCATAAATATTGTACCAAGCCATTTTGAGCAAGTCGCACATTTCCTCTCAGCTGGACAAACTCCGGCGTTAAAGACGGTAATATTTGGTGGAGAGCCTATTAAACCGGGAGCTATTGATCAGTGTCGCCGCATTAACGAAAATACGGTGATTTCCAATGAATATGGTCCCACAGAAAATTCGATTACCACAACATACTGTTTCGATATTACCGACTCTGACGAAAACCGGATTGGGGTGCCAATATTTAACAATACAATATATGTGTTAAATGCGAATGGCAAGCCATGCCCTCCGGGAGTAACCGGTGAACTTCATATAACCGGTCCTGGATTGATGCAAGGCTATTTAGGGACCACACAGCAACCTTTCATCGAGATTGATTCCCAACGGGTATATCCGACCGGCGATTTTGTTTTTTTGGATGAAGCGAATGAGCTGCATTTTAATATCCGAAGTGGTTCGCAGGTTTCCATCAACGGTTTTCGGGTAGATCTGATTGAGATTGAAAAGCTTATACAAAATCTTAGGTTAGCAGATGACAGCATTGCCTTTATTGAACGGGACAAGCACGGAAACAGCGTTTTAGCCGTTCTTCTTACTTGGCAGTGCAACACAGTCATAATGTCTGCGGAACCATTGAAACAAGAGTTAGAATACCGATTGCCTGAGTATATGGTACCAAAAAAGTTTTATAGAACACAACAAATACTTTTAACCGAGAATGGAAAAAAAGCGCGATATATTACTGATACGAAACAATTCGAATTGCTGCAAGGATTTTTAAAGCAGGCTAAAACACCTACAGAATTGGCTCTGGAAAACATTTGGAAAGAATTACTTGAAACAGATTCTTTGAGTATAGACAGCAACTTTTTTACAATCGGCGGAAATTCAATGCTGGTAATGGAATTGTACGAGCGAATTACAGCTTTATTCGGGAATGTTACTTCCATACCCGACTTGTTTACTCATAACACTATTGAAACATCAGCCGCGTTTATCGATAATGCATTAATATCGGAAATGACGCATCGATAATGTAAGAAAAAGGAGAATTTAAACATGCCCTTCAGATATTTCAGTCATTCGGTCGCTGTGACGGGGATTTCCGTGCGGTTGCCGGGTGCGGAAACCGTGGATGAATTTGATAAGCTATTGCGTAATAAGTGTTGCTGTGTGGCGGAGATCCCTGAGCAACGTAAAGCATTGGCAGAATCGTATTTAAATATTATCGAGCACGGTGACGTACAAGAACGGCGTTATCCTAAAGCAGCTTATTTAAAGGACATCGACTACTTTGATAATCGATTATTTGGTATTTCACCGACAGAAGCCATTACAATGGATCCCAACCATCGGTTGTTTTTATTAACAGCAGTCAATGCGCTTGCTGATGCCGGTCTATTGGGAAAACGCCTAGAATCAACATGTACAGGCGTATTCTTTGCAAGCTCCAATTCGTTGGATTATCTTAATATGGTCACCGCCATCCGCCCAGATTTAGAACAAATTGCCGTTATTGGGAATTTACCTCCATTCGCACCCGGACGTCTGGCATATCGGTATAATTTATGCGGGCCGAATATAACAATCAACACCCTGTGTTCATCATCTTTGGTAGCGGTACATGAGGCATGCAAATCAATATTGTCGGGAGAGTGCGATACCGCCGTGGTAGGAAGTAGCCGGATAATACCGTTACCTGTAGCAAAAAGCAAGCTGATGATACAGTCATCCGACGGATATACCAGGGCATTTTCGGATGATAGTGACGGCACCGGGGGAGGTGAGGGTTGCATTGTAATCGTATTGAAAAATGAACAGCAGGCTTTACGTGATGGAGACCCGATTTATGCTATGATCAGCGGCAGTGCGATTAACCATGACGGATATTGTTCTAGTTTGACCGGTCCCAATGCAGATGCACAAACCGCGGTGATACAAGCGGCCTGGGATAGCGCGGGTATTCAAGGAAACGATATAGGGTATATTGAAGCACATGGAACCGGCACAAAGTTGGGGGATCCAATCGAGATCAAGGGAATAACGCAAGCTTTTACAAATATTGGTATGACAAAACCCTGTCCAATCGGTTCAGTAAAAACAAACTTCGGACATTTAGATTGTGTGGCAGGTTTACTGGGCTTAGTGAAAGCAATTTTATCTGTAAATAAGGGTGTTCTGTATCCGCAGCTCTTTTTTGAACGACCAAATCGTTACATCTCGTTTGAACAAAGTAAAGTATATGTCAACACTGATTACAAAGCGTGGGATACAGATCGAAAAAAACGGATTGCAGGAGTAAGTTCATTTAGTTTTAGCGGTACAAATTGCCATATGATCGTTACAGAGGTACCCTCAGCAATAACAGTACCGTCATCGAAGCAGGAACAGTTCCTGTTTTCGTTGTCGGCTGATTCACTGAGCACTTTGATGAGGGTTGCTGCTCAATACCGGGAGTATACTACCAATATTGATGTTCCACTGGCAGATATTTGCCATACTGCTGCTCTGAGGTGCGGTAATCAGACATTTAAACTGCAAAGAACCATATATGACAAGAAACATTTACTTGAAACATTGGATACCATTATCCATTGTTTACAGCCGCCGTATAGTACTGTTGAACTGCCGGCGGACTTATGGTTCTCAAATCAAAAGGATAAAGCGGAGCGTCTAATCTCCGACCTCCTCCGATTTCTCCCCTTGGAAATCCCGGAGGAGGTCGGAGATTAGACGCTCCGCTTTATCCTTTTGATTTGAGATCATTATGGATACCGATGCTTGTTCAATAAAAACATATAATTTAAAAAACATGAAGGAGGCTTACATGAAAGTAACAGTCGAACAAATAAGATCAGAAATTCAAAAAGTATTATTGCTGCGTGATGAGGAATTACAAGAGTTGAAAGACGATGAATCCCTTGAGAAATACGGTCTGAACTCCGTGCTGCTGGTTCAGTTCGTAGTGCAACTTGAACGGACATTTGGAATTGAAGTGAATGAAGAAGAAATTGATGAAGAAAACTTCGGCACTATCACAGCCATTGCTAATTACATTCATAAAGCGAAAAAAGGTAGTTGACCGTAGACAAAACCAAAATAGCTGTATTCAAATAATCGGATGGTAGTATATCTTTTTTTGACAGATATGCTACCACCGATGTATACCCACTACCTTTTTGTATACCTAGGTAAACTCTGGAATAATGGTACTCTATTTAAAAGGAAATTGCTCTGTGTTCGATGATAAATCGTATTCCAACAGTATTGGATTATTAAGTATTAATACATAGGTAAGGTGGATAACATTTGAAAAAAACAGATACGACACTGGATATATTAGACAAGCAGATATTATTATTTTCTATCAATTGTAAACAGCAAATTTCAATCGGTCATGTTTTTTCCGTAGTAGAATCGCATTCGATGGAAGCAATGAATGCTCTCCCCGCTATATTGGATACTCTTGATGACTGTAAAATAAACAATAATAGTTATTTGCTTGTTTTCCTTTTTTTCGGCAGTGCACAAGAAGTAGAATCTTCAATAAGAACAGTTATAAAGTGCCTCATGTGCCGGAATATTCAAAATTGGATAATGCCTGATAAAAAAATTACACACTTTGAGTAGGTCAATGATCTACAACCGTTTATGCAGCCTCGGGCTTGATTTACGGAACGAACAGATTACAGCCGATAAATTAATTTTTCCAAACTATTATCATCCGAATAAGAAGGATGAATACGAAAAATATGGTTATGATGTAAATTACAGCGATATGATTCTGGCTAGTTTATATAATGATTATACATTTATAAACGATGGCGCATTTGAATATGATCGGGTGAAGCTTGAAAAAGGGAATGCTGTTTTTGACTGCGGTGCCAATGTCGGCAGTTTTCCGCGCTCGCCCTAAGTAAAGGTTGCCAATTGCATGCCTTTGAACCTGTCCCACATACATTTAAAGTACTAGAAGAAAATCTCCATTATTATGATGGTCCAAATTTACATTTGAATAACTGCGGACTTTCAGAAAAGAAAGGAACCGTTGATTTTTATATCAAACAATCTTGCGCTTCAAACAGTTATGTTAACAATATAGATTATACGGATATAATTCAATGCCAAATTATAACTTTAGATGAATATGTAAAACGTAATAGGATCAATCAGGTCGATTTTATAAAAGCCGATATCGAGGGAGCGGAGCGAGATATGCTTCTGGGAGCATCGGAAGTAATAAAAAAATTTAAGCCCAAATTATCCATTTGTACTTATCATCTTCCTGACGACCCGCAGGTGATTGAAGATATTATTAAAAAATATTCTAATGATTATACCATAATCCATAAATGGAAAAAAATATATGCTTATGTTTAATTGAAGATGAATTCCATTAAAATATGACTATATGTCCGTTTTCCTACCGTATCACGAATCGCACGGCATGATGAATTATCAGGAGTACGCCGTTTAAACGAATAATCAGTCTATTGATAATCCATTCTAAGGAGATTTTATTTTGAAAAGAGTATTGATTGTATTACTGCTGTTGTGTATTCCTTTTATATCTTTTTCAGCGGAAGCAGAAAGCATGAGTTCAAATGACTGGATGGAAATTGACCAGCTGGTGAACAAAAATATAATTCGTTATAAAATACCCGGTATGTCCGCTATCTTAATTGATATGAAATCACAAAACACTTCTTTTTATGGAAAAGACGCTTATGGCAAGAATATCGATAGTACGACGAAATTCGAACTGGGTGCGCTAAGCGAGTCTTTTGTTGCAACAGGGATTTTTTTACTTGAGGAAGCGGGTATGCTGTCTCTGGATGATCCGATAAACAAGTACATACCCTGGTTTACTACTTATTATAAAGGTGAATATGATCAGCGGGATTACGATGGTGAAGTACAGTTGACAATTGCTCATTGTCTTTACCATACGTCAGGACTTCCGGCATACCTTCCGACAGCGACAAACCGTGAGGATATCGGTGTTATTGAGAAGACCTTTAAAAACGCTGCATTATCAATATCAGGCGTGGTATTACGCCATTATCCGGGGAGCTACCGAGATACGTCACAGGTTGATTACATATTGTTAGGTATTGTTATCGATGCTGTTTACAATACAGGATATGAAAGTTTTATGGTCAATAATGTATTTTCTCCTTTGGGATTGTCAAACACACGGGTGAGCGGATCAGAGGTTAATCAACATCCTGTTGGGTATCGTTTAGAATATTTTAAACCCAAACCGCTTACTGGTTATCCGACTGAAGTTGTTTCTACTGGCAATTCCATATACACTACAGCGGCGGATATGGAACGGTGGATTAGCATGTTAATTGGCAACACCATAATTCCATCCGAATTACAAAACGCTATTCGGAAAACCTTTAATTGGGATGTGAGTGCTGAACCCCTCTATTCCGCCGGTTGGGTGCGTAGCGGTAATACAATGGGATATCGCCAAGACGGGTCAGGCATGGGATTCTCCACAAGCTTACTTTTAAATAAAGAAGAAAGTTTTGGGATCTGTATCTTAGCAAATATGAATTCCAACATACCCAGTTATATTATAAACAGTATTATAAATCTTCGTAATGGTAAATCTACAGAGCGTTATAAAGAAAACAGCGATAACAAATCCAATTATATTTTTACAATTGTTGCAATAGCATCAGGAGTAGGTATCATTCTCTATCTAATATTGCTGATAAAAGCTCTGACGGAATTGCATAATAAAAAGAGAACGAGCAACCATGCTCTTACAAAAAAGCATCGCTTCACTTGTATATTGACAGCATGTATACTGTTGATTTTTATCTTGGGGATCTATTATTCTAACCGATTACTTTTTGAAAGCAGAAGCTGGAAACTTATTCTTGCATTGGAATCACCGTCTATCGCACAAGGTGCGGTAATGAGCCTACTCTTTGCGTTTGTTTTTTTTGCTTATTATATATTAGTTTTTACACGACCTCTTGAGAATGAAATTAATTATTTTTTACTAGTACCAATGAGTGTATTGTGCAGCATATCCAATTTTATGATGATTTACACGATTAATGAATCTCTGTCTAAACAATTAAAATATAACAATGCATATTTTTTATTTTTTGTCCTGTTTTTATTACTTTCTGTTATATCCACAAAGTTGCTTCAAGGTATGCTGATCCATATTATGAATGAATTGATGTATCAGAAACGATTGAAATTAATAAACGCAGTTCTTTTATCCCGTTATCAAGTTATTGAGAGTGTTGGCCGTGATAAAATTTTTACAGGGCTTAATAATGACTGTGCTGTTTTGAGTACTATCCCGGAATTTGTTGTTAGTTCGGCTAACAGTTCTCTGACACTGCTGTTTTGTCTTGGCTATCTGTTTATTGAAAATTTTTATGCCTTTTTTGCCTGTTTTGTGATAATTATCCTGAACATTGCTATCAGTACGCTTGTGGGACGACAGTCCGGAAAATATTGGAAAATAAACCGTAATGTCGAAGACATTTTTATGAAACATATTTATGATTTGACCAAAGGATTCAAAGAAATTCTTTTAAATATCCGTCGTAAACTGGAATTGAGTAATGATGTGGCCAAGCATACTCGGCTGTTAACAGAAACTAATAACTTAGCAGATATAAAGTTACTTCACTTCCGTATGTACAATATGTTTTTTTATAATATGATATTCGGAATCGTAGTTTTCATACTTCCCCTTCTCAATCGGGAAATGAATATGACGGATTTACAGAGTACATTGCTTATTGTATTCTATTTAATAGGACCGTTTAGTATCGTTGTTGGTATTATGCCTAATATAAATAAAATTAAAATTCATTATAACCGAATCAAGGTCTTGATGCGCGACTTGCAGGCAACTCAAAAAACCATGGATGAAATCGGGGAGGAACCCATTATGAATTCACAAACCCCTATTTCAATTAAGTTGGAAAATATTGTATTCGCATATAAAAATACTGAGACAGAAGAATTTTTTAAGTTGGGACCGATCAATATAGAGTTGCATACCGGAAAAATTAGTTTTATTACCGGAGGTAACGGTAGCGGAAAATCAACATTGGGAAAGCTTATTTCAGGATTATACAATCCCGATGAGGGAGATATTCTGATTAATCACCATCATTCCAACGAACAGCAACGTAATGCTTTGTTTTCATCCGTATTCAGCGATTATTATCTTTTCAAAAATATTTATGGCCTTACGGTAGAAGGACAAGCTTTTCAGCATTACCGTGATTTTATGGGGCTGCCGGAAAAATTAGATATGGATACGGACGGAGAGTTCAGCTCTATCAACTTATCAAGTGGGCAAAAAAAGCGATTGGCTCTCATTATTTCATATCTTGAAAACAAACCGTTTATGATCCTTGATGAATGGGCGGCTGAGCAAGATCCGATTTTTAAGAAAAAATTCTATATGGAGAGTGTGCCACTGCTAAAAGAGATGGGAAAAGGTATAATTATTATCACACATGATGACCGATATTTTCACCTAGCCGACGATATCATTCATATGGAAGATGGCGTTGTTGTGAATTCATTTACATCTCAGGATAACCAAGAAAAGCAAAGGGGTCTATAAAGAATGGAAAAACCGTTTTATTATGAACCACAATTTCATTCGGCGTTTACAGCGTCCTGTGTTGAGAGTTCAATTCATCATATCATGTATATGAATGGGATTCCCAGCCCACTCTTATATTTTGATTATTCGCTTGACATATATATGCTTCAGGATAATTCTCTTTCAATCGGATACCGTTTCGGTTGTAAAAGACCAATATTTATGTCATACTATCTTGATAAAATATGGGAATATAATATCAGTGACTACAAACAATGCTGGCAGGAAATGAAAAAAAGAATGGACGACCATTGTCAAATCGTCGCTTTTTCTGATGTGTATTTGCTGCCTTATACGCCGTATTATAACAAAGAACATGGCATTCACAGTTTTATACTGACGGATTATAATGAGGCGAACGACCAATTGTTCATTATAGATGATTACAAATGGTTTTATAATGGTCCGATTAGTTTACAATCTTTTCACGACTTCAGGAAACAACCTTTCACTGACGTGAACGCAAGAAATACAGTTCTCCCGAATCATTCAAAGTGGTTTTTTATCGATTTGCATGATTGGCAGACATGTAGTGCTTTTGAATCCTTACGACAAAATATCGGGAAAACTTTGCGGGTCTACTATGACCCCGGTGAAAGCAAATACCCCTTTGCCGGGATAAATTGTTTTCAATATATTTATGATACCATAAAAAGTGCACGTATATTTTATGAATTATTAGACGAGTTAAAAGATATGTTTTTTACGGTTTATCATCGATGGAATTTCCATCAATATTGTTTGCAACAAATGGGTAATATTCACAATTCAAATGCTTGTTTAATAGCAATAAAAGAGTTGGGCCATTCAATCGCACAATGGAGAAGTATGTTGAATTTATGTACTAAAATACAGATCAGCAGAGACGAAAGGTTATTTGATAGGCTGAAGGAACGTTTGGAAGAAACGATAGAATTGGAAGCTTCCAGAAAAAACACGTTGCAAGCAATCTACACAAGTATTTAAGGAGGTCGTATGAATAACAGGAAAGTCACAGACATGTTCGAACAAGCATTGGAGAGTCTTTTATCAAAGCTACAAGGTAACAAAAAATGTCAAGCTATTATTTTATACGGCAGCATGAGTCATGATCGGGTAACTGAACACTCGGACTTATCATTGCTAGCAATCTTCTCGGAAACGTACAAAGGACCAAGGAACCAATACTTGATCGAGTATGATGTTCGAGTTAATCTTATGCTCTGGACGGTCAATGAATTTAGAGATTTTTTAAAAAAGGCAGATTGTCAGCATTACCTGTTTTGCGCTTTGTCAAAAGCAAAAATACTGTATTCAACTCTTGAAGGTCTGCAGGATATGCTTGAGGAATCTCTTTATATCGGGAAAAAAGACAGCCAATTGAAAATGCTCCTGAGTTTTTCGAGTGCTGTATATAATCTGGAAAAAGCTGAAAAGAATTTATATATTAAAAAGGATATTGATAACACCTTATATTTCTGCACACATATCCCGGAAGAAATTGCATTAATCGTAATTGCTCGGCAACAATTAATACCGGAACGTGAGATTATAAAACAAGCAAAGTTATACGAACCCGATATATTTGACGCTGTGTACACCCCATTGTTCAAAAACACGGTAACATACCAACTTTTGGATGATATCCTACAGCAAACGGTTCGGTTTCTGGAGGAATGCACGGAATCAATTTACAGACCTGTACTTGATCATCTTATGAAGAATGGAAATCTGGATGATTTTTATGTTCCAAAAAACAACCATGGGTATGGAATTAATTTAAATTGGTTAATCAGGGTTGGTTTGGCGGAACAGTACATAACACCGATTCAAATCGACAATCAGAAGGAATTATATTATCGGCTGAGTTACCGGTTAAAAAATAACTGTTAGGAGTATAAAATGGAAGGTAAAATCACGATATCCGGCGTACGGGAGCATAATTTAAAAAATTTAAGCGTTGAAATACCCCATGGTCAGCACACTGTTTTAGTGGGTGTGAGCGGATCAGGAAAATCGACACTGGCATATGATGTGATTTATGCCGCTGGTCAAAAACGCTTACTTGACTGTCTATCAGAGCAATCCAAGCTGTTTATACAGCATATGAAGCAACCCGATGTCGATTATATCGAAGGGTTGACACCCGTTATCAGTCTGAAACAGATCAGACCCAGTTACAACCCTCGTTCAACAATCGGGATGATATCGGACATTTCCTTGTACTTACGGTACTTATTTTCAACAGCTGGTGTTGCTCATTGTCTTTATTGTAATAAACCGATCACCATCCAACCACTATTCAGTATCATCAAGGATCTGGAAAGTTTGAAAGAACCCTCTCGAATAGAGGTGTGCTTCCCTTATTACTTGAATCTACAACAAAAAATAGAAGAACAATTGGACATTTTAAAAAACCAAGGCTATCGTTGGGTTTATGTGGGTGAAAAAAAGATTGACCTGCGGGATGATTTAGATATTCCCACAGGCGAGACAATGATCATGGTCTTGGAAGGAAGGATATACGTCAACAACGGATTGTCAAAAAGTGACAACATGCTTATAAAAAAGGCGGTTAAACAGGGAAATGGATTTATAAAGCTGAATATAGACTCTGATGTATGCCGGCAGATGTTCAATAGGTTTCACGGATGTGCAGAGCACGGTTTTATCGCCACAGACCTGACTCCTTCGTTTTTTTCATTCAATGATCTCGACAGTTGTTGTCCGGATTGTCAAGGAAGCGGCATGCATAAAGTAGCAAAAGCCGAATTATTAATCATAAACCCTAAAAGAACTCTGCTGCAAGGACCTTTTCATCAGATTTTATTTAATATGAAACAACCGTATTGGTATATGTTAATGTATAGTGTTTGCGTACATTATGGAATACCTTTTAATATACCATACGAGAATCTGTCACAGAGCCAGAAGGATATACTTTTATATAATGACGGTCTTGAGCAGTTTCCTTTGCTTCGTCCGAACGATTATGATAAAAAGATGCCAAGCTATACACCAAGAGAAGGGGAAATGGTGACTTATCTTGGTCTTGTTAAAAAAGTTGATTATCACTACAATCAATCCAGATATAGAAAAGATCGGAATTACGATGAAGAGTACCGAAATTTTATGATTGAAATTCCCTGCCCTTTGTGTGAGGGAACAAGACTGAAACTTTCTCGTAAACTCGTAACGCTGGAAGGCTTGGATATTTACAAAATAGGAGAATTAAATTTAAGTGAGTTGTCTGTTTTGATCGAACAAATACAGATTGACAAGCATAAAATGAAAACTGCTTTACCGATCGTCAATGAGATCAAGAGGAGGATCAACGCTCTTGTCGATATTGGGTTGGGATATCTTTCTCTCAACCGTAGGGTTGATTCTCTGTCCAGCGGTGAATTTCAAAGAGTGCGTCTGGCAAATCAATTGGGTTCAGGTTTGGTGGGTCTGACATATGTTATCGATGAACCGACGGTAGGTTTACATGGATATAATAACGAAAAAGTGATTGACATCCTTAATCGACTGAAAAAGCAAAACAACACAGTTATCACGATTGAACACGATATAGATATCATTAAAAGCGCCGATTATATTATAGAAATCGGTCCAGGAGCCGGAGTTGAAGGCGGCGCTATTATCGCACAGGGTACTATCAACGAAATCGCTAAAAATGAAAGATCATTGATCAAAAAATGTTTGAACAATGTACCAATTAAGATCAATAGAAAATATTTGGATGACAAAGCCATTCTGATTGAAGGTGCAAGTGAAAATAACCTTAAAAATATCGACGTGCGGTTTCCACTCAACAACCTTATCTGCGTAACGGGTGTTTCTGGGTCGGGAAAGAGTTCTTTGGTTATTGAAATACTCGCAAAAGCATGTTTAGGAATTTTTCGGAATAACCGTTATATACCAGGAAAGCATCTACATATCAGTGGGATGGAACATATACGTGATATCTATTGCATAGATCAATCGCAGATCCATCGGACTGAAACATCAACACCATGCACGTTTCTGGGTGTGATGGATACGATTCGGAAACTATTCTCTGAATGCAAGGAGGCAAAAGAGAGTGGTCTTGATTCAATGGCTAACTACTCGTTTAATACTGTCGGTGGGTGTGCTTCCTGCAAAGGGAGCGGAAATCTGGAGACACATATTCATTATCTAGGTGATATGAACACTGTTTGCCCGACTTGTCAGGGCAAGCGTTATACGGATACTGTTTTAACTGTGCATTATAAAGAAAAAACCATTGCCGATGTTCTGGATATGACAATATGTGATGCGCTTGGTTTTTTTAAAGATGTGGAATACATCCGCAGTAAATTGTCATATGCTAATAATTTGGGACTGGGATATATGAAGATGGGCCAACAGATCAACACTGTTTCTGGAGGCGAAGCGCAAAGGCTTCACTTATGCCGCGAAATCGGTAAAAATCGGGGCAGTAGCAATATGCTTTATATTATAGATGAGCCCTCAATCGGACTACATCCCATGGATATTGAACGATTCATGAATCAAGCCAGAGATCTGGTGAACAAGGGCAATACACTTATAATCATTGAACATAATCTGGATGTGATTATTCATGCTGATTATATCATCGACATGGGACCCGGCGCGGGAAAAAATGGCGGTCAGGTTGTAGTTTCAGGAACATTACAGGAAATCCTTAATGAGAAGCAATCGCTCACCGGCCAGTATATACGCAGATATTTCAACATGCCTTGAATGAGAAATTTCTCTTTATCAAAGATAGAAGTTTAGTGGTTTGTTTACATTACAGACAACAGAGTTTTTCCGGACTTTTTATGCCAACCGCACAATGGCATATAACCGTTTGCATGTATACAGGTGATTTAATAAAATAAGAAGGTGAAATGGGATATGAAACGATTATATTTATTCCTCTTGGTATGTGTGTTTTGTTTATCGACAATGCAGATTTCACTGAACGCTTCGGAGGAGACAACCGCAACAGTTATAGACATGGAAGAACTCAAACAACTGGTGCATCGTACAATGAAAAAAGCTGGGGTTCCGGGACTGTCAATAGCAGTCGATTCAGGTGATGAAAGCGTGTTTCTTTCGTATGGAACAGCCAACCGTCAAGGAGAAGCCGTTACTTCTCATACTTACTTTGAAATAGGATCAATGAGTAAAGCGTTTACTGCGATGGGGATTTATTTATTGGAAGAAGAAGGAAAATTAAAATTAACAGACCCAGTGTCCAATTACCTACCATTTCTGTTTTTTAGATATAAAGGATATGATGATCCCGTTGATATAACACTGGAGATGCTTTTACATCACAAAAGTGGGATCCCCTACAAGACGATAACGGAAATCCCCGAGGGAGATACCGAGGACAAGCTGTATGAAACGGTTGCCATGCTGCAAGATACTGTTCTAGATTTCTATCCTGGTACGAAGTATCAATATGTAACAATTAATTATGATATTCTAGGATTGGTTATTCAGGAAATATCCGGAGTTTCATATGAAACATTTATATATGACCAGATCCTAAAACCATTGGGATTGAATGAAACCTATTTATTCAGGGATGATGCACGCGATAATGGGGTTTTGGCAGATGGCTACAGAAGAAGCTTTTTTACCACCCACTATTACGAAGCTCCCGCTTTTCGGGGAAACACTCCAGCGGGTTACATAATATCAAACATCGTGGATATGGAAAGATGGATGAAAATTCAAATGAGCGTCATATCAGTTCCTGAGCCTTTCTCGAAGATTATTGAAAAATCCCATATGGGGGATATTACTGTTCCGTCCAGTAATGATTACCGTTATGGTGGTGGATGGAATGTGAGTTTTTCAGAAGATTCTTTTTTTCACGGTGGAAATAATCCGAATTATTCTTCCATGATTTCTATTAATAAAAAAAATGGAATTGGCGTTTGCGTTTTATCAAATATTAATTCCAACGCTGCGGAATACATCGTCAGCAGCTTGATGAATCAAATGCAAAATAAAAAAGCATTGACCTTCAAACATAACATTTATTATACAATGGATCAAGTATTCAGCTCTTTATATTTATTTTCTTTATTTTCCGGAGCTGTTTTGTTATTCTTACTAATTAAATCAGTTTTTGAAATTATCAGGGAGAAACGGGCTTATATCCATATGAAGGGAGCTAAGTTCACAAACATCCTTTTTTTGCTACTGTTGATGATGATACTCGCATATACAGTCTATCTTTTTCCTAATATTTTTCTGAACTTAAACTGGTCCACTGTCGATGTATGGGGATCGGATATTATACTTCAGAGCTGCGTCCTAGGATATATTGCTCTTTTTCTCTTCATGATTTACATAGTTTTAATATTTCACTTTCCAAAACCGAACAGAAAAAATTACGTCGCTACAGCAGTCTTAAGTATTCTCAATGGAATTTCTAGCTCCTTGATAATTTTCACCATTAATAAGACATTTGCCCGTAATTTGGAGGATACCAAGGAACTGCTGATTTGTTTTATATGTGTTCTTTTATTTTTTGTCTATACTATTCAACTTTTACAAGGACGCTTAATTATACTGACCAATGAAATGACATTTGAAAAGAGAAAGGAACTGATACAGCGTATAACAGCTTCTTCTTATTCAAAAATCGAGCAAATCGGAATTGAACGTATTTATTCGGGCTTACAAACAGATTGCAATGCCATATCGAAGATTCCCAACCTGCTTGTTTGGTTTACATCTAATACTTTTACATTATTATTTTGCCTCGGCTTTCTTTTTATATCTAATATAGCTGCATTCGGTATTTCTTTGGCAGTGATTGTATTAAACGGTATTATTAGCGTGTATATTAGTAAAAAAACTGTTACTTATTGGGAAAAAAATCGAACCATTCAGGATGTCTATTTCTCTCAAATGCAAGATATGGTTTATGGTATTAAAGAATTATTACTCAATATAACCCGACGTGTCTATTTTTGGAAAAGTGTTAAAAAGCAGACCCGAATATCGACGGATTTAAATGTTTTATCTTCACTACGATCGCTCAATCTTCATATAATAAGTTCTGTATTACAAAATGTAGTTTTCGCAGTAGTGGTATTTATTTATCCGATTTTGTATATTAGTGTAGATTCTAATGCGATTCGGGAAATTCTGTATATAGTGTTTTTTATGTTAGGGCCATTTCGGATGTTGTTGGAAGGAATCCCAAAAATTATGAAAGTGCGCATAAACATAGAACGAATCAACTCATTAATCAACCAGCTGGATCAGCCGGTGGCGGACGAGATTGATCAGACTGCATATCAGGACGAACCTGCTATCCACATTGTCCTCAAGGATGTTGTTTTTACTTATCAAGATCCTCGAAAAACGGGCGAGCAGTTTATATTGGGTCCAATATCGGCAGATATCCATTCGGGGTTATTAACCTATATTACAGGAGGAAACGGTAGTGGAAAATCCACATTAGCAAAAGTCATAACGGGATTGTATGAGCCTACCAGCGGCTATATAACCGTAAACGGCAAAGAAGTATGCGGTAAACAGTTACGGACATTGTTCGCATCCGTATTCAGCGATTACCATCTATTTCAAAAATTGTACGGAATTCCTTACTTGAATAAAAAGAAGGATATGCAGGAGATAATGCAAACAATGAAAATAGATAAAAAATTATCAATTGACGAACAGGGATATTTCAGTACGATTGAGTTATCTACCGGACAAAAAAAACGTCTGGCTTTGGTTGTCAGCTGTCTGGAAGGAAAATGTATGCTGCTCTTGGATGAATGGGCGGCGGAGCAAGATCCGGAGTTTAAGAGAGTGTTTTATGATGAATTATTACCTGATCTCAAAAAGAAGGGAGTTGGGGTAATCGTAATAACACATGATGATCGTTATTTTAACAAAGCGGATAAAATTATTAATATGGAACGTGGTGTTGTGGTACAAAACTCTGTTCCGCAAACTGTTTGAATGGTAAAAATGCGTAAATTAAAAATATAAAAAGGTAGATGAAAAAATAAATGGATTATAAAAAAGAATTAATTGATATTATTGAAAAGGTGCTGCCGAATATAGATTTAAACAGAATTGTTAAAAATGACGAATTCGCCGAATTGGAAATGAATTCAGTATCGTTTATTTCTTTGGTGGTTGAAATAGAAAAAAAATTCGGGATTGAGTTTGATGACGAAAATTTAGTCTATAACAACTATAAAACATTTACTTCTTTATGCGATTATGTAGAATCGAAAGTAGCATTGATAAAATAAATATATGTATTTTTATTAAAATATCGTCATTGTTTTTCGTCATCCTTGAGATGTTGATTAAGCCGAAAGTCTTTTGTTAGAATTAATCTTGGTTTTTTAAATCGAAATTCTTTTCTTTCTCGGATAAAAGTGTATCTGTCACCGTCGGCTAAATCCGGAATTCGGAGGATCTTCCCGTGCTTTTTAATTGATGGATGCAACTTTTTCGTTAATAAGTCTATTTAAATAGACTAAAATCGGAAATACAAAATACAAAGAAAGATTGGTACGTGAAATAAAAATGGCAGAAGTGTTTTTGATTTGTGGAAAAATAGCCAGCGGCAAAACTACATATGCAAAGCAGATAAGCGCGAAATACAATGCGGTATTACTTTCATTCGATGAAATTATGATGATCTTTTCTGAAGCACAATGTGCAGAATCGCATGACAATATTATTGAAGGGTTGCAAAATTACTTGTTAAGAAAATCACTTGAATTTATAAATGCAGGCATTAGTGTAATCCTTGATTGGGGCTTTTGGACGCAGGAGGAGCGCAATTATATCAATAATTTTTATATGGTCAATAAAATTAAAAAAGAATGGCACTATATTGATGTTTCGCCAATACAATGGCGGAGGAATATAAAAAAACGTATTAAGTCCGTATTAAATTCCGTCGAGAATTGGTATTATTTCAACGACGGTAAAACTCAGAATACAATTATCGTTTTTGAACAGCCGAAACGTGAAGAAATGGATGTATGGTATTGTAATAAAGAGGAAATGTGATAAATATGTTGCCGATTTAATGATCTTAGGGTACCGATACATGAATGACTGCTTTTCGGTTTCGTAACTTGTATTCCATCACAGGCTCCGGACACTATATATGTTGGACACCGCTACTGTTATCACATGTTCTTTATCCTTAAAATAAAATTGTTGATTGTATACCAATAGATTGAAAAAGGAGTCTTAAATGCTTGAAACATACATCATCAGGATAAATCGCAATTTATCAGAACATGAATACCAGCAGCTCCAAATATGGATCAGTCCTGAGAAAAGATTGAAGCTAAAACAATATTTCCATTTTATAGATGCACAACACACTTTATTAGGAGATATCCTAGTCAGGAAATTGATCCATAAGCATTTTTATATCAAAAATAATGAAATTATTTTTGATACCAATGCGTATGGGAAACCATTTTTAAAAAATCATCTTGGATTCCATTATAATATATCACATGCTGGAAACTATGTCGTTTGTGTAGTCGGTGATAAACCAGTCGGCATTGATGTCGAAATATACGAAACGGTAAATTTGAAAACTGCGGAAATAATAGCAGATAGATTTTTTACGGACGATGAAACGGAATACATTTTTTCGCAAACAGGTATTCGAAGAAAAAGGGCGTTTTTACAAATTTGGACAATGAAAGAAAGTTATATAAAACACAACGGGAAGGGACTTAACATTCCCCTGCGATCGTTTAGCGTTCTTTGCGAATTCGACATATGCTTCCACCATATTTTTGAGAATGGGGAAGCGATATCTCATATTTGTACAGATCTTGGTAAGGAACAGCCATCAGTTTTTGAATTAACAGTTTCGGATTTGCTATTAATGTATAACAATTGAAGAGAATTTTTTTGAGAATATGATGTTATCATCTACATTAATTAACAGAATACATGAAATTAAGTATAAATGATTAAATAACAGTGATATTCTGTAATGGAGCACCCTGTGAAGATAGGGCGAACCTCGTTTACTTTGTTTAAAACTACAAATTCGAAAACTACACGGAAGGACATGTCAATACCAGCTGAAGCATTTTCAAAACGTTAATATCTCCATTTCACAAAGTAAAACAGAACCGAGGATTTTAACGATACCCGAAACTGTTGTAATATAAGAATTGAGTTTTGACATAATAAATTTAATCTCTTTTTCGGTGTCCCAGATAACGAAGACGAGTACCTATTTCAGCTGCCCTCAACATCCAAATTATTCGTAACTTGCTTACTGGAAAGAGGTGCTATTCTTTCGAGTTTGAACCCTTCCTAATCGAGGAGTGAACAGCGCCACTCTTACCAATGGTTAAATTATACCATATGTTTGGAATATTTATCAGATTATTTCGGGTTTATAGGTTTTCTCAATAACCTAAATACATTATATAAGGAATAATTAAATAATATGGATTTGATAAAAGATAATCCAGTCTTTATATCTGATGATCAGATTGAAAAATTAATTAATTGCCCTATTATTTGTTATTATCATTTTAAGGAACAACCGGATGATAATATGAGTGGTTGTACAACCAATGTTAAATTTGAGAATGACTTAAAAACATTATTATCAAACGAATATACACCTATCTCTTTACAGCAAATATGGTCATGTATTAAAAAAGAAATGAAATGGCCTAAGAAACCTTTTTGTTTAATCTTTTTTGATGGATTCGAAAGTAATTATACAATTGCATTTGACATATTAAAGAGAAATAATGTCCATGTTGATATCTTTTTATCTACTGATTTAATGGAAACATCGTATTATTCTACTAATCCAAAATTTATTCCTCGTCTATCCTGGAAGCAAGCAAAAGAAATGTATGACAGTGGATTGGTTTCTATACATGGATTATGGCACGAATCAGACGAAGGGAAAGGAATGATAAATCAAATTGCAATTAAAAGAAGCTTTATTATAAAGAGTAAATTAGGAGAAAATAATTTTACAGCTTTTTTTAATTCAATTGAAAGTTCTGATTCCATAAAATTATTATATAATTCCGGAATAGATATACAAATTATAAAATATGGGAATCTTAAATATGAAAATATGTTAAAAGGTTGTCTTGGATATATGAGTATTGATTACAAAACAGATATATACCAAGAAATGGATAATATAAATGCAAGGAAAGTTATTGCTTTAAATAATTTACAAAATAAATTTCTTGAAATGGAAATTTCATCTTTAAAATTTCTATCTGACAAAGATGAATTAGATATCGCTAAAAAATTCTATATAAATAAACCTAAATCGATCCATCACGCTGGACGATATGTATGCCTTTATCGCTTATTTACAGAAAGAACATAATTGTAGCCGACCTGTGGGCGTAAGATTATTTCTATCAGACAGTTTTGGAAATACCTCAAAACAAAAGCACATCTGATTGATAACAACATCACTGAAGAATTGGAAGTCCCGAAGCAGGCAAAGTGTATTCCTAAATATCTTAACTTGGATGATTCCATACGTCTCTTGATGAGCGTTGAAGATTCGCTGCGTAACTATTGTATTGTTACCCTGTTCTTGAATTGCGCCCTGCGTTTAGCTGAACTCACAAATTTGAATGTGGAACAAATTAGCGCCCAATCTGTTACTGTGATAGGAAAAGGCGATAAGGAACGGCAAATCTATCTGACGCCGGCAGCTAAAAACGCGGTAAACGCATGGTTGATGGAACGCAACAACTATAATCCTAAAGATAACGCACTTTTTATCAGCAACAGGGGTGTTCGGCTCACTACACGGGCAATCCAGATTGTTATTAAGAACGCTGTTGAAGCTGCCGGATTGTCTCAGGATATTACACCTCATAAGCTCCGTCATACTGCCGCGACCTTGTTGTACAAGCATAAGCATGTGGATATCAGAGCATTAAAAGAAATCCTGGGTCACGAATCTTTGAATACGACCCAGATTTATACACATTTGGATGACCATCAGCTTCAAACTGCGGTCAATACAAACCCATTGGCCGGAATGGTGAACCGAAGGCAACAATTCTGATAAATTCTAAAATCTGGGGGACTAAAAATGATTCATAAACCGCCGTAACAAACCGCGAAAATGCCCGTTTTCAGGGTGTCGCCAGATAGCGTAGGTATGACGGCTCCTATTATTGATAATAAAGCGAATACATTGAACCCTATTCGCAATCAATTTATATATTAATCAAAAGATTCTACACGCACACCGAAAGGAATATTGTATAAAAATGAGACGAGAAAAAACAAATAAATATTATAATATTGCAAAATGTCCCGTTGTTTTCTATTCGCACTTTGTAAGCGTAGTTTCCGGAGAGATGTATGGAACTGTAACTATAAAAAGATTTGAGGATGATATCGTTTATTTGAAGTCAAGGGGATATATATTTCTATCAATACAAGAAATGCATGAGTGTATAAATGACGAAAGACAATGGCCGGACAAGCCTCTTATCCTTGCTTTTGTTGATGGATTTGAGAGTAACTATACACTAGCTTTTGATGTTATAAAAAAACACAATATTCATTGCGACATATTTTTATGTCCTGATTTTGTCGGTATGAAAAAAAGCGAAGGATGTTGCATTCCCCGGTTCGATTGGGTTCAGGCAAATGAGATGTGCGAAAGTGGTTTAGTTAATATTCACTCATTATATCATCAGTCTCAAAACAGTCGAAAAATCGACCATGTGGCAAATGAAAGCGTAATAATTATCAAGGAGAAGCTAGGAGGAGGAAACGGTGATTCATTTCTGAACACAGTCGGTGATTTGGATTCGGTCGAGTTGTTATATAACACAGGAATCAAATCTCAAATCGTATTTTATCACAGTCTTAATTCCCGGACGATTTCCAAAGGATGTATAGGTCATTTTAGTGTAGAACATGGAATTACTATTCAGGAATCGGAGAATATAATAGAATCATTCAAAAGCAGACTTCTTGTCAATTTAAATAAAGAAATCAATCTAATTTCAAATAATAACAGTCTCGCAGATGAATTTTTATCGTTATCACCCGAAAATATTGATATTGATATTTGTAAAGAGCCTGTAATAGCAAATCGACCGAAAATCGCATTTGCTCTAAGTGTATTGAAGATGGATAACTTTGATTCGTATAATGATTTTGCTTTAGTGGAGTTTTTACCTCTGATGGCTATACCGAATATTAATTATCTTGATTTTGATAATTATAATTATCATTCTTGGTCGCTTATTGAATCATATTCGATCAGTCCAGAATTACTTGATTTGAATAACATTAACATTCTAAAATATCTATATAAAGCATTATCGAATGGTTTTTGCGCGGATATGTCAGTAGATGCATATTTTATCCCTGGAAAGAGTTTCTATCATAAAAGTCACACTACCCATGGAATAATGATATTTGGTTATAATGCAAAAAATTGCACTTTTAATGCGATGACACATATTGAAACCGGGAAATATGAGGAACTCAGTATAGGTATCCGCGATCTTCTTTTATCATGTAGCACCAATTACTTTGAATATTTTTATCTAATCAAAAGAAACTATTCGGCACAGATGTATTATAGCAGCAATACTGTTAGGAAACTGCTTGAGGAATATCTTCATTCAAAAGAAACAATAAATTTCTCAAAATACTGCAGATATTATTATGGCGAACAGATTTTCGGGCTCAATGCTTCGTTATGGGTTTCAGAATACATCCAAAAAGTCCAAGGTTATATAAGCAATGTCACTATTATTACATATATTGAGCATAAAAAATGTATGGCGTGGCGTATCCGCTATATAGCAAAAAAAGGAGGCTTTTCACTCATGGAAAACGAGAATAACCTTACACTTTTAGAGGGATGTGATTACATATCGGGTCTTTGTGTTAAATATAATATTACGAAAAATGAAGCTATAAAAAATAGACTCGTTGATAAAATAAATTGCATAAATATAGCTGAAACAGAACTGATAAAATCTACACTATTATTAATGTCTGCAAGATAAAAAGTATATCTAAACAATTATTTTTACTTGTACGAGTTAGTTTAAGATATTATGAAATAGGCATACCCAATAAACAAAAACAATGTAAAATTGATATAAAAAAATGACAACCAGAAGAAGCAAAGGTAACCTGCGTTATTTGTCTGTCATGTAGAATATAGAAAATCGCAAATAAAATGCAGTATAAAAAATTAAAAAGGGGCTTTTACATTAACAAAATGGACTATACTCATCAATTAAAACACTATCCTGATATATTAAATGCTGATCAGGCAGCTGAAATTCTTGCTATTAGTAAGAAAACTCTATACAAAGCAATAAGTAATAAGAGTTTACCAGCTGTTAAAATCAGACGAGAATACAGGATAGTGAAAACCCAGCTTATGAAGCTGTTGGTATCTTAAGTAGGTGATTACTTTGAATACAGTTATTCAAATTTCCGGACATCTTGAAGAAATCAAAGGTGTTTATCACATGAAAATCACATGGGTGTCTGATAATGGTAGGCGACAACGAAAGTCAAAAAGTACAGGACTGCCTATCAGAGGTAACAAAAAACGTGCAAATGATATGCTTATTGAATTCATTCACGAACAACAGGCTACACTTGCTACGCAAGGAATAAATTCAAACGACATACTATTTATTGACTATATGAAGCAGTGGCTTGAAAAAATGAAATCTCAAATTCGGCTTACTACATATAGCGGATATCACGAAAATGTGTATTCTGTAATTATTCCATATTTTAAATCAAAGAATTTAAAACTTCGTGATGTAAAACCAAAAGATATTCAAGACTTTTGTACAGATCAATTAAAACGAGTTAAAGGTTCTTCTGTTAAAAAGTATCATGCAAACATCCATAAGGCTTTTAAAGAGGCAAGAAGGTTACAAATAATAGAATCTAATCCCTATGGACTGTGTGGAGCCTCCAAAGCTTGTACCTTATCACGGACAGGCCTATACAGTTGAGGAAGCACAACAGAATCTAAGTCTGTTTAAAGGAACAGCAAGAACTTAACAAAAAGTTCTTCAAGGGATCCTATAACCACCAATATGACGATTATGTTTGCACAGATGGTCTTGGCAACTTGCTCCGCCCGGATTATGTCACACAGAGATTCGGCGATCTACTTAAAGCAAACGGGCTCCGGCACATCCGATTTCATGACTTAAGGCACACCTTCGCAAGCATCTTGATAAACAAAGACGTGCCGCTCATTAACGTATCCAGTTTTCTTGGGCATTCCACAATAAATACAACCGCAAATATCTACGCTCACTTGGACAAAACCAATAAACAGCAAACAGCTGAAATCTTCTCCGATATTCTCAGCAATGCAAAAGGAGAAAAGAAATGAGGCACCTATCTCAGGTGTCTCGTTTTTTATAGGGGAGGATAGACTATGTATACGAAGAAAAACAATGATGATTACCTAAGCGGTAGCGAACTACGCCAATATTTACATATTTCTACGCGAAAATTGAAATTCCTGATGGACAACGATATCATCCCACACATTGATACCAGACATAAGACTTTCCGATATAAAGTAAAAAAATCGGACGCAAAAGAATATCTGAAACACGTCAAAGCCGACCCAATGTTTATGGGGCAGTATAAGGGGATGTTTACCTCGCGTCCCAATGCTGAACACAAAGCTAAATACGAAGAGAGTCTAATAAACAATGAGGAATTTAAAAATTACATAATCGAGCTCTGGAAAGATTATCCGCTGGCAATATCGCAAAACAAAGCAGCTCACATGCTTGGAAAAAGGCGCGACAAAATAGCCGAGTTAATGCAAAAAGGGAAGCTATATAAGGTTTATGCCAGTGGAGCTTGGTATACACAAAACAAGATATAATAGATTATGCAGTATCAGAAGCTCACCTCATGCATACATTCGGCGAAAACTTCAAGAAATTAGTTAAAGCGTTCCGGACACGACAAGCTCGCGAAAGAGAGAATGTGAAGCGCAGAATAAAGCGCGAACAAGCCCGTCAGGATAAGAAAAAGAGTACATAAAACCTTGAACTCATAAAAAAACGGATTTGTGAGATGACCACAAATCCGTCCTTTTTGGCGGAGAGGGAGGGATTCGAACCCTCGTGAGATTGCTCTCAAACTGATTTCGAGTCAGCCCCGTTATGACCACTTCGATACCTCTCCGTATTTTATGAATACACAGTGTGCCGCATGTTCAGAATTATATCATGTGAGAATCTTTTTTGCAACACCTTTTTTTCTAAAAGCAGATAAAGTATTTGTGTAAGTTTCACCCATCATTGGCACTTACACAAAGTTTTTTTATCAAATCACTTGAAACACATTGACAAATTTAGATCTGATGTATATACTAATAACATATCAAATAAATTTGATATGAGGTGATTACTTGAAAGCAGTTTATAAAGAGCATGCAAAAGTTTTTAAAGCGTTTTGCGATGAAAAACGGCTACAAATACTTGATTTGCTGTGTAGTGGTGAAAAATGCGCCTGCGTTTTACAGGAACAGTCAGACTTGGGGCAGTCAGGACTTTCGTATCATATGAAGATTCTGGTCGAGTCAGGTGTAGTGGAGAGTCGACAGGAAGGCAAATGGACACATTATAAAATCAGTGAAAAAGGAAACGCTTATGCCATAGCTCTCCTGAAAGAGCTAACAACACCGGACAATATTACAGTAGAAAATAATTTCTGCAAATGATACAGGCCATCTGCCCGATGGCTTTTTACAGGCGAAATACATCAAGAAAATTTGATATGATTGTTCTTTTTAGAAAGAGGGTTAACATATGCAAGTATTAAAAACGATATGGGACATTTTTCAGAATCAGATTCTCCGAATGAACTGGCTCAATGACTTAATTAGTAGCGCGCTATCTGCTTTAGGGCTGGACACCACCAATCGCTGGATTGGGAGTATTCAGTTTTTCATTTATGATGTTATAAAAATTGTAATCCTATTATGCGTCTTAATATTTATTATCAGTTACATTCAAAGCTACTTCCCCCCGGAACGCAGCAAAAAGATTTTAGGACGTTTCCACGGAATCGGGGCAAATTCCGTTGCAGCCTTGCTTGGTACTGTAACACCCTTTTGCTCCTGTTCGTCTATCCCGCTGTTTATAGGCTTTACTTCAGCAGGGTTGCCGCTCGGAGTCACCTTTTCATTTTTGATTTCTTCGCCGATGGTAGACCTGGGTTCCCTTGTACTGCTTATGAGCATTTTCGGAGCGAAAGTCGCTGTTTTATATGTACTTTTCGGATTATTAATATCTATAATCGGCGGAACTCTGATTGAGAAATCTCACATGGAAAAGTATGTCGAAAGTTTTATCCAAACAGCAGGAAGTGTTGATATTGAATCACCGGATTTGACAAAAAAAGATCGACTGGTTTATGCGAAGGAACAGATGTTTTCAACATTTAAAAAGGTTTTCCCTTATATCCTTATCGGTGTCGGAATAGGTGCGGTTATTCACAATTGGATACCGGAAGAATGGGTAATTTCCCTGCTGGGAAGCGACAACCCCTTCGGCGTAATATTAGCGACAATAATAGGTGTGCCGATGTACGCGGATATCTTTGGAACTATTCCGATTGCCGAAGCGCTGCTAACAAAAGGAGCTCAACTGGGTACGGTTCTGTCGTTTATGATGGGTGTCACCACGTTATCCCTTCCATCCATAATAATGCTCCGAAAAGCAGTTAAACCGAAGTTGCTTGCGCTTTTCATTGCCATATGTACGATAGGAATTATTATTGTGGGGTATTTATTCAACGCTTTACAAGCATTGATAATTTAGGAGGAATAAATGATGGAAAAATTAAACGAGGAATCCTGCAGCTCCTGCGGATATGATTGTTCTTTTGAAAAGAAGGTGGTCGTCGAGTATCTTTATCTCGATCTTAAAACCTGTGAACGATGTATCGGGACAGATAAAGTTCTTGACGAGGTTATGCTGGTGCTTACCCCTGCTTTAGAACTTGCCGGCTTTACCGTCGAATACAAGAAAGTTGAAATGAAGACAGCCGAAATTGCCATACAGCACCAATTCGTTTCATCGCCAACAATTCGGGTGAATGGTCAGGATATCTGTAAATCAGTTGCCGAAAACAGCTGCGGTTGTTGCAGTGAAATCAGCAGTACAGATGTAGAGTGCCGTGTTTTTGAGTATAATGGAAAGACTTACGACATTCCGCCTAAAGAAATGCTCGCAGAATGTGTTCTTCAGCGCGTATTTAGCCTATCCGATGGAGAGAGCTCTTGCGATAGATACGAGTTGCCCGAAAACCTGAAAAACTTCTTTGATGGAAAGAAAAACAAAGCCGGTTGTTCCTGTGGAGGTAGCTGCTGCTAATCGGCAGGATGTCCATGACAAAGCAGGTTGTTATATGTTTATTTTATTTTAATAATTATATAAAGGAGAGAATTATTATGGCATTGTTTGGTAAGAAAAACAAAAACGAAAAAACCACCACCTGTTGCTGTGGTGGTAAATGCGATACTGAAAGTATGGCAAAGGCTGAGAAAGCAAAGGGCGAGGGCGCAAGTGTTAAGGCGCTTGGAAGCGGTTGTGCAAAATGCAATCAACTCGAAGCTGCAACGAAAGCAGCGCTTGAGCAACTGGGCATGGATACAACAATCGACCATGTAACTGATTTCGCTGAAATTGCCGCTTACGGTGTGATGACTACTCCTGCTCTTGTTGTAGACGGGAAAGTAGTATCATATGGTAAGGTCCTCAAAACTGATGAGGTCGTAAAGATTTTGCAAAAAGCCAGAGGATAATCTTACAAGAACATCAAATAACTGATGCGAGATCTTAAAGCCATGTATCAGGCAATTACGGAAGATGAAGCGTTAAATGTGCTATTCCTACCTTTCTTTGTGCAAGGAATCAAGAGTGCATTGACAATCACTTGTTTGCATGTTAAAATTTTTTAGTAGTTATCGTTATTTCCAACTATTCGCATATGGATTTGTAGTGTTTTTGGATAAGAGCCAGTTTACCGATTGGTATCAACCATGCTTCGTATTCATTGTGGTTCAGTTGAACAGTTGCATAAAAAAATAGTCGGGTAATGAGTTCAACGCTCTTTACCCGACTTGTGCATTTATTGATACAATTTTACTGTACTGGCTATTGATGTTTCATATGCAACTTTAACCATTGCTTATGTACTTACAAAAAATACTTTATTCTTCGTATTTTACATCGTTTTCATCAATGAACGCTATTACAGATTTACCGTCTTCTGTCTTAAAAGCAACGGTAGTATTATTAGAATAGTAAAATCCCGAAGCAAAATCAGCAAATTGTACATCCGTTAGGGTAAGGTTACCGGAAGGCTTATCGATTGTATCAATATCTTCTGTTAATGAATATACAAAAATGTTATCCAAGTCATACCACTTACCTCTGCTTTCCCATCCGTCTTTAAACAAGAGACTGAGTCCGCTTTCAGTAACATCCTCACCTGTTTGCAAATCGTAGATAAATACTTTTTCACCGCTTATTTGACCTTCAGAAAAACCAATTTCATCATCATATCTTGCTATAGCATAGTTCCGTACAATGACATACTTATCGCCGGCATAAGTAAGATCTGATTTCAAACTTACTTTACAGCTTTTTATATCTTCTTTTGTAAAAGAATCATTATTATATATTTCTTTATAACGTTCTGAGAGACGTTCTACAGCTTTAGACAGGCTTTCTTCTGACCAAGCGATTTCATCATAGTTGTAGTTGTTTCTAAGGTGCGCCAGTCGTGCTGCATTAATATTATCTGCACCTGAATAATTCTCAATTTTTAAAAATACAATATCACTGTAACAAGTTTCTTTTACATCTCCTATATATTCAAAAGTATAGTTCTGGTTTAAATGTTGCCAGTAATTTTTAGACACTTTCACATTATCTCCAAGTAAATCTTTCATGTCTCGCGCTTCGCGCATAACCATGTTATCAAAATCCAACACTGAAAAATTAATAATGTTTTTTGTGTCAAAATAACTGTTGTTATCGTAGTCAAAACATAAAGAAAACAGAGAATCTGAATAAGAGTAATTACTTAAATAAAAGTTGTTAAAATCAGATTCAATTCCCGCAAAAGGCCGGGTGGTATAATTGTAACATCCCTCAAAATCACTTGCATTGTTACATTGATAAATCCTTTCGTTTAATTGAGGAACAAATTCAGAATTCTTTGAAAACAAATCGGATAGTTGCAAGCGTTTTCCGGAATACATATCCCAGATAGCACCGGTTGTATAACCATATGAATCATTCCTTAATATACAAACCGAGAGATATCCGTTGTACACAGCAAAGCTTGTGGTGATTTCAGTTCTATTATGAAAATGAAAATCATACGAAAAAACCATTTCGGCATATTTTTTTGCGATATCATCGATATATGCATTGATTTCTTTCTCAAGAGCTTTATTCGGTAAAACTATATGGGAAGCAGCCGAAAGAACAAAAGTATTTTCGCCAACAGTAACGTCTGCAAGACCGGAGGGTTCTGTTTTAACGGTTGTGGTATAATAGTAGTCTGATACTTTAAAGTCGGATTTTCCGGTTCCTTTAGAGGAGCACAAGGTCAAAGTGTTTTTAATTTCAAACCCTTTGCAGGTTTTCAGAGGAATATAACCTGCTTGTTCTACGACATTCTGCCCCGCGTCTGTCAACAACCACTCGATTAGTTGATCGGAAGGGGAGTCCTTGACATTATTAGCAGGGCAAATTACATAATAATAGTCGAAACATGGGTAGCTTTCGTCGGATATTGTTTGTTTATTTGCATAGTTGCCGTTAATTTTAATCGCTTTTACTTTTCCGTTTGCGGTATACAGATTTTCGTTATATTCACAGTAACCGATACTACCAACAGAAAAATCATTCACCCCAGGTACAGTATCGTACATATTGCCTTGGCCAGGGACAAAAACACTCGGAGGTTCCATCAGTTTGGTCTTGCCCACAAGATTCCTTATATATTTTTGAATAGTCGATTCTCCGTGCTGGAAAGCCGTAATCGGTTGGTCGTTTCCTCCGATATCCTTCCAATTTTTAATTTCACCTGAGTAAATGGCTTTGATCTGTTCTATTGTGAGGCTGTCAACTGGATTTTGGGTATTTACTAAAAACACATAACCAATTTTGGCAATAGGTGTTTGCTTTAGTTTCGTATTATAGTTAGAATCGGCATACTCGAGCGATGACTCTGAAATTTTTTTTGATAAAAGCAAATCGCATTTATTCTCAAACAAGTTAAGCCAATTTCCATCTTCTCCTATATGGTCACCGTTTTTGATTTGATTTTTTGCTTGTTCTAAGGTTAAATTAAACAATTCTGAACTAATTGCGACATTGAGAGCATATGTAGACGAGCAACCGTTAATAATCGGTAATTTCTCTCTTAATGAATCTTCAAGTTCTTGTGTTCTTGTATCAATGCTATTTTCGATAGATTCTGAAACTGCAGAATCAGATGAAACATCATCAGATAGTGTTGATTCGGATGATTGTGGATTATTCGTATTATTACAGGAAGCAAAAGTAAATAGCATTAATACCGATATGATGCAGGAAAAAGATTTTTTCATTATTAATTTCCTTTTATAATTATTTATGTCATTATGTTATAATAGTGGTGATAAAACGTCGTTTTGTTTCATAATTATAAGAATAATTTGCTTTTTAAATAGCTTATACTATATTATTGAATTAAGTCAGCATATAAATTCAACAATGTCAAGAAAACGATACCTTCATGAGTTAAAACCTTTGTTGGTTTGTCAATGATATGTTACACCGAAGCGTAAAAAATCAAAGAGGGTGGACTTCAGCAACTTCCAATTAAGCGGACGCATAGTAAAATTGTTTTTACTTCTGCTGTAAACAGCAAGCAGAGCCTTAATATCACTAAATGAATAGAGTATATGAGTTGAATAGAAATATTCTGTCCGTTTTGTGATAAAAAACCGGGAGTAGAACTGGGACATTCTCTCGACCTTCTTTGCATATCCGACCAGATTTGACGAATTATATTCACGACAGATATCATCGAAGGTTTAAACCGACAATTTCGCCCTAAATAAATATACCCTAGGCGATAACGCTTGTATTCATGCTATGCACGCATACAAACGCTACTGCTTGGGGGAACGGTTAACAAGGGTGAATCCAATCCTGTGTTTAGTCAGCGCAAAAACTTGTTTTATTATGGATTTTTGTTTCAAGAAAAAATCGATTTAAAATGATTTCGGAGTGTCAATTTATTTAGGATTTCTTTGCCCAAAACAATGTAGAAATAGAGCCTTTTTTTGATAAATGCTTAGGTAATAATCATCTTATTAAAATGACAATTTAACTTTCTTTTTTGTAAAACCAAATCGCAAATATAAACCCAACTAATATCAATATGGCTGCTATAATGTATGCATATGTAAAATCTACAAAATAAGAACCATTATCATGGTATTTAGAATTTGATGATAATTGATAAGCTGCTAACCCAATCTTAGGCATAATGGCACTAATAATAAATGCAATTATAATTGTAAGAAAATCTATCATCATAGCAACAAGACTAAAGGCAAATCCAATTTTCCTCAAAATATCGCTCCTTTATAACGTTTAATTAATATTCATAAAGCATTTTCAGGTCAACTCATTAAAAACATTTTAATTGTTTATTTAAATTGTCCCGAAGAAGGGTAATATGTGTATACTGTCCAAAACTCGCTCCACTCGTGTTCGTATTCCGGATCATATACAGGAAATCGTTGTGGATAAGACGTCTGATTTGCTTCTACACCCGGTTAAAATCGAGCAGATGAACGGAAAAACCAAGAACATGACGAATAATTTTTTCAATTCCATACTTCATTTAATTTTTCGGTGTAAATAACAGATAGATAAACAAAGACATCTATTATACAACATATGCATTGTTAATATTTATATTATTTTAAATATATATTTGTATTTAATTATATTCGTAGTGTGACATTTTGTCAAGATTTTTATCTCATATTTAAAGATTAATTCATTTCGAGGGAAAATCAATTTACACAAAATTTAACGCTGTACCGTTTAATTCAAAATAAGTGGAGAAAACCCTCTGTTGTTTGTTTACAAAGTAATTAATAATTATATGGTTGGGCTTTTCTTCAATTTAATCAGTTATACTTTATTAATTCAGACCTTACATATGTAGAATCAATGCTAGAAATATAATTTTTAAATACCTTAAAACTATATTGTGAGTTTCTCCATAATTGCCATGCAAGTGATAATGTAGTGATGCTAGAAAAAGATTCCGTTGCTGGATAGAATATTACATAAGCATCTGGATAATCAGGAGTTTTATAAACAATATCTCTCCTTATTTGTGCACCTAGCCTTGAATATAGAAACAGTCGTTTAAATGAAAACTGGTCTGTAGAATTCTCTATTTCAGCCAATCCAATAATACCTATGCACCTATGGTCTCCAACAGGCTTTTCCATTTTGTTTTTAAGACTTGTTAATAGCATTAAACCTAGTCCGCTTTTTCTATACTGAGGCAAAACAGCAACAAAATCAAGATTTATAAAAACTTTATTGTAATAATAAATATAATAAATTTGAATAAAGCCTGCTAATTCATTATCACAAAAACCCATAATTATTTCTGAATTCAACCTACCCTTTTCATTAAATCGGTTATTTACCATATTAGCTGGATTCCAATGATAATCTGGTAATAATTCTTTTTGTATTAGTATGAGTTCATTTATGTACTGTGATAGTGGGTCTTCTAGTACTTCAAGGCGAATTTCCATAAATCTAATCCCCTCTCATCTACATTTAGTTATTATTAAATAATAATATCATATTTTTCCATACAATCAATTGATAGATTGTAAAATGAAGTGCGATACAAATCAAAGGGAAAAAAAGCAGCTCAAAAGGAAGATTTCGTGTAGAATGGGGTTGCAAGACAACATTAAAACGGAGGCAAAATAATGAGCTACCGCTATTTTTACAACATTTTAACGAGGGTATATAGAGGTTTTACATAATCAGGAACAAATTTATTCGTTTGATGAAGAAAGTGTATGGTTAATGGAGGGACAAAAAACACCCCTCTCTCAATTTTTTGAGAATGGGGTTTATCAATTAGAACATAAACTTATTCATTAATCTCCAATAAGGTCATCCATAAACGTTGACAATCTGAATTCATGGAAATGATCCTCAGCCACTTCTGTCATAGACTCAATAAAATGAACGTGTCTGTCTCCTACTGTGATAGCACCGCCGGTTCTGCCACAAAATTCATGATAATGATCTTCATAAAAATCAGTACGAAACTTTACTTCATGAAAGTGATTATCACAGCCAAATTTCCTTGCTTCACCTGTCTCTGTTGCAAAACGATGATTATGCGGATCATCTTCCGGTTCAGCAATCTTTACGCTTCCTTGTACTTCGTGTACATGTTCTTGTTCTACTGGGTAAGGTCTACGATTATAAAAATCGTTATCATACATAATAGATCTCCCTTTCAAAAACATAGTTTAAGATAAATTTTATTCAGTTTATAGCTTCGTTTCAAATAGAGGACGGGGCTCAGATATGACAAAATATTGTAGGTAAAATCTTCGATATGGTTATTAAAAATCAATATTACTCATTTTTAAAGCGAAATATAAATTACATATACAACAACCCATCTTAATAACCCTTATTAATTTACAAGTATAATGTTGTTCCCAATATACGATATCTTGATGACGATTTCCCAAGCGCGCCTATAGATTATCGAATAAGCGAACCTGCCCCCTATGAAAGCTATGATGAATACCTGTGGTTTATTGAACAAATGATCAATGAACTGAAAAAACCGGAGGAGCAAGCATGAACCAGCTTTTGCTTGAATGTAATAACTTACTAAAACACGGTGGATTTGATTAAGTGTTTAGTGGTGAACTCGCAATTGCAAGATGTATAAAGGTAAAGGCGTAATTACTACAACAAATAAATGCATTTACCGGGTTTCAGATTGCATGACCCGGGATTTTGATGAATTTTAGTCGTATGATGTGGAGGTTTTTTAATATGGAAATGAATAAGGTACAGCTTCTCAGAAACCCAGATATTCAGCCGTCAAGCGATGTTATTGCAAAGGCGCTTGGGGAATCGAACAACGCCTATATAAAGTTTTTAGGCGAACTTGCAGGCCACGATATTCATTTGGAATGGCGTTATTACAACGATGGAAAGGCTTGGCTGGCAAAGGGACTTTATAAGTGGAAAGGCGTTCGGGGCGGTCAGAATGAAACAACTGTTTTTTGGCTATCGATCTGGGACGGTTTTTTCAAGGTGACAATTTATATTCCCGAAAAAGCACGTGCTGAAGTATTGAATCTTCCGCTTGCTAATGAGGTTAAGCAAAAGATAGCGGCTTCGAAACAAATGGGAAAACTGAAATTTTTTCCTGTTGTTTTCGACTTGTATTCTGATGAAATGTTCGATGCGGCTTTTTTGCTCTCGGATTTCAGGAAAAGCATGAAATAGGCGGTGAAATGAATGGAAATCAGACGATACAGTAAAGCAGATGAGATTTTGCTTTTTGATCTACTCATCGATGAGGGGGACAACTGGATTGATTATCATGGGCCGGTTGGTCGTAGCAAATATATAAAAGCACTCGAATCGAGCATCACATATATCGCTTGTGATGAAAACCTTATTTGCGGTTATGCGCGTTGTCGGGAAGACGATGGTTTCGGTGTTTATATTTATGATTTGCTCGTAAGAAAAACATATCGGGGAAAGCAGATAGGTAAAATCCTTATAGAACGGGTACTCGGGGACTTTCCGGACCAACCGGTTTATGTGATGAGCGATGTCGACCCGTATTACGAAAAACTCGGTTATCATAGAGAGGGATCAATATTTCAGGTTAATTGATAGTGCTGCAGGTATTAATACGCATTTAGATTGATTTAAAACAGCAATTCCAACAGAAAGCAAATGCGTATTGGAAGCGAAAAATATACCTTTTATTATTAGATTATCGGGTTTGTGTTTTCTCGGAAAGCAAAATGAACACCAAAAGGCCTATGTCTTCACGGGGTTGTAACAAATTAAAAGAAGTATTTGCAAAAAGCAATGTCCAGCAGAGATTTTATAAGCTGCATATTATAAGCGTTTTATTAGTATGTTTGGTCGGGTTGAATGTCAGGTAGTTATAAAACTGATATTATAGACGGAACGAAAAAAAGCATTCAATATCGGGTATAACTCTAATAAAGATATGCGATAATAAAACGCCGGATATTTAAAATGTAAGGAGAGAAATAATGAAAGACAACGATTTTGCATCTGTCGGTGCGATTGTTCTGCACAATAATAAAGTTTTACTTGTGCGTCATACATATGGCTCGGCGGCAGGTAAGTTATTGAATCCGGGCGGCATGATTCAAGAAGGTGAATTACCTTATGATGCAGTGAAGCGTGAAGTTTTGGAAGAAACAGGTATAATGGTTGAGCCGACCGGGTTAATTGCCATCCGCTGCTCTGCAAAAAGCTGGTATATGGTTTTTTTATGCAACTATGTTGCAGGAGAACCTAAATCCGATAACACAGAGAACAGTGAGGCTATTTTTTTAGACTGCTCAGTAGTTTTGGAACATCCCGAAGTAACAAACACGGCAAAAGCACTATTGAAAATCGCACTCGAAAACAAAGCTCTACCTATGCAGGATGTGCTTAAAGGGCGTGTCATGTTCTCAACCGGGAATATTGATGAAAAAAATGCAAACTGATTCTATAAATCCACTTAAGCAGATATCAAAAAGAAGGCGTAGCTATCTTAGAAAACACGGGAGTTTATGTCTGTACCATTTGCGGTTTTGTTTACATAGGTGACACCCTTCCGGAAGTATGCCCCGTTTGTAAGGTTCCGAATTGGAAATTTGAAAAGATTGAGGGGAGGGAATAATAATGGCTGATAAATATGCTGTAAGAAATATACGTCTGTGTACCAAGGATTGCTTGTGTCTCTATGTTTGCCCCTCAGGAGCAACGGATACGGAAAACAGTATTATTGATGTTTCAAAATGTATCGGGTGCGGAGACTGTGCAGATGCCTGCCCATCCGGTGCGATTTCCATGGTTCCGAAGGAATATCCCAAACAACAGGATAAAACAGAAACAGTCATCAATGCACTCAGAGCATTGATGAGCAGTAAATCGAAACAAGAGAACATTGCTGCCGGATTACCTGAAAGACTTGCTGCCGCAATAGAAAAATCCAATCATATAATGGCGGAGGATATTATCCGAGAAGCCGGTTATATGCTGCCGCAAAGTGAGAACACAAAGGAATTTTTGCGTTCACTCCTTGATCAAAAGTATGCGGAAGGGTTCCCTAAAGATACTGTTGAAAAGTTGTTAGAAGCTTTAAATAAAAATGAGGAGAATAACAGTATGAGCGAAAATAAGACGCTTAAAAATTTGATGGCAGCATTTGATGGCGAATCCAAAGCGAACAGAAAGTACACGGCATATGCCAAGAAAGCTGAAAAAGAAGGAAAAATAAATGCAGCAAAATTGTTCAGAGCTGCAGCGGACGCCGAAACTCTTCATGCACTAAAACATTTTGAAGTAGCCGGTAAAATCGGTTCTACGGCAGACAACCTAAAGGATGGTGTTGCAGGAGAAACCTACGAATATAAAGAGATGTATCCTGATTTCGTAAAAGAAGCTGAAGCAGAAGGAAACAAAGCAGCACTTATGTCTTTTACATTTGCTATGAAAGCAGAAGAGGTTCATGCCGGCCTTTATCAGGATGCTTTGGAAAACCTTGATCAGACGGAGGAAGTTTTTTATTACCTCTGTCCCGTCTGCGGGAATATCGAGAAATACCGGCCCGAAAAATGCAGTATCTGTGGTGTTCCGGGAGATAAGTTCATTAAGTATTAGACACGAGTTAAATTGATTGACAAAAGATTAAAGCATGAGATAAAACAGGCATAATAATAGCAAAATCAGTATATATCAGCATTTCCAACCCGCAAACGCGGAAATAAGCAAACTACATCTTTCTTATACTAAAGCTAAAACTAACAAGGCACTCTGCGGGATATCGTAGAGTGTCTTTTCTTGTTATAAATCTTTACGGGCTGTTTTTTTTGGAATGTGCTCATATCAGCTATGTTTTTTAGTTTTTCACTGTTATTGTTTTCAAGGAGTTTTTTTTTCTCAATCGCGTTTGAAGCGGGATTTTTTCAACATTTAACTCTTGATTTTTTAGCAATAAAAATGTTATATTAAATAATAATATATTTACCGGTTTTTTCACTCGCACTGTGGAAACAAAACCATAAAGAAAACTCCTTATATAAGCAGTTCAAAAGCTTTTATAAAAACTGAAGACGAGAGGGGCTTTATCCGGGATTAACAATATTGACAGAAAGGATATCTATATGACCGTTAATAAGAAATATATATCTGATATTGAAGCGATACTTTCACATAGGTATGATAACGGAGCGGATCTTTGAACGACACCGGATAAACGATTAATAAAAGGAGCGCCTTTTTCAACCTTGGAAAGCGTAATTTACTTATTGGAATTAGGAATGGATCCAACCGAACCTATCTTAAAAGATGCTACAGCATTGATTTTTAGCACTTGGCAGGAGGACGGTCGATTCAGGGTGTATCCTAAAGGTTGTATTTATCCATGCCATACGATAATAGCAGCTAATACGCTTTGCCACATGGGATTTGCTTCGGATGTTAAATTGCAAAAAACGTTCGGGCACCTTCTCAGTATCCAACATTCGGATGGCGGGTGGCGCTGTAATAAATACAGTTTTGGCAGAGGTGCGGAAACAGAATATTCAAACCCTTTTCCGACACTTATGGCTTTAGACACTTTCCGCTTTACCGATTATT
>ENA-UOOE01000218-UOOE01000218.1-fermentation-metagenome-genome-assembly--contig:-NODE-218-length-62406-cov-340.322721_pt1 | contig 62406 bp, 63 predicted proteins | sample MGYA00245776_ERZ724021 | MGnify/ENA primary metagenome ERZ724021 (study PRJEB28704, sample SAMN03018321) | fermentation metagenome | biome: anthropogenic terrestrial biome; feature: soil... | reverse complement strand
GGGACACTATAACGTAGTTATCCTCATCGAGCTTTCCCTCCATTAAAATTTCCTTTGTCTGCATGTCCACGAATCTGTAGGGTTTGGGTGCCACACCATGACCATTATCTATCCTTGACAGGATTTTCCTAAACTCTGATTCAGATTCTGGGAAGGGTTTGTAGCCACGGGGTATGTGATCTGCATCCAACGCCTGGAAGGTTTTTGCAAGGCAGAGGGAGTACTGTCCTGAGCCCATTATTCCCATTGGTGGTCCTTCAACCACAATATCAGCACCAACCGCCACTGCAACTTCAGCTCGGGCCTGGCGGGTCATTATGTAGGGAAGTCCCCTGCCACTGCGCTCGAAAAGTCCTGGAACAACTGCAACGAAGATTCCCTCCGGAACCTGACTTTTTGCCTCCATCATGCAGTGCCTGTGGCCCTTGTGGAGGGGTGAGTACTCAGTGAAGTCAGCTATTATCTTAACCTCACGTTTAACATCAGCCTCTGGTTCTCCATATTCTGGTTCCACTTCCAGATCCCCCTTGAAGATTTTTTTATCCCTTGAGATGATGTTTTTGACGAATTCTTCCCTTTCAAGCATGTGAATCCTCTTTGTAGTTACGATTTTATTAATTGATCTCTTAATTGATCTCTAATTTTTTTAAGGAATAAACCCTTTTTTTATCGCGTTAATCGATAAATTAAAATAATTACCCCTTTATTACAAGTTTTTTAATAGTTTTAAGTTCATATATAGTTACAAATGTTTTTATACAATTCATAATCAAAAATTTATCATGAAGTATATGTTATCAAATTTTATTCAATTGAACTTAATTCAATTGAATGAACGATTAAAATCAGGAAAATGAAAAATTTAAAGGTGTATCAATGTCTGATCTTGCTCTTGTAAACTGTAACATTCCCGGAATAAATGAAAAATGCTCTGTAGAGGTTGAAAATGGAAAGATAAAGTCCATAAAGAAAGCAACAGCCAGATGTTATGAAACCATTGATCTGGAGGGTAAAATTCTTCTTCCAGGACTTATAGATGCGCATGTGCACATGAGAGACCCTGGTTTAACCTACAAAGAAGACTGGAAAACTGGAAGCCGTGCCGCTGCTTCAGGAGGTTTCACAACGGTTCTGGACATGCCCAACACAAACCCTAAGACCACCACTGCAAGTAGGTTCAGGGAAAAACTCCAGATTGCAGGTTCAAAGAGTGTTGTGGATTTTGGGCTGCATGCAGGGGTTGAAAACCTGGATGAAATCCCTAAGATCGCCGAATTATGCCCATCTTCCTTCAAGATATTTGCAGATCTCGTTGACAACGGTTTCTTAATGGAGGCTTTTCAAGAAGTTTCCAAAGTGAAACATGACCCAACAAATGGACAGGTGGCTGAGAAATATCATTTCAAGCCATTAATATCCATTCACTGTGAGGATGGAGCCATTACGGGCCACTGCACAGATAGACTGAAGTCTGAGGGTGTTCTGGATTCAAAGGTCTACTCCAGAGCACGACCATCCCTTGCAGAGGAAATTTCAGTCTCAAATGCAGTGACGATGTCAGAACACTTCAACATCCCTGTGCACATATGTCACGTCAGCACCAGAAAGGCCCTTGAAATCATCAGGAGGGCGGAACTTGCAGGATGCCACGTCACATGTGAAGGAACACCCCACCACCTGCTTCTTGATGCATCATCCTTTGAAGAATTCGGTACCTTTGCAAAGACCAACCCACCACTGCGGGATGAGACAGAAAAGATCATGGTCTCGGACCTTGACAGGATCGATGTTGTAGGCACGGATCATGCACCACATGAACTACTTGAGAAGGGCAGGGATGTTTGGAACGCACCTCCAGGAATTCCAGGACTTGAAACTGCAGTTCCACTCCTTTTAACCCAGATAAACCAGGGAAAACTTTCATTTGAGCGGTTGATACAACTGCTTGCAGAGAATCCCACCAGGATCTTCAACATACCAAACAAGGGATTCATAATGGAGGGAATGGATGCAGATTTTGTTGTTGTGGATATGAAGAGAGAAGGAGCAATAAATCCTGAAAACTTCCAGAGCAAAGCCAAATACTCTCCATTTGAAGGATTCAAAGTCAAAGGAATGCCTGTGATGACCCTTGTTAGGGGTAACGTTGTTATGGATGAGGGGGAAGTTTTTGAGAGCAGTGGAAGATTTATTTACAATTAAACCTTTAACATTAAAATCAATTGAAGACTAGGAGTAAATTGCACTCCCAATTTGTTAATGAATTTTTAATGCAAAATGATCAAAAGGACGTGATGAAAATGTGTGAATCAACAGTTTACAGCACAAAAGGCGAAAAGATCATGGAAGACGTGCTTCATATAAAGATCGATGAACAAAAAATACACCTTGCAGATGTTCTGAATCAAAGAAAAGACATTGAAGGTAAAATCGTTGAGATAGACCTTGATAAACATGGAATATACGTGGAATTGATTTAATTTAATTATTTTTTTGAAATATCTTTTATGAACCTAGGGGTTAATCTACAGGTCATTTAAATGTTCTATAAAATATTTTATGATAAACTTAATTTCAAAATTTATATATTTAAATGAGAATAAAGCAAGTTATTTCTTAAAAAAGTTCTTAAAGGTAAAAATAATCCAAAAACAATTCTTTACGATTCTCTTTTTAAAAATAAAAAAATAGGTTTTTGGTGGAATGTTCCACCTTTTAAACCGTGTCTATTTGATGGATAATGCGTTTTTAGGACATGCAGGTATGCACTGGTCACAGAGTATGCAGAAACCTTTGAGAGGTACTTTTTCATCTTCTGTGAGTTTGAGCATGCTGTATGGGCAAGCCTCAACACAGTCCCCACACTGGGTACACTTGTCAGGGCTGTACTCTATTCTGTTCCTTTTAACTGTTTCTCCATCAACGACTTTATCGATTGTGGAAATTGAGAGTGCTCCTTCAGGACATGCAGTTGTACATGCACCGCATCTGGTACACATAGCAAATGATGGTTCTGCATCGACCTTGGTCTGGGATGGAACTTCCATTCCTGTTTTGGTAACGACTCTCATTGCATCGTTTGGACAGGTGTTTGCACATGCGCCTATGAAGTCACATTTGCTCTCGTCCCATACAAGTCCTTCTTCAGAAGCAGGTTTTGCTGGTCCGAGTTCAACTTCAAGGTCTATTGCGTCCACAGGACACAATTTTTCGCAGAGTCCACATGCTGTACAGACTTCTGGGAGCTCCACTGATAATGAAGCTGGTTTTGGTATTATGAAGTCTCCTGGACATGCTTCAACACATACGTTGCAACCTATACAGGTGTCATCGTCCACTTCAAATTTGAGCATTTCCTTTGCACGTTTAACTGGCTTTTTAGCTGAGATGTAAACTGCATTCCATGGGCAGGTCTGTGCACAGACACCACATTTTATACAGGTTTCCTCATCTATAGAAATGCTTTCTCCAATTTCTGGAAGGGTTATTGCATCAACGGGACATTCTTCAACACACATTCCACATCCGACACAATCGATGATGTCTATAGGTCCTTCAAGTTCCAAATCCATAGTTTTAGGCTCTTTAACGCCTTCAATTCCTATGACTTCAACTGGACAGATGTCAGCACACTGCTGGCACATGACACAGTATCCTTCGAGTGGAACTTTCTCCCCTTTTTCGAGTTTGAGTGTTTTTGGTGGGCAAACAGCCACACAGTCTCCACATTCATCACACAGATTTGGGTTGAACACTATACGGGTTTGTTTTGCACCGCTCTCATCAATTGCAAGTTCGTCAGTTTTCAATGCACCGGTTGGGCATATATCCACACATTTTGGTTCGTCGCCACAGACATTGCAGTAAGCCACGTCTTCTGGTGACACTACTATGGCTGCTGTTGGACATGTGCCTTGACATGCGCCGCATCTGATGCAGTCTTCCTTGTTGACTACTATCATTTTTTTCTCACCTTGAGCGGTTAGATTTTGTTTATGAGGTGTCCCTCACTGTCGTATACTTCTACTGTTGCGAGTCTCATTTGTGTGTCGATTGTGTGGGTTGCGCAGGATAGACATGGGTCGTATGCCCTTATTACCATCTCCATTAAGTTGAAGATTTTGTCGTCTACTTCTACTCCTGGTTTTATGTAGTCTTTTGCAACTTTCTGAATACCCATTTCCATTGCAGGGTTGTTCTGGATTGTTGCAACAACTATGTTTGCTTTGGTTATTAATCCGTTCTCATCGGTCTGGTAGTGGTGGGTTAATGTTCCCCTTGCTGCTTCCACTATACCTACACCTTCACCAGCCTGTCTTTCGATTGCATCTGGGAATTTCTGTCCGGATAGATCTCCTTCTAATGCGTCAGCAGCACATTCTGCAGCTGCAACGAGTTCTATGAGTCTTGCCCAGTGGAAGAGTAATGGTTCCTGTGCGTATCCGAAGTTGTCCCTGAATTCTTTCAGGTAGTCGTTTGCCTTTGGTGTTGGCATTTTGTCTGCAACGTTGAGCCTTGATAATGGAGCAACCCTGTAGACACCTTCTGGGTATCCTAAGTCTTTTATGTATGGGAATTTGAGCCAGGAGTATGGTTTAACATGTTCTGCCATGTAGTCGAGGTATTTTTCGCTTCCGAATTCAGCGTAAAGATTACCCTCTTTGTCCTTCATCCTGACGTCACCGTTGTAGACGTCCCATACACCGTTGTTAACGAGACCGCAGTGGTATGTTTCCACGTAACCTAAGTCTTTAACAAGGTCTATGTTTTCCTGGAAGATTGGTTTTGCTGTTTCGAGTGTTGCTTCAGCCAGTTCAACGTTCCTCTGTGCCTTTTTGAGGAGGTCTGCCTGGGTTTCTTCATCGAGTTCTGTGGAGATACCACCAGGTGTTGAGGATGTTGGGTGAATTGGCCTTCCACCAACTGCTTTGACGATGTCTAAAGCGTTTCTCCTGAGTTCTATTGCCTGTAGGGCAAGTTCAGGTGCGTCTTTTATGATCTGGAAGACGTTCCTTGTTTTGTGATCCTTTCCTGCTATGAAGTCAGGTGCGGATAGGAAGTAGAAGCTGAGTGCGTGGGAGTGCATGAATGAACCCCAGTTCATCAGTTCCCTCATTTTGTATGCAGCTGGTAAGATTTCATCATCTTTAAAGCCGTAACACTGATCTGCTGCTTTTGCAGCTGCAAGGTGGTGCTGTACGTCACAGATACCACATATCCTTGGTACGATCCTTGGTGCTTCTTCTACTGGTCTTCCCTGCAGGAATTTTTCGAATCCACGGAATTCCATAACGTGGAGTCTGGTTTCTTCAACGTTTCCTGCATCGTCGAGCTGTACTGTGATTTTTGCGTGACCTTCAATCCTTGTCACAGGTTCCATTGTTAATTTAACCATTTATTTTCCCTCCTTTTGCATCTTCATTGGTATTAATGCAGCTGGGAGTGTGAATGTATAGAATGTACCTACTATATCATCTAACTCGTTTGCAACTTCTTCTGGGTCAACGGTTTTGTCTTCTTCAACACCGAAGTCAGATCCTATAGCACTTATCATTTTTGCGCCCTGATCAATGACTTTTCCGGTTGGTCCGTAGCATCCTCTGCATGGGATACCTATTGAAGGACATTCTGCTCCGCATAATGACATTGTTGCAGGTCCCATACATACCAGTCCCTGTGGTACGAGACAAAGTTCTTCTTCTGGTTTACCCAGTTCGAACTGCCTTACTATTTTGTCCATAGCCATTCCTTCTGGTGGCTTTTCTCTTGGACATACTTCACAAAGGTTTGTTGTTGGTATTGATATTTCTTCACCTTTGAGTAGTGCTAAAACTATTTCAGCTACTACATCTGACCTTGGTGGGCATCCTGGTAAAGTTAAATCCACGTCTATTGCTTCTGCAAGTGGTCTTACCCTGCTTTCAAGGTGTGGCACATCTTCTGAAGGGATTACTCCTTCATCGTTGTATGTACTTGGTGAGTTTATGTAAGCTTCTTCTATGAGTTCTTCAGTTGTGGAAAGGTTTCCAAGTCCTGGAATTCCTCCGTAAGCAGCACATGTACCGTATGATATAACGAATTTTGCTTTTTCCCTTAACATTTCAGCAAGTTCACGGTTTTCTTCGTTACGGATTCCACCTTCTACTATTAAAACGTCGATGTCGTCTGGAACTTCGTCGTACTTTACATCCATGAGTACTGGGCTGAACTCGAATTCTGCCAGCTCTAACACATCTAAGAGTGACTCGTGTAAGTCAGCAATAGATAAGTGACAGCCGGAACATCCGCCCAACCACATTGTTGCTATTTTAGCTTTTTCTGCCATTCTTTAAGCCTCCGTTTTATGCTTCAGCCGCTAACTGTTCCTTCAGTGGGGACTTTCCAAGTCCCTTTATGCGGTTTACCATCATTGTAACGGTTTTTGCGAATTTTTCTCCTTCAGATGCTGAAATCCAGTCGTGGTGTATTCTTTCCCTTCCGATTCCAAGGTCATCTGCGAGTTTGTAGATCAATCTCATTCTTCTGTCTAACTTGTAGTTTCCTGCGTCGTAGTGACAGTCACCCATGTGGCATCCTGCTACTAAAACACCATCTGCTCCTTCTTTAAATGCTTTAAAAACAAACTGTGGTTCTATTCGTCCAGAGCACATAACTCTGATTACTCGAATATTTGGAGGATATTGCATCCTTGCAGTACCAGCAGTGTCTGCTCCTCCGTAGGAGCACCAGTTACAACAAAACATAACGATTTTTACATCATCCTCAGCCATAGAGTTTCCTCCTCAATTTATTGATGTACTATCAATGTACCAATATTGTTGTACCATCAATGTACAGTATATGAATATAAAAAGAGTTATTATAAAGGTTACTTATAAAACAAAGTCGAAAAATTTATATATTAGAATACCAATGCCCCTATTTTTAATACACACATTTAGAGTCATTACCATCCACCAACATCAATATAACTCATTAATACCATTTTAAATTAGTTTTAAATCCAATTTTAATATTATTTAAGATTTTAAAGCCATTTTAAATATTATTAACATGAAAGAGTTATGGGAGTTATTATGAGTATTAACAATTTTCATAAAGATCCAGTTTATAACACATTTAACGCGAAGTTCATTTACAATATATAACTTGTTGGGTTTGTTGGGCTTTACCACTCCAAACCACAAAATAGTCCATCCAGGCAAATACAGATCACATCTAAAACTGGATGATTTAACTCAAATTATTTATCTAAATAAAAACATAGATCCTTGCACTTTCAGTGTTTTTAATTCCATATTTGATTCTTTTAAAAAAAACACTCCAAGTTAAACAAAAATGGTGGTGGTGGAACTGCTGCTTGAAATAACCGATCTAGCGGTTGAAGTTAATGGAAAAGAAATTTTAAAAGATATTGACTTGTATATCGAAAAAGGAGAAACCCACGTCCTTTTAGGACCAAATGGAACCGGTAAAAGTACGTTATTCATGAGCATCCTTGGATTTCCTAAGTACAAAGTGACGCGAGGTGAGATCATTTTCAAGGGGGAGGACATAACCAACCTCACAACAACCGAACGTGTTGAACTCGGTGTTGGTGTGAGCTTCCAGAACCCCCCTGCAATAAGGGGTGTCAGGCTCAAAGACCTCTTGAGACTTGAAAGCAGGAAAAAGGGAATTGAAACAGATTCAGACGAACTGGATCCTGAAACAATGGCCCTTGCAAGAACACTCAAATTCGATGAGAAGTTCCTTGAACGTGACGTGAACCTTGGATTTTCAGGTGGAGAAGTTAAAAGATCAGAGATACTACAGCTTCTTGCACAGAAACCAGACTTCATAATGTTTGATGAACCAGACTCAGGTGTGGACATCGAAAACGTGGAGCTTCTTGCAAGTGAGATAAACACTCTGCTTGATAAGGATAAAAAACCTGGTCTTCGACAGAAATCAGGACTTTTGATAACTCACCTTGGTTACATTCTGAACTTCGTTGGTGCCAACAGAGCACATGTTCTCATGGATGGAAGAATAGCATGTTCAGGAGACCCAAATGAGATACTTGATGACATAAGGAAAGAAGGATTTAAAGGGTGTGTGAAATGTTGCGAAACACATTAGAACGTGCAGAAAAAGCTAAGAAGAAGAAAGCTGCCCTTGGAGAAGACGTGAACATCGAAGAATTTGAGATGGAAAGTCCAGAGGAACACGAAAAAATTGACTCCCTTGAGGATCTTCCAAAGAAGGCCCAGGAAACCCTCCTGAAGGTTGGTGTTGAACCATCAGGTGAGGGAAGAAGCGGTTCCTTCCTCCAGATGGATCAGTCACGTGTATGCACCAACTGTCAATCAGAATCCATAGAACTCATGGGAATGAAACAGGCACTCGACAAGTACGACTGGCTTCAGGATTACATGTGGAAGGCTGTACAGGTTGATACAGATAAGTACACCGCACAAACAGCCCTTGGAGAAACAAGCGGATACTTCATCAGGTCGTTACCTGGATCCAAGGAAGTGTTCCCAATCCAAGCTTGCATGTTTATAGGTGATGAGAACGTAGCCCAAACTGCCCATAACATAATCATAGCCGAAGAAAATTCAGAGCTACACATCATAACTGGATGTTCAACAGGTTCTGATGTTCAGTCTGCAATGCACGTTGGTGTTTCAGAGTTCTACCTCAAGAAGGGAGCTAAGATCACCTTCACAATGGTGCACAACTGGGCTGAGCAGGTGGAGGTCAGACCACGTACTGGTATCATCATGGGCGATGACTCGACCTACATCTCAAATTACATATTAACAAGCCCAGTTCGAACCATACAAGCTTATCCAACAGCTTATTGTCAGGGAGAAAACTCAAAGGTACTCTTCCAGTCCATACTCAGCGGTAAGAAGGATTCTGTACTTGATCAGGGGTCCCGGGCCATCTTGACAGGTAAAAATTCCAGTGCTGAAATGGTTACCCGTGCAGTTTCCAATGATGAGTCCCAGATATACACAAGGGGACATCTTGCAGGAAGATCTCATGATGTTAAAGGCCATTTAGAGTGTATGGGTCTGGTTTTATCAGATGATTCAATGATTTACTCAGTTCCAGAGCTTGAAGGTGCTGCAACAGATATGGAACTTTCTCACGAAGCAGCTGTTGGTAAAATAGCTGAAGAAGAAGTTTTATACCTAATGTCCAGAGGTTTAACTGAAGAAGAAGCAGCTTCCATGATTGTCAGGGGATTCTTGAGCATGGACATAACTGGTCTGCCACCGGAACTTGCATCTGAAACCAAGAAGATGATAGACCTCAGCGTGAAGGGAATGTAAGAAGTGAAGCAGATACTAAATCAGCAACTGAGTAATCATGGCGTAATCTGATTAAAAAAAATCAGATTCAACTGATTACCAGAACTTTTTCATTCGATTTTTTTTCTTTTTTTAGAATTTTAGATTTACACATTAATTTCACTGGATAATTCGTTTATATGATTCATTCAAGACTTGAAACCTGAAAAAAATGATTTGAAAAGATTAAATGAAATAGAGGTGTTTTGAAATGTACATAAATGGTGAAGCCCTTGTTGGGGATGGAAATGAAGTTGCACATATAGATCTTTTGATAGGAGACAAAGAAGGCCCAATAGGCCAGGCATTTGCAAATGCACTTGTTAATCAAGTGGAAAGGCACACACCACTTTTTGCTGTTATTGCACCGAACCTCATGTGCAAGCCTGTGACCATGATCCTTCCAAAGGTCAGTATCAAGGATCTTGACGATGCAACCAAGATATTCGGCCCTGCTCAAAAAGCCGTTGCAATGGCAGTTTCAGACTGTGTGGAAGATGGAACAATTATGAAAGAAATGGTTGAGGATATCTGTATCCTATGCGGAGTTTTCATCCATCCACAAGCAGAGGATCCCGACAAGATCTACCAGTACAACTACGAAGCAACAAAACTTGCAATCAAACGCGCTTTTGTTGATGAACCACCAATAGATGAGATACTGGCTAAAAAAGATTCATTGAAACATCCATTCTATAAATAATGTCCTGGATCCAGAATAAATTTAAAAATACCTTTTTAATGTGTTTTTAAGTTTAAAATGATCGTATAAACATTATAATATTTCTTTCATCAATTTTTCTTTTTCTGATTTTCATAAAATAAGATTTAAAACTTTTAAAAGAAGTGTTATGAGTTATTGTATCTGGTTATCCTATAATTTATTAATAAAAGCATTAAAAAAGAGAGATTAACTTCATTTCATAAATTATCTGGATGAATTTCTATCGGGATGATATTTGATGATATTATCCGAAAAAGTAAGGTGAGGTTTATTCAGATATTATTATGAACTCCCCTACCTTCTCCACCTTACCAAAAGGCACTAAAAGATTATCCCCTTTTTTCTTTGCACCTTTAACGTTGACATTACGACCTTTTTCGACTTTTATGACAACATCAGTTATTTTACCGGTTTTACCGTTTATTAAGAGTTCTTCAAGATCTCCAAGTATCCTTGCATTGTTCGTTGCAACCTGGTAACCCCTGATTTCACTCCATACCTTCTCTTCCCCTTTTATGAGTTTCCTCTCTTCAACAACCATACTATCACCTGCAAGTTTTCATCTATGAGTTTGCTTTAAAAGTTTCTCTGAAACTGTTATGTCATTACAGCTATTAATATTTAAGGCCAACTCAACCTTCCCCAATATAAGAACTTCCTCATCTTGTTGCTTGTCGGTACTTCTTAATATATTTAATCCCGATGGAACCACATCTCCCATTGTTATACTGGGTTTTAGACCATTGTCCCTGAAAATCTTAAGTGGTACTGCAACACACATTGCAGGTTTACCAGATCGTTCATATTCCATGAGTACTTCATCAATGGTTTCACCATTAATAAAGGGTAAATCCGATGCTAGTGTAACTATAACCTCAGCTTCATCTTCAGGATGAGTTTTTGATATGAAAAATGCAAGGTCCTCAACGTAACCATCTCCAGGTGTTTTGAAAACCTCAACATCCATTTTATGAACAAATTTAGAGGTTTTTGGTGTGTTTGGACTGGTTGCAACAATGATCCTGTCCAGTTTTTTGGAGTTTCGTGCAGCTTCGATCACGTATTGGATCATTGGTTTTCCTGAAACTTTTATGAGTGGTTTTTCACCTTCAAGTTCCATTCTACTGCCTTTTCCGCCGGCCATTATCAAAGCTGTTATCAATTTACTTCCCCCATGATTTATGCAAAACCCTAACGGATCTGCAGGACCATTGCATCATCAATTTTTCTGTGTTGAAGTTACTCTAATGCCAAGGTTTATATAACTCCTTCCATAATATAAGATTCCTTAAAGTAAATACTAAAGAGGGTATTCAAAGGATTATGTTTAAAAAGAAATTTTTTTTGAAATTTTTTATTGAATTGAACCTAAACAACATTTTAAAACTGAAAAAATCACGTGGTGATATTTAATGTTTGAAAATCTAAAGACAGTTTTTCTGCTCACGGTGCTCACCCTGATCCTCGTGGGTATAGGATACTTCATAGGATCACTGTTTGGAATGGCACAATTCGGGGCACTTATAGCCGTTTTGATATCTGCAGTAATGAACTTCACATCCTACTTCTTCTCAGACAGGATCGTGCTGAGGATGTACAGGGCAAAGGAAGTTTCAGAGGCAGAGGCCCCTGTTCTTCACCAGATAGTTTCTGAACTTTCAATGAACGCTGGAATACCAAAACCAAAGATCGCAATCATTGAAACTGCAACGCCTAACGCATTTGCAACAGGTAGAAGCCCTAGTAATGCTGTTGTTGCTGTTACAACAGGCATTTTGAACCTTTTGGACAGGGATGAACTTGAAGGTGTGATATCCCACGAACTCAGCCACGTCAAACACAGGGACATTCTCATAAGTGCAGTTGTGGCAACTGTGGCTGGTGCAATTGCCTGGATAGCCAACTTCGCCCAGTTCTTTGCATTCTTCGGGGACGGGGATGATGCTGGTGGAATTGTTGGACTGATCCTCATGAGCATATTCGCACCAATCGCTGCAATGCTGATCCAGCTTGCAGTAAGCAGAACAAGGGAGTTCAAGGCAGATGAAGGTGGAGCCAGAATTTCAGGCAAACCATGGGCACTTGCAAATGCACTCAGAAAACTGGATATGGGAATAAATGCACACCCCATGGATGCCAATCCATCAACAGCCCACATGTTCATAGCAAACCCATTCGGAGGAAGGGGCAGCAGCTTCGTCAAACTTTTCTCAACCCATCCACCAATGGAAGATAGAATACACAGGTTAATGGAGATGTAACTCTCTTAACCATTCCTTTCCATCTTTTTAATTTTTAGTTTTAATTTAATTGAGATCTTTTTTGAAGTTTTTAAAATCTATTTCTTCTTAAAAGCTATTTAAATCTATTTTTCAAGGGCATCCTTCAAATAGAACAGTTTATTTGAATTAAAATAATTTTAAAATAGAATTTTGAATAATTTAAACAAAAAATATAATTTTTAAGGAGTTATCTCCTTCAAAAAGTCAGATAAAAATTAAATGAATAAAAAAATAGTGAACTGTTTTTTAAATTAAGTTTTTTAAATTAAAAATTGAAAAAATAAGAGAATTGAAGTGGAAATTAAGGGATAAAATAAAAACTAAAGTGAAATAACCCCTAAAATCTCCTTTTTAAACTCATCTGAAACTACTTCTTCTGAAGCTTCCTTCTCTGACCCAGTATGCATGGCCCTCCATGTCTTCCACCTACAGGGACCTTTGGGGTTCCGATTGAGTTCATACATCGTGCCATCATGGCAGATCCCATTGCAAGGGCATCAGAAATGAATATTACATCCTCGAAGTATTTTTTAGAGTACTCAAGGATGAGTTCGGGTTTTTTACCTGTGATTCCTGCCCTTCCAGTGATTCCGAGTACGGAGCCTTCTTCAACAACTCCTTCCTCAAAGGCTTCTTCTATGAGTCTTTTAACCACCATTGCACTTACATGGTCAAGGGTTGCAAACATGGTGTGTATTCCTGAGGTTTCGTATATCTCGTGGCCCATCCGGGTAAGATCTGGTATTTCATCACCGTTCTTTCCAACGTCACATCCTATAAGGGTTGTTCCTGCGGAGTAGGCTGCTTTGGGATCCACAGGTACCGTTCCAAATCTTTCACGACCTTCAGGCACTTTCCTTATGTCAACGTGTTCATGGGCTTCTTCAGCATATTTTTTGGCTGCCTTCCAATCTGCACCCTTAACTATGCCCTTCTTGTAGAGGTCAAGTGCTGCACCTCCCCTTTTATCCACCTTTTCTGTTCCTCGGATTATTGAATCTGATATTGCTCCTGCAAGTCCGCAGAAGTTGCCCACTGTCCTTGAGTAGGGTTCATGGCTGTTTGTGATACGGCCTGCAAGTGTTGTTCCGAAGTCCATTGATACACATGGATCCCTGAAGTCAATCTCCGTCCATTTTGCACCAAGCTTTATTCCTGCTGTAACTAGTTCACCTTCCATCTCGTTTGCTACAACAGCCCTTCCAGTTGGTGGCAGGACACTCACAACTGCACCATCGAACATCACCTGGTCTATATAGGTGTAGTCCTGGAGGCGTTGAGGGAAGTTTTCCTTGCTCATTGCAGGAGACATCTTCCTTGGAGGTATCCCTGCTTCAAGACATCCGTTTGCTAGGGCTATTATGAGTTCTCCAACTTCCTCAGGTGAGGCAAATCCTGCTGTAACACCTGTTGATCTAACAACGAAGTCCAGATCCTTGTCTATATCAACATGGGCCTTTTCAAGGGATTCAAGTATGGTGTTTTTAACCATTTCAGATACTGATTCCTTGGTGAGCTCAACCTTCCAGACAGTTTCACCGAATACCTTCTCTCCCTTCTTTGGTGGGCGGATGTCACGTGTCATCTTAACTGTCTTATCAAGAAGATATGTACGGCTTGTTCTAAGGTTTGTGGCTGTTAATATACATTTTGTGGTGGTGTTTCCAAGTTCCACCGATGCAACCACGTAGTAGGTGTCTGGTTTCATGAGAAGACCGGAACCTGCTGTTTTTTTCATGTAAGACGTTGATTTAATATCTTCAATTCTTGTGTAAGTGCTTTTAGCCATTATGGGTTTGGGACCCATTCCCAGTAGTTTAGAAAGAAAAGACAATGTGATACCCCCTGAAAAAATTGATATAAAAACTCTTTCTAAGGTATAAATTCATTTTAATGGTAATATAAATCTTGTGAAAAAATTTTTTGAGGTTGAAAGTTCAAGCAGTAATATTGGAAAGTTATTTCCCCAAAGATCATCTGTTAGATACATTCCCCACTTAATATCATGGTTTATCCTGCAAAGATATAAAACAATAATAGAAACTGTTTTTTAATAAAAATGGAAATAAAATTATAGTTGCAGTTAAGAAAGTATCCTACAATCAAATATTTCATCAATTATTTTATTTCAATATCTCCAATTAAATGGAATTTGTTTCAAGAGGGGGACTTGAATGATAAGAACCAGTTTAAGAGTTCGTCTAAAGAGGTTGTTTCAGCCTAACGATCTGAAACCCCAATGGAACATGGCATTGCAAACTCTTTTAGCTTTGTTTTTAGCGATTATCATAACCCAGATTCTGGGTTTGAAAACAGCAACAATGGCTTTCATAGTATCCACGTTCATGGCATCTATATTAGTTGGTATAAACCTTTCAATCAGAATTCTAGCTAAGTTAAGCGTTTTGACAGGACTGATAATAGGTTTAGCTTTTTTAACAGCCTATTTAAGTCTTATAAACCTTTACATTGCCACAGTATTAATCGTTCTGTGGGGTTTTACTGCTGCTTACTCCAACATCTTCGGACGCATTCCTGGAGCCCTTGGATTCCTTGGATTAATGAGTTACGTTTTGGGAGTGATGGTGGTTGTTACAACTCAAGCAGGGCCCCTTTCTTGGGCATTGTGGGGTTTTTCTGGAGCCATCATAAGTTCTGTTGTGATGATAGTTCCAAAGCTACTTCAGAATAAGAAAAAAATCCAAAAAATTGTGGGAAAGTGCATATTACCAGATTCCAGCTTTAAAACAATTTTATACGCCAGAAGCTTTTTAGTTGGAGGTAGTGATCCAAAACTTGAAAGTATGGTTGAAATAGGTCGTCGTTTGATTGTTGCCCGCATATCCGGACGTAGGATAATTGCAAACATGTCAGGTGACCCTCAAAATATATTCCAAGATTTCATGGAATCTAGCGATGAGTTAAGCTGTTACATGGCTTCTTACATATCCCATGAATATTCAAGATCAGAAATGACCATGGAATCTTTGAACCGTGACTTGGTTAAATTAAAGAGAATTTTGAAGGAAAAAGACGACTACAAAGTGGATGGGCAGGTTCTAGCGGCCTATGAATCTGCCTTGAATATTCGGAACATATTTGAAGATGCCTTTGAGGTTATAAATGGAAAAAAATCATTTAAAATTCCTGAAATAAATTTGAAACCACAACAATCCTTTTTAAAAAGTTTAAAATCTAATTTAAGTCTTGAGAACATGTGGATTCGTCATGGATTAAGACTGGGCATTGCAATAGGAATTGGTTTTGTTGTGGCTAATTTTTTAAGTTTGCAGAGTTCTCTATGGATTGTAATTTCTATTCTTGTTGTTCTTCAACCGGATATTAACAGTACCCAAAATAAAATGGTTTTAAGAATAATTGCAACAGTTCTGGGCGTTGCAGTTGCCATATTGCTCAGTGGATTTTTAACATTTACTGGAATGACATGGGTTCTCTGGATTCTGAGTGGAATGATGTTCCTTACCATGATCGCCTACTGGAATGTGAGCTACCCCATTACCCTGATTGTAAGCACCATGAGTATAATCTTTATCCAGGCCCCAAATCACGTTCTAATGGTAGGTTTTGCACGTTCTCTGGATATTCTCATTGGTTCTTTGATTGCAGTTTGCATGGGTTACCTTATTCTTCCAACACGTTTGAAGGTGAATGTTCCTGGAGAAATCAAGAACAGAATGGGTGCAACAAGCGATTACATCCATATAGTTATTTTACCCTGTCTTAAGAACGTTTCTCAGAAAGAAGAAGCAGTTTCAGTATTTAAATCCATGGAAATTTCGCGTAACAACCTTGAAGCTGGAATAAAAAAGGTTCAAAATTCCTTTGACGATGCAGATTCAGATATTTCTTCCTATCGATCAATCACAGATTCCATGGATGCGCTTACTGCAGATCTAACTGCACTCATAACCCAATTCAAAAGGGTGGAGAGAATGGAAGAACCTGAAAACATGGCAATTACAGTTGAAGAGATATTAAAACCTGTTCTTGAATGTATTGATTCTGTTTTAATAGATACTTCGAGGTCAATGCAGGAAGGAAAAAGTCCTTACGATGCTGATGTTGATGAATTAATTCAAAAGTATACTTCAGACGCATATCCTTCATTAGAAATAGGAAATTCCACGGAATCACCGAGGAATGAATCTTTAGGTGTAACAGATGAACCTTCAGAAAATTATCAATTAAATGCTTTTAATGAATATAAAAACTGGTTGATATCGGATACAACTGCACTGCAAGATTCTATAAAAAAAGCAGCAGCTTCTGGAGCTTTGAATAGGTACAATGATCTTTGATTTGATATCTCATTAGGAGTATTATGCTTACGTGGATATCCAAATTGGGAATTTAGGAAGACCGACAAAATCGAAAACACGCCCATTTATCCAATTAATATTGTATTCAGTAGTATCTTAAAATTTCTAAGGAGTAACTTCTTCAAACGTGACAACCCATTAAGGTTGAAATTACTTTAAAATTGAAATTGTTTTAGAATATGGTTCAAATGCCATAAAAAAATAGTAAAAATAGAAAAGAGGTTATGACGACTTGCGTCGTCAATCACCTTTACTCCTACACTTGCAGTGTTATAAGAGTTTGAACATTGGGTGTTCTTCAACTGTTTCTGTGCCTAGGTCTTTGGCAGCTTCTGCTATGAAGATATCAGCCATTGCACATGCTGGGAAAGCAAGTTTTGCGTTTTCTATAGGTCCAAAGAGAACGAAGTCTCCACCTGCCATCTGCTGGACGAGGTTGGAACCTATGTCACACACAGGCCATGCTTCTTTGTGTTCTTTTTTGTAGCCCCTGAGCCAGTCCCAAGCTGATGGCACGTTGTGGATACCACTTCCAACAGGGAATCCCCATTTACTTTTCTCAACAAAGGAGGTTCTGACTGCTACACCTGCACCCTGTCCGAGTGGGGTAACTGCTGTGTCCATGAGAGGTTTGTCGATTCCACACTCTTCAGCCATTTGCATAAGACCTTTGTCGAGTGTGCTTCCACCATCTTCCCATATACTCACTTTACCCTCTACTGTTGGTTCCATAGGGTTGAATCCAAGAACAATGGATGCTGTGAGGTCAGATTCTTTAACTGCTTCTAGTTCAGCAGCGTCTGCAGCCATATTTATGGAGTTGTATATAGCCCTGTCAGCTAAACCAGCTTCTGTAGCGTAGTTTGCACCTGCGACCCTTGCATCACCAGAGGTAGAGTCTATAAGGAATGGTGCTTCTGTGAGGTCACCTACAAATTCCAGGTATTTAACAAGAGCTTCAGAAGTAGCTCCGAAAACCTGTACTAAACAAGGGTTTCCTGTCACATCAGACATTTCTTCCATTTTGTTTATTAAAGCTTCTGCTTTTGCTTGATCGAAAATTCCTGCTTTTTCATCTTCAATGATTTTGTGTCCACCGTAAAAGATGGTTCCTGCTAAAACAGTTGGATATTCACCTGGCTGTCCACCGACTTTAACACCAGCTATATCTAAAACAACTTGTTCTTTGTCAAATCTAAACATACGTAATCCTCCTATTAAATTAGACTCCACCAAATGCGGATAGGATTGCTCCTACTTTTACAACTTTGAATGCGATAAACAGGATTATGAGACCTATCATAATACCGTATAGGATTCCTATATCCCTGCCTATTTGTTGACCCATTCTCTGGGAGATTTCACCGTAGTTGAACTCAACTTTTTCTTCAACATCGTCTAATCTCTCGTTTGCTTTGTTGAACTCGTCTGAAGGGACGATGACACGAGGTATAACGTTTTTATCATCTGCCATTACTTATGCCCCCCTTAACATGACCCATAATACTGGTAAGCCTACAAGAAGCATTGCAAATACAAATCCTATGGCCATACCATAGACCCTTGTGTTTATTAAACCTGCAAACAGCCTCTGATCCCTACCAATCAACTGGGTACGGTATCTTATATCTTCTACAGTTTTTTTAATTCCTTTAACGTTAGGTTTGTTGGATATTAACATGTTTAACCCCCGTTATTTCAAGAGTAGTATGGTTCCAAGAGTTAAGATGAATGCTAAACCTATTACAAGTCCCTGAACTTTTCCAGCGTACATACCTGCAAAGATCCTCTGATCTGCACCGATCATTTTGACCTGTGTCTGTATGTTGCGTATCCTTGCATCGATTAATGCTGTTTCAGGTGCTACTGGTTTAACTTCTTCACCTTCTTCCTCTTCACCGTCTTCCTCTGAGATCTCTATGACCATTGCTTCTTCTTCAAAGGCACCAGGATCTTTTTCTATGCACTCTTTTACTTTAGACTGGATAGATGCAGGATCCTCAACATCTATGAGGTCCACTAATTCCAGCTGCTGCTGGAACCTTTCTATTCCTTCGTCTGGTACGTTTTCAACGTATGGTATAGCTCCAGTTGCACCTAAGATGCTTCTTTTTTCTGGGTCAACACCATTTTCGTGTAACGCCTGTATACTCTGACCGGTGATGTGTCCCTGCACCTCTGCTCCACAGAGTATTAGGAACCTTATGTTCGGGTTGGAAATTATGTTAGCTATAACCTTCTCGACTCCGAGGTTTTCGGTTTTGCATGGTCCTGCTATTGCTGCTCCTGCTTCCGCTGGTACATCTTCAATGTGAGAAGCCAGTGTAACTGCTGCAACAGGGCTTTCTGGGTCTCCGACCACGTAGTCACCGTTTACAACAGGCCATCCTTCTGCGGGTGATTTTTTATCAGCCATTCTATATACCTCCTATAATAATAGGGCGACCAGCAGTACAAGCCCTAATACAAATCCATAAACCATGTTGGTTAGTTTACCTGCTGTCATGTAAACTCCTTCCCTTCCAGGGTAAGCACCTGGGGACACAGTTGTTGGATCGAGAGCGTGTTCAATATCATCTGCTGCAATCTCTAATTCAGCTATTTGTTCATTTATAGTGTCCATTGATACTACTACGACGTCTCTGCCTAGTGCTGTTCCAACTACACCTGTGGAAGGGTCAAGAGTTAAGTTTGATTGAGGATCTATTTTGATTAAAGGTAACATTTCTGCCATTCTTTTTCCTCCTTACTGCTCTTCCTCTTTTGGCCACAGACCAGTCCATTTAACTGATGCAGCTTCATTCATTGATGCCTGTAAAAAGGCTCTGATTGATATGAACCATGCTATAGCACCAATAATGGATATTACCCACCATGCGCTGGATGTTCCTATTCCAAGTAATCCTACTATTGCCATTGCCATGAATCCTGTGGCTGATGCAAGTTTCAGGGTCCTTACCTGGTTTTCGTTTGGTCCGAGACATGCGTTGAATGGGTGCTGTATTGCCATTGTGTTGAATATGAACAGAAGTCCTATGAATCCTGTTGATATAACTGATGCAAGTATTGCTGACATGGAGTAACTTCCAGCTATTGCTGCTGAAAATCCGAATATGGACAGTGCAGCTGCACCTGAAAGTTCTATTGTGCACCTTACGAGTATTGGTATTTTCATCTTAATGACTTTTTTACCAATCAGTGCAACGATTGCACCAAGTACCATTGCAATTACGAATCCAAATAATGGTCCGAGTATTGCTGGTACTCCTGGTATGAGAGCACCTGCCAGACCTGCTACTGCACCTACTATGCCTATAGCAAGGGACATGTATCCTATTGAAGGTACACCTGTACCTAAACCGTAGCTTGCAACTCTTCTTATAGCGTCAGCTCCCCATATTATGGCACAAACTGCACCAAGGGCTGCAAAGAGTGGTCCAAGTACTGGGTTGATTGGTGTTGCGTAAATTCCTAAAAGTCCACCTACAACTCCAAGTGCTAATGTTTTAGTTGGGGAAACACCTATTTCAGGTGCGCCTCCTGCTGCTGCTGACATTAGAAGACACCTCCTTTAATTAGTAGAACTGAAAAGATTCCTATAACCAGAGATGCTATGAGGCATGCTAATGCTCCACGTCCAAGTCTCTTGAATTTAGGGTCATGGAATCCTTCAATTGTACCGCCTATGTTGTATGAAGCTACAACTGAGTTAACAAAGAACATACCCACAGCGAATATTCCTGCAACTGTGGCAGCACCTAATGATGAGTATGATAGTCCTGCTGTTGTTAATGCACTGTTTAAAGCCCAGTAAACCAGTCCACCACCGATTCCACCAAGGGCTGCTCCAATTAAACCACTTACAAAACATACTGTTGGGATTCCGTGCCCTTCAGTACCTGGGGTTATGTATTTTTCCTGTTCGTATTTTGTTATTGGGTCGACTTCAACTTTTGCTGATGCAGGTACACATCCAACACCCCATACGTAGATGAGGTTACCAATTAGCATGGTTATACCTATCATAAGCATTGAACCTACAGCACCGGATGCAAGGATGAGCCATAGTGGCTGTCCTGTCATTGCTGCTGCAGCTATGAGACCAGTCATACCTGAACCTGCTGCTAGCATTGCGGTACCGGTTCCGACACCTGTAGCCGTTGCTATAGCTGCTGGAGCACCACCCACTGGTATGAAGTGTACACCTCCACCGATGAGAACGCCTCCAACTGTCATAGCGCCTATTAATAATAATGGGTCCATCTTTAAACCTCCTTATTTCCTATTCTTTGTAGGGTCCGTATTTGGTTCTTGCAAAGACTTCTATTCTGTTGTTTAGTATGATCAGTAATAAGATTATTACAATGCTTGCGACTACTCCACCTGCTGCACCGAAGACAATGGTTGTCCAGAAACTGAAGAACACAATTGCTCCGAAACAGAAACCTGTTAAAGGTCCTCCGTACTTAGCACAGAAGTTTACAACATCCATTGAGTTCCTTGCACCGAGTTCTGCCTTGGTTGTTATGTCACCGTGGATAGCCACTGGTATACCTCCACCGAATGGGTAGGTCTGGTATTCCCTTTCTGCACCGTAGTGAACATCTCCTGTGGATGAGCCTATAGCACCTATTGTTATACCCCATAGCACTGCTAAGAGTGGTAATGGGAACGGGTGGTTAAATCCTACTACGTTCAAAGTCATCATGTAAGACATTCCTACTATACAAAATGTTGTTATGAATCCATGGGCAGCTATTGGTCCTAAATGACTTGTGATGACATCAAGGTAAACTGGCTGGTTGAACTGTGATTCACTTACAATCCTTCCTAAGTAAGATGTAGTAGCATATGCGGCATGTACTAAAGCTGCTATAAATCCTCCTGCAGCTATTGACATTATAACTGGTAAACCTATTGTGCCCATTAGGACAAATGCTACAGAACCTGCAATACCTGCAAGTACACCCATCTGTACTGGTTCACCAGAAATAGCTTTGTTGAAGAACCTGTGTAGGTGTCCCATCTGTGGTGCTAACTGAACCTGTGAGTTTGGGTTACTCATTGAACCTACATCAGATTCTAAGTCCTCTGCAGCCCCTGCAATGGTTGCAGCAGCTCCCATGAGAGCAACAACACCTAATCCTGTTATCATAGGGTCCATTTTATTTCCTCCTAATTATCGTTAATAAAAAAAATAGGTGTTAATTAACACCTATTTATTTAGCTGGAGAGATAAGAGCTCTTTCTCCTGCTGGTTCGAATTCTCTGAGTGCACCTTTAGCAAACTGTGCACGTACTTCTGAGAAGTCAAATGCTAAGCTGTCGTCAGCAAATGCGATTTTAACCAGTGGGTTAAATACAAATGCGTCTTTACGTGCTGCGTGTGCAGACTGAGCTATACCTGCGTACTCTCCCTGGTGACCCACGTTCATTGCGTAGTTTGGATAGTTTGGTCCCCTGAGTTCAAGTGGTAATCCTTCGTCTCCTCTGATGGAGAATACGTTGGATGCACCACACTGATCCTGAAGGTCGTATCCGTAGAAACCAAGACGTGAGTGCTGTTCTTTGTGTAAGTACATGGATAGGTACCATGCGCTTAAACCAGTCTGAGCGTTACCAGTTGCGAAACCTGTGGAACATCCGGCTGCTGCTGCTGCAACTGCTGCCCTCTGTGATCCACCGAACTGGGTTTCGAGAAGTGCTGGGTATTCTTCGTACTGTTCAAGTCCGTAGAAGGTTACTTCAGAACCTACGTCCAGTACTGTGTCCATGTTGTTTGGAGCTTCACATAGTCCACCGAACTTGTCTTCGACGTACTCTTTACCGTAGTAACAGAAGTCGTCAAGGATGTTGTCAGTGTAAGCAGCTGTTGCGTACTGTGTGAATCCAACACCACCGGACATGTATGAACCTAACCAGATCTGGTCGTATAACATTGCACCTGATGCAACAACGTCCAGAGTTACCCTTACTGGGTCATCCATGTATTTCCTTGAGGACTGACAGATGTCAGCCAGGTAACCGAATGGAATTCCACCAGGTTCGTTTTCTCCTCTTGCTCTCCTCTGTGGTAGAGCTGTACCCATGTGTATAACTTCTGCGTGTTTTGCAGCAAATGCGAAGTCACCGGTTGCGGCTTCTCCTGCACACTGTTTGTAAGCAGAGATCATGGACATACCGATCTGCATAGCAGACCACCTGGAGGTTGTACCTCCGTCACATGTCCTTGAAACTATTGTTGGGATCCTGACAGCCTGCCAGATACCGTCGCCAACTTCAGCTTTAAGAACTTTTGCCTGTTCTTCTGGGAACATTTTGTTGATGTCTATAACGAATGCAGAGTCTATTTCATCTGCTATTTCGTCGTTACCTGTGAATACTTTCACGTAACTGTCTGCAACAAGTGCAGGGTGGGTTTCCACCATGTGTTCCTGAACAACTGCTGCACCAGGCATTGCGTGGTTGACAGTTTCCAGATAGTTTGTGATTGTTTCAGGGCTAACTTCTTTACCTAACCTTTTTTCTATAACACCGTGAGCTGTTCCTAATCCGACGATAACAGTTCTCCTTATATCGTCCCAGAACTGCTGCATTGCAGTGTTGTTTACGAAGTGGAGGTCGTCACCTTCAACGAATGTGTCGGTTGTTGAAACCTGGTAAGGCATGAGAACCCTTTGACCGAGTGGAGAACCAACATCTGGGTTGTACTGAGGAATTCCACGTTTAGCTGCTACTTCTTTACCAGCTTCCACGAACTCCCTTTTCCTCTCGGACTGCTTCCATCCACCGAATGAGTAGAAGGTTGTTTTCTTTTCTTCTGGGGCTTCTTTGAATTTCTTATTTAAAGCTTCCATAAACTTTTTATCAGCCATAATTCCACCTCCTGATTATTCAGGACTGTATCCACCGTTTGATCTGGTTACATGTATCCTGTGGAGTACTTCTACTGCGTCTTTGTCATCTTTGTAAGCTTCACCATCCATCCTGTAGATGGTTGTTTTTGCTCTAAGGGTTGCTTCGTCGAGTGGTTCACCTAAAACAACAGGTTCGTCCAGTTCCTCACCGATCTGATCCTTTACAGCTTCAACTTTTCCGGTTTCTTTGTTCATGACCTGTCTTCTTAACATGTCGAACATAAGACCGTCTTCGTCGAGCCTGAGGGAGTGACCGTGCACACTTGCGCCCCTTATACCTGTACGTGCTGGGTCGAAGAATTCTGTTTCCAGGAGTTCCTTGGATATTTTCTCAAGGTCTCTTTCCCTTGCTTCGATGATCTGTCTTCCTGAGAGTGTACCTGCGTCAGCTCCCCTGTATCTGCATAGGTAAGCCCTTGATCTTACGTATGGCTGAGCTGGTGCGAAGTACATTGAGTCAACAAACTGAATGTATCGTACCCTGTCACCGGCTTTTGCACCGTCAACTGGCTCGACCATTTCTCTTATAACATCATCAGGTTCGTCCATTTCCTCTAATGGTGGGTGTACGCTTGGGTATTCCTCACCAGGAGCTCTGTGACCTAAGATTTTCACAACATCTTCGTCTGAGATTTCTCTAAATTTTTCAAGTTCGTAATCAGGGTTGCATAAATTCCTTCTGTTCTGAGCAACCTGACTAGTTCCGGGATAAAATTGTGCCATATTCATGCACCTCCTAATGCTAATCTTACTTTTCTAATAATTTCATCCAACTTCTCTTGGGGACAGGTTTCTCCTCTGATAACGCCGCTTATGATATCCTTGATTTCACCTTTGGTTTTAGGCTCATCAGGCATAACGGCCCTTGTTTTGACACCTATCTTTGCAAAATCCTCAAAGTCAACGGGATATTCACATATGATAACACATGGCCTGTCAACGTTCCTCAGAATCAACCTAGCCTTGTATATGATGTGATGCTTCACACCTCCAAGGTGTACAACAACCAGCCTGTGCCGTTTTATCTGCTCGATCTCCTTAAGACTGAGTCCGAAAAGGCTTCCATGACCAGATGATGGGGCGTCCTGCGGAACACCGCCACCTGCATTTAAAACAAGTGTACTTGTTTGTATGTTAGCTTCCCTTAAAGCAAAGGTAATTTCACAAACAGGTTTAGTTATGTGCCTCCTTCCAGGAGACATTGCTATTGCCAAAACTTCACTTCCACACTGTGCAAAGGTTCCTCTCTGGGCAATTCCTCCTCCTTCACCCATTCCCATGGTCTCTCTGCAGTCTACAACATGTGTGGATTTTCCTATCATGGTTATTCTTTCCTTTTAAGTACTTTGGCTCTTTCACTGAGTTTCGCGTTCTGATCCGTTAAACCGATCATGTCTTTTGGAACTTCGTCCAGTTTTTCTCCGTACTTTATGTGATCTGTCACTGTTCTCTGTTTCCTTATGAACAAACCCATGTGTATGTTGTATCCGAATGGCAGAAGTTCTTCGCAAATTTCTTTTACTTCATCTATGGTTTCTTCACTGTCGATTTCCATTAGAACTCGTCCTGTTTTAACCTGTAACTCAACTTCCTCACCATTGATCTTTATGGTTCGGCGATCTGGGTTATCGGAGCCCTGAGGAAGTCTCTGTCCATGAAGAACCATTCTTTTAACGCCTTCAATTTCTTCTAGATCATTTAACAATCTTTCTGTTGTATCTGCGCTTAGTAATCTGTGCGGAAATATTTCAATGTCCATTTACTGTCTTACCCCCAAGTTTTGGATTTCAATTTAGACTTTGTCCTTTATGTCGACTGCTGCCTCCACGACATATTTAAGTGGTTCACGGAATGCATCAACTTGGCTGAAGACATCTTTTATTAATCCGGAGGTTGCTTCTGGGGAGAACATCTGTGTACCTGCGTCTAATGACATTGATGCTGCAACGCATGGTATAGCAAATCCTTTACTGTGTCTTGTAACGATATGGTTACCGTTGAAGATACCTGGACCTCCACCACCGTATATGGAGTGGCTGAAGAAGGAGAATCCTACAGCTGTACCTTCTACTCTACCGAAGTCTACGCCTGGTAATCCTGTTTCAAATTCCATTATGTCGTTGTAGTATAGAAGTGCTGAAGCAACACTCTGACAAGCTCTTGCAGCACCGGTACTGACCATTGTAGCGGCCATCATACCTGCGGCAGAGTATGCGTTCCATTTTGCCATGTCATCTGTGCCGTATAATTTGAATCCGTTGAGGTCTTTGTCTACTTTGATTACACCGTCAGATTCTGCCCTTTCAACGAGGTCTGCTACGACTGAACCAACTGTACCTTCTTTACCGTTTGCTTTAACGAGATCGAAGACCAGGTTGTCAGCGTTGAATCCCTGGTATGCAAGTCCTAAGAGGTGCATCCTTTCAAATACTCCTACTGCATCACCCATCTCAAACATTGCAGCCTGTTCTAATATACTGGATAGAGCAGAAGACTGCATGGTGTTTTTGAGGGTTGTTGCAACAACGTGGTTAACCGGGATGTTTCTTAGTGAGAAACCTGCACCTTCAAGTTTCTGAGGCACATCAAGCATGGTTGCTAAGTTTCCACCCATGTAATCAACTGTCTGTGGGTATCTACCTAATATTGCTGCTTTAACCATGTTTGCATCGTACATGTTAACATCACAAACGTCAATTATAGCCTGGATGAATGCGGATGCTGTTACCAAGGTAGCTGCAGAGTATTCAGCTGCTGCTTCGAACCTTGCGGTTGGTATTTGTACAAGTACTCTTTTTCCGCCTGCGAGTAACTGAACATTTGTGTTGTCGCCTGCTTCTACTTGTATCATTTCTTTTGCTTTTTCTGCTATGGCTTCTGCATTTCCTACTAGGTCAAGATCTAATTCCCTTCCTAGGATTTTACATGCCTTTCCACCAACAGTTGCATTTCTTAAAGCTTTTTCGGTACCTTCTAAGTTTACAGCTACAGTCCTTTTAACTCCCTGAACAATTCCTTTAATTGCAGGGTTTTTCAATGGACTGAGGGCTTCGAGTGGTACTTGTTCTTCAACAAGATTGCCTCTGTCGTCGTACAAGTCGATCTTATCTTCAAACTTTGCCATTTTTTCCCTCCTGAGAATTCTTGTACACCATTGATGTGTACCAATTCTAAGACCAGAAGCGGCCTTTTAAATATGGAAATTCACACTGGAGAAATCAGAGTGTGAGTTCACAACAGTGATTTCAATCCATTGCAGATTCCCATGGTACAACTTTGATATACGAGACTCCATTTATTGCTTTATCTATTATTAAACTTTCTTCTTGATTAATATAGAAAGATTTATAAGTAAGTGTGGCCTAAAATGTTATTAGTGTTTTTAATATTCATTTTTGTTACTTTAAAATCCAAAATTACTTATTTTACATATTGAAAAAGTGAAGGACATGCAGATTATAGCAGATGTAGGCGGAATACCTGGTAAAGACTGCAGAGGGTTCTGTAAATACTGTTACTTCAGAAAGGTAAAAGGAAATGACCCCTTTGGATGTAGGTACTGCTCACCAGGAAGGGTTGGGTGTGAAAGCTGCACCACTGGAGTCAGGGAAACAAAAAACGAATTTATTCCCCCATTTATGGTTTTAGGCTCAGTTCAAAATTCCATTATGATGGGAAACTATCGTGATAAAGATTTGAAGGTAAATATAAGTGGAGGAGGAGATGTAAGCTGTTACCCCCAGTTGTTAGAACTTGCAGCAGGATTGAATCAATGGAACCTTCCAATACATCTTGGTTACACCAGTGGGAAAGGTATAGATGATTCAAAGATTGCAGAGGATTTAATTTCCCTCGGTGTTGATGAGGTTACCTTCACTGTTTTCTCAACGGATCCCAAACTTCGGAAGGAGTGGGTGCTGGACCAGAAACCCGAAGAGTCCATGAAGGCCCTGGAGATATTCTGCCAGAACAGCCAGGTTCATGCAGCATCGGTCATAGTTCCAGGTGTTAACGACGGTGAAAAACTCTTTGAAACCTGCAGCAAACTGGAAGAATGGGGTGCAAAGGCATTCATACTCATGAGGTTTGCAAATTACCGTAATCAGGGACTCATACTTGGAAATGAACCCATAATTGAGGGTGTGGAATCCCACAGTTTAGATGAGTTTGATGAGCTCGTTAGAACCGTTAATAAGGAGTTCAACCTCAGAGTTACAGGCACTCCAGTTTGTGACCCTGAAAATGACACACCATTTGCAATTTCAAAGGATAAAAACAGGGAATATCTTGATATATTATCTGAAGTCACATCTGAAGCCACTATTCTCACAAGTAAGGTTTCAGCACCTTTCATTGAAAAGATAATCAAGAACATTGGCGCTGAAGACCTTGTCAACGTTGTTGCAGCAGACCAGGATATAGGCTGTCTCATAACCCATGAGGATCTTGAAAAGATCGACCTCACTGATCTTACTGAAACTGTCCTGCTCCCAGGAAGAGCCTATGTTCATAATAAAAGGGCTCAGGAGATATTGAGCCGTGATGGTGTGGACAGAATCGTTACAAGGGGTCCTGAAAAGTTATCGGTTGATGGAGAGATGAGTGGAACTCTTACACGTGAAGAAGTCCTTAAAAAAGAGCTTATAGCATTTGAAGATCTGATTGAAGCCATAAACTTCTTTGGAGTTAGAAAAAAACCTATTAAAAGGTAAAAATTAATTAAAAGAAATTAATTATTTAATAATATAATCCTAGATCATTTAAGATCTAACTTTTTTTATTTTATATATCTATTTTATATTCTCTAATTATATTATTTTATAATCATATTTCATATTCGCAATTCTATTAAATAATTAAATAATTAAAAAGAAAGAAAAATCAAAGGTATGATAAGTTTACCAGTGAAGGTAGTCCAATATGAATAAAAAAGAACTGAACATAACTGTGCTGACACCTGAATTCTACAATTACGGTGCACTGTTAATTGCAGGAATTTTAAAGGAAGCTGGGTATAACGTAAACCTTCAAAAAGGTTTCAACCAACCCATACATACAGACATCACTTTTTTAAGCCTTCACTCCACGATACACCTTTTGAAGTATAAGGAAGCCATATCACGAATAGATGCTCTGAAGATCGTTGGAGGTCCTGTGAGCAGAGTTCCAGAGCTTGTTTTTCAGAATCTGGATGTTGATGTGGTTATGGTTGGAGAAGCTGAAGTAAGTGTTCTCAAACTCATGGCTGCACTGGAGAATGGTTTTAGAGTTGAGGATCTGCATGATGTGAGTGGCCTGGCATTTAAGGATGATGGAACCCTTCAAAAAAACCCAGCTGCCGAAAGAGTTTCAATGGTAAGACCGTTACCACTCATACCTCATGATATTTCTTCAGAAAATATAAGGGGTGCCAACGTTTACATTGAAACCCACAGGGGCTGTCCTGGAAGCTGCACCTTCTGTCAGGTGCCCTGCTTCTTTGGAAGGGAAGTGAGAAGCAGACCCCATGATGATGTTATAAGAGAGGTTAAGGCCTTCTTAAAGGCGGGTGCAAAGAGAATTGCGGTGAGTGGTGGTACAGGAACACTCTACGGAAGCAGCAAATTCCGAAACCTTGATGAAAATGCATTCACAAACCTTTTAAGGGATATAAGCAGTTTAACAGGCCCCCAGAATCTCACAATTCCAGATATAAGGGTGGATCTCATAAGTCCAGATATTCTGCAGGCTTTGCGTAACTACACCAATGGATGGGTTTACTTTGGAATAGAATCTGGAAGTCCCAGGATCCTCAGGAACATGAAGAAGGGAATAAAAGTTGATGATGTAAACGAAGCCGTTGAAATGGCCCGTGACTATGGACTTAAAATTGCCGGTTCCTTCATAGTTGGATACCCCGGTGAAGAAGAGGAAGATTTCCAGGCAACAGTTGATCTTGCAGATGAATTGATGTTGGATGATTACTTCGTGAGCATAGCCGAACCTATACCTGGAACCATACTTGCAGAAGAGGTAAAAAAACTTCCAGACGAAAAGAATGCTCTTTTCCAGGATGCTGAGGAGTATAAAAGGCAGGGTTTGAGTCTTGCAGAGGAAAGGGCCCTTAAGCTCATGATGGATTCCTTCGTTTTCAGGAGCATGCCTGTGCCCATGACCGAGAATTTATTTAAAACCCTTTTAGATGAAGTTAAATCGCAGGGTAGACATATAAAAACAGTTACCCCTTTAATTAAAGGATTATAAAAATTATAAAAATTAAAATAAGTGAATAACTAATTAGATATTAATTCTATAAGTTTTATTTAAGTAATCTGAATTTATTGTTATCTTTTTATTTATCTTTTTTAAAATATTGTAAAAATTTAGATAGAAAACATAAAAAGAACTTTGGATGTTTTTTTAAGGGATTTTACTTCGTTTCAAATTTAAATAATCAATATTTAAAAAAAAAAGAAGTTTAAAAAAAGAAGAAACCATTGAAAGATTCAAGAATTTGATTTTTTTTGAAATCTTTACTTATCAAGGACTTCAACTATTTTTTCAACGATTTTTGAGAAATTTTCAAGGAATTCAGGATTTTTGAGTCCTCCTTCATCTTCATTCTGATAGAGAGGTAAGGCTCCAAGAAGGGGTATATCCAGATCTTCTGCCAGTTGTTTTCCTCCATTCTTTCCAAATATTGGGATTTCTTCCCCGCAGTGGGGGCATTTGAAGGTTGACATGTTCTCAACAACACCTAACACAGGGATATTGAGTGCTTGAACCATCTTGATGGATCTTTCAACATCATCCAGTGCCACAGGATGGGGCGTTGTGACCACGACAACACCATCAAGGGCTGGGATGGACTGCAGAACAGTTAAAGGTTCATCACCTGTTCCTGGAGGACAGTCTATCACTAAAACGTCCAGATCACCCCATAAAACATCAGACAGGAACTGTCTGATTGCACCGGTCTTTTTGGGACCTCTCCATATGAGGGGTTCATTGGAGGGTAGAAGTATCTCAGTTGACATAACCTTGATACCGTCATCAGTTTCAAGGGGTGTTATACCTTCTTGAGTGCATTGAAGTTGGGATATTTCCATTCCAAACATTTGAGGTATGTTTGGGCCGTGAAGGTCAGAATCCAGTACCCCTGTTTTAAACCCGCTCCCTGCAAAGGCAGATGCTAAGTTTGCAGATACTGTGGATTTCCCCACACCCCCTTTACCACTCATAACTGCAATCTTATGTTTGATGCGGCTCATGTTCTTGGTGATCTTGATTTCCTGTTCCATAACCTGTAATTTCTGTTTTTCTTCTTCACTGAGATTTTTTACCATGTTACATCCTTCTCGTTCACGTTCTCATTCATTTATTAATTAAAATCCATGGTTCCTTTATTATAATACTTGCTTTTTAATAGTTGCTTTCTTCATTATTAAACCAAATCTGAGTTCTAATAATCTGAATTATCTAATGGTGACCTTCTGTGCATGGTTTAAGTGATCCTGGCTTCAGATCTTCATTCTTCCACTGCTGAAAAGCCTGACTAACCGTTCCATTGGCTCCAGAAAATACCTGAACGCCACCGTTACCGAGCATTTCAACAGCCTTACCCCCTAAATTTCCACAGATCACAACATCTCCATCGTTGATGAGTACAACCTCAGCAGCAGTTGTATGACCTCCAGCATGTCTTCCCTGAGTTTCAAAGACTTTTAAATCCATTATAATATCATCTTCAACTTTTAGAAGTGTTAAATAAGGCGTTTTACCAAAATGATGGCAAATTGGGGAATTTAAACCCATTTCATCCTCTGTTGGAAAAAGTATATTTTTAATTTGATCATCTCCCATAGATTCTTGAATAGTTACGAATTTTTTTTATGTTTTTAGTTTCAATCAGCCCCACACATGGAGCCTCCACATTTAGGGCATTTATTTTCCCTACAGGGTATTCCCGGAGTTTTTTCAGTTTCATATCCGCATTTGGTGCATTTACAAACGCTTGGTGGTCCTGCCCTTCTTCCTGGACCTCCGAAGGATCTTCTCATTCCCATTCCAGGCTGTCCCAGATTCTGAACTTCACTTTTCAGGGACACTATTTCTTCAGAACCACAGTCAGGACAGGAATCATACTCTTTGGTTGGACTGTGCCATTCAAAACCGCATTTACTGCATCTGTACCTTTTTTCATCACTCATACAGATTCCTCCTTTGATGTTTATTATTTTACCCTCCACCAGGGCCTTTGCTATTTTTTCCCGCGCGGAAGTAAGGGTTCTGTGGAAGGTTGGCTGTGATATCCCCATGAGTTCAGCTGCTTTCTTCTGCTGGATTTTCTGGTAATCCTTCAATCTTACAGACTCAAATTCATCCAGTGTGATCAAAACTGGCTCCTTATCAGTACCTTTTTCTGGTTTGAAGCATCGAAACTGGGGTTCACCAAACACTCTTCTCGATCGTCTTGGCCTAGGCATGTTATGAATATATATTCATAATTCTATTTAAAGGTTTTCCAAATGATCATGAAAAATGAAGCCCCACCTAAAAACTCCAAATTTTGAGTAATTTTAAGTGATTAAATGATTTTAATTAATTTTAATTAATTTTAATAATTTTTAATGGATTTAATAGATTTAATAGATTTATAATAAGCTCAAATAATTTTATAATGAAAAAATAGCAATTTAAAGAATTTAAAATTTAAGATATGAAAATATATAAAAAAGTTAAATTAATCATCTGAAAAATGAAATAGAGACTATTATAAAATATTTCTATGAAGATCGATGCCAAACTCACTTGACTGGTTTTAAATGAATTGAAGTGATTTCACAGCGGGATCCAAGCCTCATTGGAGGTCCCCATGTTCCTGTTCCCTGAGAAACATAGATTTTTGTATCCCTGTAGTTGTAAAAACCCCTCAAATAGGGGAACATCAACTTAACCAGGAGATTTAGAGGTATCATCTGCCCTGCATGGGTGTGACCTGAAAGTTGAAGGTTTATTCCTGCAGCATTTGCTGCTTCAACCTCCTGTGGAAGGTGATAGAGGAGCACTGAAGGTTTTTCAGGGTTTATGTTCATCTTCAAGAGGGCATTTTCAAGATTCTTTCTCCCGTAGGAGTACTCCACACCGATTATCTGAAGTCCACCATGTTCAACCAGTTCGTTTCTAAGAATTCTGATATTGATACCATCCAGTACCCTTAAAACCTCATCCATTCCCTCATAAAAATCATGGTTTCCAGTGACAAAGAATACTGGTGCTTTCAAAGCGTTTATTGATTTAAAAGTATGTTTATGAAGTCTTGCACTTCCATCAACCATGTCTCCTGTTATAAAAACCATTTCAGGATTCAATTTATTGGTTTCATTGACTATACGTTCCATGTAACCTGAATTTCTTATTGAACCGATGTGGATGTCACTGAGCTGAACAACATTTAAATCCTTTTTAAGATTATTTAAAGGTATTTCAATCTCTTTTACCTTTAAATCAGAACTTTTTAATATGGAGTAAAAACTTACAGCAACTGTTAGAACTCCTATCAAAATTCCGGCTGTTTCATGAGGTATTTTAATGAATAGCGAGGTTAATCCATAGATGACAAGGAATGATAGAAGATAAAATGAGATTCCCATCCATGAAGATGCTACGGTGTAGAAAGCACGTGTTAAATCGTTTGAAACAGTTCTTTCAATGAGTGCAGCTGCAGGATACGAAACTGCTGCAACAACCATCAAAACGTAGAAGGCTGTGTTGTGGGAGAATCCCAGTAAAAAGGCCATTGAATAGAAAATACCATAGTTCAAGGCTAAAAAACCTAAAAAGAATACTGATATAAATGCCATGTACTGGAGGATGGTTCTCACTTTTTCAGACCTCTGATGCTGATGAATTAATACTATCTATAATATGATGATATTATGGATACTGGAGATACTTAAAATAAAAAAGTTTGGGTTACTGGGTTCATTTCCAGTTTGTAGAGGTTTTTTAGATGTTTTAAGTGATCCATTAAATTATGGATGTTTCTGGAAGGAGTTTCACCATTGTGTAATCGTACATGAATGATTTCTTTATCTCTGAGATATCTCCAAGTCTGTAATCACTCACAACAACATCTGCAATCTCCTCATGATACTTAGCATAATCCAATTTGACCCTTACACCATCAAGCTGACTCACAACTGGTACTGGAGAGTACACCTCCTTTATTGCAGGTACCTGGTTTTCTATCTCAGTTTTGACCAGTATGGATGGCACTATTGGCGGGTCGTCTGCCATTTCCCTCCGTTTATTGTCCAAAAGTCCCTCAACAACTTCAACGAGTTTTCTAAGAGCCCTTATATTCTCTCCCCTTTTGAGTCTTCGAGGAATCCTTCCAAGCCCACCCACGTAGGCATCTGCACCTGGCAGTTCAGATACATCCAGGTCTGGAGCTCCAGTTACAACTATGGGTACGTCTATGTCCTCAAATAGATGGGTTTTGTTGGTTATGCACTCTCTGAAGCTTCCAAGGGCAAAGACTGCAAGGTCGTGCTCTGCTATGAGGTTCTTCTCATCCTCAGATATCCGGGATATTTCCTTTCCAGCTCCCCTGGCCAGGCCTATCATGTTGTCCTTAGCACCGTAACGGCGCAGGTACTCCGAGATGTCACAGGCAGAGTGGGGAAGGTGCTGCCTTGCAAGGGTTGGTGAAACTATGGCTATTTCTGTTCCTGCCATTGGAGCTATTTTAACCTTTCCAAGAAGTTCCTTTGCCTTAGCTTCAACCATCTTCACGTCTTCAATTGGAACTGCCAGTGTTAAAACAAGATCCATCTGGCTCGTGGTTTCTTGAAGAATAAAACCACCTAAATCTTCTATAAGCTCGTTCATTTCTTCGTGCTTGTGAATTCCACCAGTGTAAGTTAAAGTTTCATACATAATCTTTTCTCCAAGATGTTGTATCGTAATTTAGCCCTTTCCACAGGGTTCAGTGGTGCAGATTTATGGGAGGGTATTTCAACAGCCCTATCTCCCATGGTACTTAACTCGTCAACCAGTTCATCCCTCATATAATCTGGATAAACAAGGTAATCCTCATGATCAGGTACGACGGAAAATCCCATATCTTCAACAACTTCCCTTAAGAAGTTTGAGTGTACCTTAACTTTTATTTTTCTATTTAGTTCTTCATTCTTCACTGCATGATCAGCTGAAGCATCTTCCTTAAATTCAAGTTCAGAAATATCGCCAATCAATGGCTCCGTCCCGAATATGTTTGAAACTCTTTTTATACTGTTCGTTATCTGTGAGAATGTGTTGAGTTTGATCTTCACAGATTCCATCTTAGTATCTGTTTCTGAAAGAACAACTGCAATATCTGCATCTGCAGAATCTGGATGCTTCGTAACTTCGAAGTCCTGAACTCCTGCAAGTCTCAGTATCTCCTGACACATCGGTGTTGTAACAACCTTCATTAAACAAAACCCCATTCAACCGAATAACCTATTTTAATCCCTAAAGTAAATGATCCATCCATTTTTTTAATTAATCCAATTAAAGGATGTGTTTTATCTGATTTTAGTTAAATCCTTATTTTCAGCTAATCCTTAAAGACATCCAAATTTTATTCCATGCCAATTAAAATTCATGATTTGGATTGGATTATGAAGTTTTCCTACGTAGCTTACTATGATACTGAAATATATATTTAATTAATGGATGGTTCATGGAATGATTTTATGGAATTCATTTTATATAAAATCTGTTTATGTTGGTTTTATGAGAGTTTGGAATAAATTAAAGGTAGTTTCTGTGAAAAAAAGGAGGATAATATGTTATCTCCTTTACAAAATATTTATATAATTAATGGAACAAAAAAATAGTTAATCAAAACCATTTGAAGTTGGTTTGAGGATGTGAATGAATTGTTTAGAGCAGATGAAAGTCCAAGTACAGCCCCAATTAAGGAAGGGGAAGAATACGAAGTAAAAATTGAAGATGTGGGTAAGGAAGGCGACGGAATAACCCGTGTTGAAGGTTTCGTTGTTTTTGTACCAGACACAAAGGTCGGGGATGAAGTCAAAGTCAGAATAACTTCTGTAAGAAGACGTTTTGCTTTTGCTGAGAAAGTCTAATAGAGAAGTCCAGTAGGTCGTAGATTATTAAACTTTTTTTAAATATTTTCTATTTTTGGTGTTCAAATGAAGGTTTCTTTAAATTTAGAGAATTCAGATTCTAACGATGTTACCATAGTTGTTGATGCCCTGCGCGCCAGCACAACAATCATCACTGCCCTCGAAAATTTTCAGACTATAATACCTGTTAAAAACATAGAAGATGCAACAAAACTTGCATCAGATAACTTTGCAGTTCTTGCAGGTGAAAGGGGAGGTGCAGCAGTGAAGGGTTTTGACACTGGAAATTCTCCAGTCGAAATACAGAATTTCAGTGGTGAAGTTCTCGTTCTTACAACAACCAATGGAACACGAATACTGGAAGGACTGAAGTCAAAGGTATTGGTAGGTTCCTTTGTAAATGCAAAGGCAGTTGCAGAAAAGGCCCTTGATACTGCAGAAAACCATATTGAGGTTATCATGGCTGGTGTGAATGGAAGGTTTGCAATTGAAGATTTTCTGGGTGCTGGAGAGATCATATCCCACTTGCAGGATCAGGAACTCGATGAACTGGCACTTGCATCTGTAATGGCATCACAGGACAAAATTGCCGTAAATGAAGCCGTTAAAAACTCAAAATCTGCCCAGGGACTTTATGAACTTGGATTGGGTGAAGATGTTGATTTCTGTCTGAAGCACAACCTGTATGACACAGTTCCAGTCTACAAAAACGGGAAAATAAGGAGAAATTTGTAAAATCATACACCATTTCCAATTACAAGTCACTCCAATATCACTCAAACTAATTAGAACATCAATGAAAATAATATATAGTGGATCGATTTATTGATGTTAATGAATGAAACGTTCATTAAATATCTCATTCTAATGAAGATTAAAATCTAATGAAAATTAAGAATAAATCTTAAATCTTCAAGTAGAATTAATATAACCATCAAGGAACTTAAAAGTTAAAGTGAGAAACAAATGGCACCAGAAAACCTTAAAATAATAGGTACAGCACATGTATCCGAAAAAAGCGTTGAAGAAGTCAGAGAAACCATAATAAACGAAAAACCAGATGTGGTAGCCATAGAACTCTGTGCAAATCGTTACTACAGCATGCTGGCCGAGAAAAATGGTGAAGAAAAAAAGGATCCTTCCATAAAGGAACTTATAAAGGGAAACAATTTAACTTTATTTTTTGTAAGCAGTTTTTTATCTTACTTCCAGAGAAAAATTGGGGATGATCTTGGGGTTAAACCCGGCTCAGAGATGTTGGCAGCCATAGAAGCTGCAGAAGAAACTGGTGCAAAGATAGCCCTCATAGACAGGGACATTCAGGTAACCCTAAAAAGGGCCATGAACCAGATGAGCATCTGGGAGAAGATGAAATTCTTCTATGGATTTATAGCATCATTCTTCGCTAAAGACGATGAAATAGAAGATGTTGAGAGCATAAAAGAAGGAGACATGCTCGAAGAAGTTATGGAATACTTCAGGGAAGTGTCACCTAAAGCCTACCATGTTCTGGTCACAGAGAGGAATGGTTACATGGCCCAGAGGCTTCTGGATATTGATGCAGAAAACGTTGTTGCAGTCGTTGGAGCCGGACACAAGGAAGGTATAACGGAGTGCATGAATCACCCCGAAAAGATTCCGCCTCTCCAGGAGTTGATGACCCTCAGTGAGTCAAGAATTTCGTTGGGAAAGATTTTCCTCTACTCAATACCAGTACTATTTATTCTAATATTCATAGGGGCATTTTTAAGTGGGATAAACCTTAAAACAAGTCTTTTACAGTACGTTCTCCTTACAGGAGGACTTGCATTTCTCGGATCACTTCTGGCAGGATCTAAAATATATTCTGCAGTAACAGCATTTCTTGTTGCGCCCATAACAGCCATACACCCCCTCCTTGCAGCAGGATGGTTTGCAGGAATAGTTGAAGCCAAGTTTCGGCATGTTTCAATGGAAGATATGCACAACATCACCAAATGTGAGAGTTTCAGGGAGCTTCTTCAGAACAACCTATTCAGAGTGCTCCTGGTTGTGGTTGGAGCCAACATCGGATGCAGCATAGGCACGTTCATTTCCATACCCGACGTTATATACCCCTTGTTCAGCAAGATCATTGGACTTTAAGAGTTGGACTTTAAAAAGATTGAAGGACAGTATCAACACTAACCCATTTTACCTTTCTTTTTCTCAAAAATCCGTAAATCCCTTAACATTGGAAGATATATAAATGAAGATCAACCATTAACTACATAACTGAGACTAGAAGTGATCCTAATGTATTTGGTGTTTAGATGCGATTGTGGGCGTGCAATGTATGCCAAGGACGGTACAGCACGTAAAAAATGTGTCTGCGGTAAAAACCTCAAGGTTAAAGAACGCAGAATACTTGCTAAAACAGAAACTGCTGAAGATGCCTCTGAAATGGTGAGAAAATTTCAGGAAGAGAAGTACGGAGGTGCAGTCTTCACAACAGCAGACAAAATCTGAAAAAGAACCTTAAAATATAAAGAACTTAAAAAATATTATTAAATAATTATTAAATCAAAAAAATTTAATATACACCTCGATCATCAACGTGGAATCATTCCTAAATTCAATAAATCAAAAAAAAATCAAATCTGAGTTTCCCATGACCAATAATATCTATGATATTACAAAGAATGGCGAGAGATTGAATATAGAATTTAAGGAAACCCTTAACAGAGGATATCATCTCAAAAAAGAGAGAAGACAGCAGCTTGCAAGCCAGATGAAGTATCGGATGGAGCTTGGAGATGGTGAAGCAGTTTATTTTATAGGGGTCCATGATGATGGACATTTAATCGGACTCTCCAGTGAAGATTTTGAAGAAACTCTTTTTGTACTGAAATCACTGGCAGAGGAAGTTAACGCTGAAGTTTTGGACGTTGAAAAACATCCTGCAGAACATGGAACCGTTGGAAAGGTCTTAATCGGCAGATCACACGATCCAAAAAATGAACATCTGCTGGTGGGAGTTGCAGGACACGTGGATCATGGGAAAAGCACCCTTGTGGGTACTTTAACCACAGGAACACTTGACACTGGCTCTGGAGGAACCAGAATCTTCCTTGATGTTCAGAAGCATGAGATAGAAAGGGGGCTTTCTGCAGATCTATCATTTGCAGTTTACGGATTCTGCAATGAAAAAGTGGTACACCTTAAAAATCCTCTGAACAACAGGGAAAAGTCCAGAATCGTTGAAAAATGTGAAAAGGTTGTTTCCTTTGTGGACACAGTTGGACATGAGCCCTGGCTCCGGACCACAATAAGGGGAATCGTTGGACAAAAGTTAAACTACGGCCTTCTCGTTGTGGATGCATCCACGGGACCCACACACATCACCAAGGAACACCTTGGAATCATACTGGCAATGGAAATGCCTGTGATCGTTGCAGTGACCAAGATCGACACTGCAACCAATGATAGAGTTTTTGAAGTGAAGGATGAAGTGTTCAAGCTTCTGAAGCTGGTCGGAAGAATTCCTTACATGGTGAAATCACTCGAAGATGCAGATTTCGTTGCAGAAAATATGAATCAACACATCGTACCTGTTTTAAAGGTTTCCGCAGTTACAGGTGATGGTCTAAAACTTTTGGACGAACTCTTTTTAAGATTGAAGATACCTTCAAAGGAGGAAGACCTGAAAAAACCCTTCATGATGTACGTGGACAGAATATATTCAGTTACAGGTGTGGGAACCGTTGTAAGTGGTACGGTTCGACAGGGAAAAGTTCGAAAGGGAGATAAAGTTCTTGTTGGACCAGATGCAACTGGTGAGTTCATGGAGGTTGGTGTGAAATCCATTGAAATGCACCACTACAAGAAGGACAGTGGCGAAGCAGGTGAAGTGGTGGGTATTTCAATAACCCGGGCAAAAATGGAGGATCTGAGGAGGGGAATGGTTGTCTGTAATGATAATTATCCTGCAAGGGCTGTTAGAGAATTTGAAGCTGAAGTTGCAATACTCGTCCATCCAACAACCATAAAAGATGGCTACGAATGCATAACCCACATAGAAACCATTGCAGAAACTGTTATTTTTAAACCCCTTGATAAGGAGTACCTCTCAGCAGGGGACAACGGCAGGATAAGGATGAAATTTAAGTACAGGCCTTGCTGTATACATGAAGGTCAGAAACTCATATTCCGTGAGGGTAGAAGCAAGGGATTTGGAACAGTGACGAAAATAATCAAATAAAATGAATCCTTAAAACCAGGTTATAGTTTTCTTTTCCCACATCTTTTTTTATTAATTTGATTTTTATTTGCAGTTAGGTTTATTTGCATTTAGGGGCCTTCCTCTTTTTTTATCTCTTCAACCATTTCACAGGCCTTGCATATGTTTAAAGACGAGGGTTCTCCACAACGTGTGCATTCACCCATTTCTATCTGCTTTTTATGGAATTTGAATGTTTTTTCAAAGGACTGCAGTATTGAAAGTTTAGTTCCAGGCCTTCTGGATTCAAGGTCGTTCAGATAATTCTTCATCTTGGCCCTGAGGGAAGTGTGGGAGTAGGGACATTCTGCAAAGTGCACGTCCACCTCGTTCATAACCGCCCATATTCCAACATCCCTTTCAGGAATTTTCCACAGGGGTTTTATTCTTGGAACCAGTTTAGGGTGTATCCTGTCGAGTTTTGGTCCGAACTTGGTGAACCTTCGGAAATCTGCCCTTGCAAAGCTCATTAGAAAGGATTGTATCTCATCATCCAGGTTGTGACCAGTTGCAAGTTTATCAGCCCCCATTTCAAAGGCTGTTTTATTCAGGAGGTACCTTCTGAAAACTCCACAGGGGATGCAGCCACTCTTGTAACGATCTACAACATCGTCAAGTGCAAAGCCAAACTCTTCCCTGAAAGAGGATTCAACGAGCTCAACATCCATGTCATGTGCAGCTTTTCTAGCTGCCTCAACACCATGAGCACGGTACCCTGATATTCCTTCATCAATTGAAACTGCTTTTAATTTAAAATCAAAATCTTTCATGAATTTAGAAAGTAAGTGTAGGGTTAATATACTGTCCTTCCCACCTGAAAGTCCCACCACAACCAGTTCTCCCGGTTCGATCAGTTCATAGTCCATGATAACACTTCTTGCAGTGTTTTCTATGTACGCAGTGAATCGTTCCGGATCCAGTGTTTTCATAAAAATTATATGAAAATGCAAACATAAATAGAGGTATGATATCTGCTGAAATTACAATAATTCCCATAGGAACCGCCGGGACCAGTTTAAGCCGTTATGTGGCTGCTGCAGTTTCAGCCCTGGAGGAAACGGGAATAAACTATGAGTTAAGTGGAATGGGAACTTTACTTGAAACTGAAACACCAGAAGAACTTTTTAAAGCAATTGAAGCTGCACATGAAGCTGTGTTCCGTGAAGGTGCCCAGAGGGTTACAACCAGTGTGAAAATAGATGATAGAAGGGATGTTGAACGTAGCCTCAAGGATAAAGTGTCTTCAGTTGAGAAGAGACTTAAATAAGACCAATATGAACAGGAAGTTAATGACAAGTTCTTTAATCTGCTTTGATAACTCAGTACTGTAGAAGAATTCTTTAGAGGTAGGTTGATTAAGATAGACACTTCTATAAATTTTTTTTAACAATTAAGGAGTTTGGAAAAGGTTTTTGAATAACATGCTCTGAAAATGTTTCATAACACTGCTTTGAACAAATAACTGATTTAAAACTCGAAAATGCTCTGAAGATTTAAAATAAAAGAATTTTAAAATAAAAGAATAGGAGGATTAGATGTTGATCTAATTCTATAAAATAGTTTTTGAAGCTTTTTCAAGGGTTGAAATTATTTGTTCAAGGTCTGATTTTTCAACTGAAGGATGTACTGGTATAGATATTACACTTGAAGCTGCTTCTTCTGCTTCTGGGCATGATGCTTTGAATCCCATGTCTTGGTAGATCTTCTGCTGGTATATTGGTTTTGGGTAGTGTATACCTGTTCCAATTCCCTCTGCATTCAAGAATTCAATGAGATCATCCCTATTGGACTTGTCAACGCGTATAGTGTACTGGTGGAAGACGTGCTTCACATTTTCAAGTACTGTGGGTGCTTTTATTCCATCTATTCCATTTATATGGCTGGTCAGGTACTTTGCATTTTCAATTCTCTTTCCATTGAATGTATCAAGCTTTTTAAGCTGAGCAAGACCTATTGCAGCTGCAACATCCGTCATTCTGAAGTTGTAACCAAGCATAACGTGGGTGTAACGCTGGCTTTCACCATGGGCCCTGATTGCCCTTGCAGCATCTGCAGTAGCGCCATCATCAGTTGTTACCATTCCTCCCTCGCTTGTTGTCATGTTCTTAGTTGGGTAGAAACTGAAACAAGCTGCATCTCCCATTGAACCAACCATTTTACCCCTGTAAACTGCTCCATGGGCCTGTGCAGCGTCTTCTATGACTTTTAGATCGTTCTCATCTGCTATTTCACGTATTGGATCCATGTCTGCAGGCTGACCGTAGAGATGTACCGGCATTATGGCTTTTGTTTTATCTGTTATGGCTTCTGCTATCTTTTCAGGGTCAATGTTGTAGGTTTCCGGGTTAACATCCACGAAAACTGGTTTTGCACCAACGTAGAGTACTGAGTTTGAGGTGGCTGCAAATGTGAATGGGGTGGTTACTACCTCATCTCCAGCTTTTATACCTAGAGCAAGGAGTGCTGTGTGGAGGGCTGTTGTTCCTGAGCTTGTTGCAACTGCATGTTTCACTCCGATGTACTCTGCAAATTTTTCTTCAAATTCTGCAACCTTCGGGCCCTGGGCAATGAACCCTGACTTTAAAACCTTAACAACTTCTTCTATTTCTTCATCACCGATGAGAGGTTTGGCAATTGGTATCACTATTTTCACCTTATTATGTATCTTTTAAGTTAATTTAAAACCAAATTTTTTTTATATAAACCTTAAAAATCATTTTACAACAGTCATTAACCTTAAGAACATTCTCTGTGCTTAGGGTGTGCAAGTAACTATTGATAAAAAAATGTGGGTTTGAATCTGTCCTTTGAACCTGTTTTCATATTCATCTGGAACACCCAATTTCTGGCATGGTTTCACCAGTCAAAGGTTATGATGAGATTTTATATAAATATTGGTAATTCTCAGTGAACTCATGCATGGATCAGTCATTCCACTGGAATACCCTACGAAGTTCAGATTTTTTATTCCAGAATAGGATGATTAACACTGCCACTGCAGCTATGAAAATGCCGATGGTTCCTGTAACAGCATCTGATTGTTGCACTGTAATTATTGAGGGCAGGTTTCCCAGCCCTGAATCAGTTGAGTTGTAGATAAGAGCTACAAACATGTTGTTTGCTATGTGAATCCCCATAGCTGTTTCTAATCTGTTTTCACCTAGGACTATAATTCCCAACATTAAACCAATTATCAAGGTACCTGCAACCATCATAAGACTCATTTGAAGGTCTGTTCCATTAAAGAAATGCACCAAAGCAAATAGAAGTGACGTTGAAAGCAACGGGATAACCGGTTTTTTGGAGAGAAGCCCAAAAGCCTGCATTAAGTACCCCCTGAAGAATATTTCCTCAAATGAAGCCTGTAATGGAAATGTAATGAAACTTAGAATGAGGAGTAATCCAAAGGTTTTTGGGTTGAAGGTTATCTGGTAGTCCTGAGCAGTTGTTAGAAGTGGGATTAAGGTCAGTGCTGCCATTAAAGCCGTCCAGATAACTGCACCCTTCAAAAGTTTCATCCAATCAAATGTTCCAGTGGTGTTTATGAGGGATGTGAATTTTTTCTTGTGCATGAACCTTACACACAGGTAGAAGAGTAAAAATGAGATCGCGTAAGCCATGAACACTATGATAATGAGGAACAACCCATTTGATACAAGGGAATTCAGATCAAATTGATAAAAAGTATTTGGGACCATGTAAATGAATGCTAACATTAAAACTGCTACCAATACCCCGGTGGCCAGTATCCCCCCACCCCAGGATATGATTATAGTTAAAAGGTATCTCCACCAGTTGTTTTTACCATTGGATCCATTGTCCAGAAACAGGTTGTGCATTTAATAATTCCTCCAATTTATAATTGAATACCGACATAGTTTTGACATAAGCTAAAATTTGACACATAGTTAAGTCGGCATGCTCAAATGTACAATGATTATTAAGATTCACTTAGAGTACTAATATTCAAGGCTGAATAATTAAATCTTATCACCGGTGGTTCAGGAAGATGGATGAAACGTGTATAAATGAAGAAACCATTCATGAAGGAAAAGTCACAATAAAAGTGCCTCATTTTGATAAAGTATCAGCGAAAGCCCCTGTATTTTATAATCCCGTTATGGAACTCAACAGGGATATTTCAATTGCAGCCATAACTGTTTTCAGCCAGAATGCTGATGGTATCAGTATCTGCGACTCCTTTGGAGGTACTGGAATACGGGGCATACGATACTCCAAGGAAATAGAAAAGGTTCAAAATGTTGTTATAACTGATTTAAACCCCCTTGCAGTTCAGTTTGCAGAAAAAAATATTGAAGACAATGGAACAGAAAATGTAAATGTTTACAGGGAAGATGCAAATCTAATGCTGCGTAGATGCAGGGGTAAATTTGATGTTGTGGACATAGACCCATTTGGAACACCCTCACCTTACATAGAATCTGCTGCAGCAGGTTTGAGAGCAGGAGGTATGATTTGTGCAACTGCAACTGATACTTCAGCCCTCTGTGGTACTTACACTGAACCCTGTATCCGTAAATATGGTTCCATGCCCCTGAAAACTGATTACTGTCATGAGAACGGCATACGGATACTTGCAGGTTTCATGGCCAGAACCTTCGCCAAGTACAAGAAGTTCATTGAGGTCAAGTTCTCCCACAGCACAGAACACTACATGAGGATCTACGCAACAGTTGGTAAAGGTGCTAAAAACACTGATGAATCACTTAAAAACCTTGGTTACATAGCACACTGTGATAAATGCCTTAAAAGAATTGTTTTCAATGGTTTGACCCCTCAAATTCCAGAGAAATGTCCTGAATGTGGAGGTAAGTTGAGGGTTGGAGGTCCACTATGGTGCGGTACCATTATCAACAGGGATTTTACAGGAAGCATGATTGAGTCCCTGGATGAACTGGATTTAAATAAAGAAGCTGAAGTTCTCAAACTCTTTGAAACGTGCTACAGTGAAGCTGAAGCTCCTATAGGTTACTACGACATCCACAAGGTTTGTAAGAATCTGAAGATAAGTTCACCACCACTCCTGGATGTTCTTGAAAGGATTGAAGATGAGGGTTACTTCGTTTCACGAACCCATTTCAGTCCAGTGGGGATAAAAACTGATGCGGATATTTCCGAGCTTAAAAGAATCGTTTTGGATGTTAAGGATTCTGTTGAAGGTTCAGGTTAAATTGTGACCTGTAATTCATTCAATGCCCCCATCATTCATCTTATTTTTCCTTTTTTTGATTATTGAGTTTTGGATTACTGGAATTTGGATTTTGGAATAAAATCCAAAATAAAAATTGAACAATAATTAAAAAGAACAAGAATTTTAAATTATTAGAATTAAAAAGAACTGAAAATTTAGAAAAAAATGGGTTTGGATGATTCAAATGAATAAGGGATGAAAAGGGGCATGGTGTCCTTCATATGTCCCTGATTCATCATTCATCTTTTTATCATTCGTAGTTCAGCATGTCGTGGGTGTAGTAGTACTGAAGTTCCGATGCATGCTGCAGTTCGAAATTTCTGTAGGGATTGTTGAGGTACGGGAATATTTCACCTGAAAGTACGTAGTAATAAGCTGCAAATCTTCCGTACTGCTTCCAGCATACGTAGTAGTAGAGTGGGAAACCACAGCCCGGATTGATTATCGCACTTCCAGATCTTACAGTTCCGTGCCATACCATGGGTATGGGCCCCTCCTGACCGTGCGCTTTGGCTTCCCTCATGACCTCTGCCCAGGCATCTTCGTAGTTGTCGAATTCCTTACCGTTCACCATGATCTTCCATTCATCGTCTGGAACTCCAAAGAGGAAGTACTGCACCACCTGCCCCCAGTCTATAGTCGTTGAGGGTGATGATTCGAATGCCATTTCAATTATGTATGTTCCATTTTCATTGTAACTCAAGTACCTGGAAGTTCCCTTGTAATGCACAACAAGAGCACACTTAGAACCTCTCTCAGTCGCATATTGAGCTAAAAGTTCTGAATGCTGATGCCCAGGGTACATATCTGGATTTGCAAGTTTTACAAATGCCAATCTTCCCAAAGGAGCAACATCTCCAGTTTCACTTGAAATATAAAGGTAGCCCCCAAAGAATATGAGAATTACCAATAGAATTACGTACCATTTCATTACTTCACCTTGTAAAGTTTTATGAACCGCTTTTAGGGTTATAAATTATCCTTCTTTTTATAATTCTTCTTTTTATAGTTGTTTTTAGGGTTTATTTTTTATTTCTATCCTTTGATGGAAGTTTTTACTTCTTTTCTGTTTTCTCTTTATATGATCCCCATTATCATTTTTGTTTCCTTTTTAAAAAATTCACAAATATGGTGGAATTTTTCTTATTTTTGTTTCCTTTTCTATTTGTAGTTATGTTCATGGTAGTGATCAAGAAACAAGCATCATAATGTGCAACACAGCCCATCATTGAAATGAAATGGAGTTATAAAAAGAGAATAAAATATTCTCTAAAATGAAGATTTTTCTTTTCAATTCATATATATTAAAGTTTGCTACTTATGATTCAGACTTCATATTTTATATGAAAATAATTTCATAATATACATATTAATCAAAAAGGAGGTGAAAAAATGGAGATAGGAGAACTCATATCCGATGCCCTTAGATACCCAATTTCTGATTGGCAAAAACTTTTAATCCTGGGAGTTATCGTGATTCTAAGTAGTATTTCTGAACTTGCAGGAATGCTCGGTACAATGAATTCCTCAGTGACCCTGATATTAGTAATCGTTGGACTAATATTCAGTATCATAGTATCCGGTTACATGATAAGGATTATAAAAGCATCACTGGCCAATGTTGCAGAAATTCCTGCAATGGATGACTGGAAAGAGATGTTCATAGATGGTTTTAAAGCAGACGTTGTTGGAATAATCTACGCAATACCTGCCATTCTAATCATGATAATCTCAATAGCAGCAGCTTTATCCATTATTGGAAGCAGCAGTTTATCAGATCCTGCAGTACTACTAAGCCTTGCAGCGGGTGCAGGAATTGGAGGACTAATTGCACTTTTGTACATGCTCATAATCACTCCAATAATTGCAATGGCCATAACCAACATGGCGTATCAGGATGAATTCGGAGCAGCATTCAGATTCAGCGAAATCATGGCAAAAATATCTGAAATAGGTTGGGGAAACCTCATAATCTGGTACATCGTTATGATAATATTATTCATCATATTGAGTATAATTGGAGGACTTATAACAGGTATATTCAGCATTATAACCCCAATACTCGGAACTTTGATATTTGATCTCGTTGTAATGCCCTACATCTACATGTTCATTTCCAGATCTGTAGCTCTGGAATACGCAGGATAAAAACCCCAATTCTTTGTTAAAATTTTAAAAAAATTGTTGAAAATTGAGGTGAAAAAAATGAATGTTAGTGATATAATATCTGACTCCATTAAGTACCCATCCTCAAACTGGGGAAAGGTGCTTATTCTGGGAGTAATATGTATAGCATGTATTTTAGTAATTCCAATATTTTTAGTGTATGGATACGTATTCAGAATAATAAAAGCAACCCTTGCTGGAATGGATGAACTCCCTGAATTCGATGAAATCGGAGAGATGTTCATTGATGGTTTGAAGATCTTTGTTGTTGGTATTGTTTACGCAATTCCAGTATGGATAATAGCAGCCATCATTGGATTGATCACCGGCGCAGGAGCAGGAACAACAAGCACAGCTTTAGATCCAACAATGGTATGGGCAATTTTAGGAAGTAACATAATTTTCATTATTGTTGCACTTATTGTAGGACTCGTTGAGATCATGGCAATCGTAAACATGGCCTACTACAACGGAGAACTTGGAGCTGCATTCAGATTCAGCGAAATTCTCGACAAAATAGCTCAAATCGGCTGGGGAAAGTACATCGTGACTTACATAGTCATTGCAGTGATAGGATGCATAGCTTTCCTAATAGGTATGCTCACAATGATCATCTTAATCGGTTTCCTTCTACTACCACTGGTAATCCTTCCATACATCGCAATGTTCAGCTCCCGTGCAATAGCATTACTGTACGCATCAACTGAAGAAGCAGTAGAATAAGATCTTACCTTTTTTCTATTTTTTATTTTTTAAAGCTTGATTAAATCCTGAAAACTTTTAAAATTATTATAATAGGTTATAAAAGGTTTATTTTGTATTTTTTAATGAAATATAAACCATTTAAGTTTAAAAAAAGGATCTTGATAATTTTCATTCCGTAACAAATTTTTCAAGGCTTAAAATTCAAAATCTATTTATGGTAATACTCTCATAAAAAAATTTATAATAAAACAAGGAGGTAAATAGAATGGACATCGGAAACGTTATGACAGACTCGCTTAAGTATCCCTCTTCGAATTGGAAGAAAATTCTTATACTTGGTTTTATGACCCTTTTCAGTTTTTTAATCATTCCATTATTCATAGCAATGGGATATTTATTAAGAGTCTTAAAAGCATCCTTAGCAGGTCTGGAAGATCTTCCAGAGTTTGATGAATGGGTGGACATGATAGTGGATGGAATTAAAGTTTTCTTAGTGGGGATTGTTTACAGCTTGCCTGCAATAGTGATCATGATAGGTTCAATAATAACCATGTGGGCATCCCTAAGCTCCATGACGGCAATGCAAAGTACGGGAATGTCTCCATCAACAGCACTTGGAATGTTCACTGGAATCGGATTCGTTGGTGTGTTAGTTGCAATGCTTTACTTGCTTATCATAACACCAATACTCTACGTTGCAATTGCCAACATGGCCTACTACGAGGAACTGGGCGCTGCATTTAGATTCAGTGAGATACTTGGTTTAATATCCCAGATTGGGTGGGTTGACATCATAGTGTGGTACGTTGTTGTGATAGTGATTGGAGTTGTTGTAGCCTTTATAACAACTATACTCGGTATAATTCCAATTATTGGATCCATCATATCACTTTTAGTCGTGTACCCCTACTACAACATTTTCCTCTACAGAGCCGCAGCCTGGCTCTACGCATCAGCATTCCCTGAGGAGTAACAACTGACTTTATTTTTTATTTTTTTATTTCCATTTTTAAAGAAATTTTTTAAGAATCTTAAAAAAAGGAATCTAAAATCCATTGATTTTAATAGAGAGTGGTAATAAAATATTGGAGAATAAAGTAGTTTAAACATTGAATAAACTGAGTGATACTTGTTCTAACTGAAAAAAGTTTGGAAAATAAAAAAAAAAATAGGAAGTTTTCAGACTTTTAAACTGGTAAATCTACGTTTCATGTTCCAACAAGCCTCAAACCTGTTATGTCCACGGAGCTTGAATTCAAGGCTCTGAGATCTTCGGTTGAAAAGTCCCTTATGTCTGAATGTCCTGCAAGCTGGGCAAGCATCTTGGTCTCTTCTGTAATTGATTTTATGTAATTTGCAACCCTCATGGCAGCAATATCAACGTCTAGCCGTTTTCTGAGGTTAGGGTCCTGTGTTGCAACACCAACCGGACATTTACCTGTGTAGCACATCCTGCAGGCACGGCAGCCCATTGCTATCATTGCCCCGGTTCCTATGTACACTGCGTTGGCTCCCAGTGCCATTGCCTTGGCAACGTCAGCACCACTTCTTATTCCCCCTGTTATTATGAGGTCCACGTCATCCTTCATACCGATCTCTTCAAGTCCTCTGACAGCCTGTACAAGGGCAGGGAGTGTTGGAACGCCAGTATGCTCAATAACAACCTCCGGAGCTGCACCTGTTCCTCCCTCCATTCCATCAACTGAGATTATATCAGCACCTGCCTCTGCAACGATCTTAACATCTTCATCAACCCTTCCAGGTCCAAGTTTGACTATGATTGGAACCTTCCAGTCCGTTACCTCACGGAGAAGCTCTATGTGTTTGGCAAGGTCTCCATCCCTTGTGGAGTCAAGGAATCTTGCAGGGCTCAGTGCATCTGTCCCCAAGGGTATTCCACGGATCTTTGCAACCTCAGGGCTGACCTTTTCAGCCAGGAGATGGCCTCCCATACCTGGTTTTGCACCCTGACCTATCTTCACTTCAATGGCATCTGCACTGCGGAGGTAATCTGCTGAAACCCCAAATCTACCGGATGAGTACTGTACAACCAGATTATCAGCAAAATCCCTCTCCTCTGGAAGCATTCCTCCCTCTCCAGTGTTACTGCATGAACCTACAAGGGTTGATCCCTTTGCAAGTGCCAGTTTACACTCCTTACTGAGGGCTCCAAATGACATACCTGCTATGAGGACAGGTGTTTCCATTACAAGGGGATTTTCAGCGTTCCGAGTGCCCAAAACCACTTTTGTATTGCATGATTCCCTGTACTTGTCAACCGGAGCTATTGAGGCCTGTGCAGGCAGTATGACTATATCATCAAAACTTGGAAGCCGTTTTTCGGTACCGAATCCCCTGAGAACGTACTTCCCTGCCTTTGACGTATACCTTATATCCGCTATCGTCCTTGGATCCCATATACTTCCTCCTTTTGTTGGTAAAAGTACGGGGCAGGCTGCCGTACATGATCCGCACATTATACAACGGGTTTTATCGATCTCTGCATGGTCGTCGATGATCTTTATGGCATCGGTTGGGCAGACTATCTCACAGTTTCCGCAGAACACACAGAGTCCCTCTGTGTTGGATGCAAGATCCCCTGAAGGGGACAGTTCCTTGGTTGAATTTCCAGAGATTTTGCCTTCCATCTCAAAGCCTCTCTGAAGGCCTGTTGCAAAGTCCTTTATATCCACAACTTCAAGACATCCTGCTTTACATGATTCAACACATGCGGGTTGTCCACCGTTCACTGTGCACTGCTGTTCGCATTTAATCATTTCATTCTCTGTGCAGTTTATACTGCCTATTGGACACATGAGCATGCACAGTCTGCAGCCAATGCATCTGTCCTGATCTATCTTTACGATTCCGTTTTCTCTGTATATAGCATCCCTAAAGCATCCTTTGATACATGAAGGATTCAAACACTGCTGGCAAACCACTGCATGGTACCCGTTTGTCATTTCATGTAGGAATAAAGTGTTTTCACCGGTTGCCTTGGTGCATGCATCAATACAATCGTTACATCCATCACATTCTGTTGGTTTTGTTAATAGTATCTGTTTCATTGTATCAACACCTACTCATCGTCCTGTTTACCGTAAAATGGTCTGAGATCTTTGGGTTCTATTTTCTTAAAATCCATGATATCCGTATTTACATCGTATTTTTTGAATAGTTCCAGCAACTTCTCCTTATCATCAGATTCAAGGGGCTTCACTTCTGCATTTGTACCGGTTTCAAAGTTTCCTGCAACGTATATCGTGCCGCCTATCATCCAGTCACCGGTATCAAGTCCAGCATCACCCGTAACTATGATATCGCCGCTCAGCATGTAAAGGCCTGCAAGATCACTGATGTTACCATCCACGATTATGGTTCCTCCCTTGTTGAGCTGGCCAACAGCGTTCCCTGCATTTCCATAAACCATTATAGTTCCGTTGCAGACTCCAAAACCAACACCTTCCTCTGCGGATCCATTGATCATAATTTCACCAGAGGTCATGTTGTCTCCAACGTACCTGCCAACGTTTCCCTGAACTTCGATGCGAGCTCCATCGTTAAGAGCCCCTAAAAAGTCCCCTGCATCACCATTCACGATTATGTCTGCATCTTCACCTAAACCCACTGCTATAGAATCTAATTTTCCATGATTTTCCAAAAAAAGTTTTTCTTCAGGTTTTAAAGCCTTTTTTATCTCAAGATTCAACTCATGAGTTGACAAACCCTCTGCACTTATCGTACATTTAGATTGCAAGTTTAAACACCACCTATTTTTTTACATCTTAATCTGTTTTCTACATCTTAATTTGAAATCCCATATGAAATCATTCCAAATCTGATTTAACGCTGGTTGAATTGAGGTTTAAATTCGTTTTATAAGAAGGTTGCTATTTATATAACTTTGAACTTATACAATTCTATATTGAAGTGAGACAGGAGGTGTTTGGTTTGAAAACATTGATAACTAATTTAAATGGGCATTGCCTTTTCGATGCTTCAAGAAAAACACAGACAGAGGGAATTATAATTTTACATGAAGGAAAGTACAGGAAAACAGATCTTGAAGATTTTCTCAAGGGTGGAGACATAAAAATAGAAACAGAAGATCCTTACGAGGCCTGCATGAAAATTGAAGACATCATCAGGGGCACAAAAAAGCATGGAAAAGTATTTGTGGCATGCAACGGCAGAGGTTTGGGTCCTTTTTTAAATTTTGTGGCCAACAAGGTTGGTGTTGATGGAGTGTTCACCTGTTACAAAAATAAAATCGTGAGGTTGCCAATTCTGAAGCTGGATCTCTCGGATACAAGGATGAGAATACTTAAGATTCTCTATCTTAACGATTTGACAGCCCGTGAAATTGGTGAAGAAGTAAAAATATCCCGTGCAATGGTTTATAAACATTTGAAAAGTCTTATGGATCTGGGTTTGGTTAAAAAATCCAACTCCCTGGAAAAATATTCCATAACCAATGCAGGTAAACTCTCAATCTCATAGATATTTGATAAATAATCTCATATTTGATAAATGGATATTTAATAAGATATTTAATAATATTTAACAACTCATATAAAATAGAAGTCTTTAAACTCTCTGTGTAGATTACGAAAATGCGAGTTGATGAGAACCCCACTTATAAAAAAGCAAAATAAATATATGTGAACTGGAATATTCCATTTATCATGAGATACTCATAAAAATAGTGTTAGATGAAGTTTTTTTGTTGATCGGTTGTTTGTCTTAAAAATAGATTAACCTTAAAAATAGATTAAAAATAGATAAAAATTAGGTTGAAGAGTTTATTCAACAGGGTATTCAATACGAAGTTTATAACTTGCCCTTTCACTTAAAAGAACTGTTCCTGGAACGAAGTAGTCCTCAAACTTCTTAACTTTCCTTACGACACATGGATCTATTTTAAGGTTTTTCGTGTAGGAACTACAATCTTCATCGTCTATCATTCCCTTTTTAACAAGTTCTATGTATCTCATCCTTATGGTTTCCTCGTTTAACAATTCCATTTTAACCCCCATATAATACAGTGCCAAAACTTATATTTAAATTGTTTGCATAAAATTATAAAAATTGTATAACTATTTATAGAATAAATGTTTAAAAAATAAACATTGTTCAGTAAAATGGTGAAAGGTATGAAAAGTATTGATGAAAAAGAGAAGACAACAGACATAGATGAAATCGATAAAAAAATCCTTGATTTGTTCAATGAAGATGGCAGAATGTCCTACCGAAAAATAGCCAAACGTTTGGATATCTCCATAGGTACCGTGCACAACAGGATAGAAAAACTCACAAACACGGGTATTATCAAAAAATTCGCACCTGTCATCGACCACAGCAAACTGGGCTACAACCTCACAACCATAATAGGAGTTCGTGTTAAAGGTGGTATGCTAAAAAACTGGGAAGACAAAACAGCCTTCCATAAGAACGTGCTCTGCATGTATGATGTAACTGGAGAGTTTGACGCCATCCTGGTAACACGCTTTAAAGATACAACAGAACTGGATGAATTTATAAAAGCCCTCCTTAAAGAACCAGATGTCCAGAGAACATACACACAAACAGTTCTGAACATAGTCAAAGAAGATATCAGTTCGAGCAAAATGATCTAGATTGCTGGAACTTCTACTTTTAAAGGCTACCACCAAATGTAAACAATGGTTTCAGTAGGGATTTCAACCCAAAGATTATTGTTAATATTAAAAAATAAGGTTAAAATTTTTATTAATATTAAAATATACGCAATATCAACCTATTTAAAATAAACAGTGCTTTTAGGGTGAGTTTCACTAATGATCCTGCTCTGAAATTGGATTATATTTCAATGAGGAAAGAGGATTTGAACTTCAAATAATTCAAATAATATTTAATTATTTTTTATTTTATTATTGAATCAATTAAAAACATTTTTTAAAGGAATTTAGACCGAATGGATTAATAACAGGGATTTACATAATTCTACTGGAGAAATATACTGAAGAAATTTTTTCCATATCTTCGGTAGGGAGTTCTTTTTCTGGATCCAACCTTGAATATTTGTTTGGAGGTCTTGAATTGATTTCCATTGTATACTCAGAGGACTACAAGAATCATTCAACAGGAAATCATCCTGAAAACAACACGCGGATAACCTCCATTATGGATGCGTTCTATGAACAGATAAAAACCAAGGCTACACCTGAAATTCCAGTTTTAAAACCTGAACCTGCATCTAAAAAGGATTTATTTAGGGTTCACCCAGAAGAACACGTTGAAATGATTCGTTCCTTCTGCAGGGAAGGTGGAGGTTACCTTGACTTCGATACCTTCGCATCCCCTGAAACCTACAGCACCGCCAAGCTTGCGGCTGGAGGTGCGATAACTGCATCAAAGCTTGTTTTAGACGGACATGACTGTTCTTACTCAATTTCAAGACCCCCAGGACACCATGCAACGAAAGACAGTGCCATGGGTTTCTGTTTCTTCAACAACATGGCTGTGGCAATTGAACACCTCAGGGAGGTTTATGGGGTAAGAAAGTTTTTAATATTTGACTTCGATGTTCACTACGGCAATGGGACAGCTGAAATATTCTACAACAACCCTGATGTTCTTTACATCTCCATTCATCAGGACCCAAGAACGATTTTTCCAGGAAAGGGTTTTGTGGAAGAAATTGGAGGAGGTGAGGGGGAAGGTTGTAACCTGAACATTCCAATGCCCCCTGGCTCAGGGACACGTGATTACATCTACATACTCGATAGAATTCTGGAACCTGCAGCAGCTGCATTTGGTGCTGATCTCCATTTTCTGGATGTTGGATTCGACTGCCACTGGGAGGATCCCCTATCAAATATGGGTATTGACGATGCATTTTTTCCGTGGATTGGAGGGAAAATGAGGGATATTGCAGGTTCCATGGTCCTGGTACTTGAGGGTGGTTACAACCTTGAGGTTCTCAGAAGGTGTAATGTGAAACTAATAAATGTGTTGAATACTGAAGTAAGTACTGAGGAACTTAGTGATATGAAGGATATGAAAAGTTATCTTTACAAGGAAAGGGAGGATGTGGATCCCAAAACAAAGACCTTGTTTAAAGACATTCAAGATACATTTTCACCATTTTTTGAATTTTGAGGAGATTTTATGGAAAAATTCAGAACTGAACAGACACAGACACTTTTAGAGGAAGCTGGAAAATCCAGAACCACTGCAGTGAAATTTAGAACCCCAAAAGAAGGCAAGATCAATTCAGAATTGTTTGGAAAAACACTGAATCAACTGATTGAAGCAGAAGAATTCATATACACCAGCAGACCCTCTCATGTACTCAACGAAGAGGATGCTCAGAGATTCTGCAGTAAGATCATTGATGTTAGAAAGAATTTAGATGATATGCTTGCTGATTTTGGGGTTATTGAAAGGGAAGACCAGGAAGATGAGATCAAAAAACTTTCAGAGAACTTTTTGATCATCACCACCAAAAGCAACTTCAAAAAAGCCCTTACAAAGCTTGGTGTGGATGCCCAGCACATAATCGTTGCAGGTGTGCCTCTCCAGGCCGAGGATATGAAGCTCATAAATCCTAAGATACCTGATGCAGCACTTAAATCTGTTGGAAAGAAGATCGAACATGCTAAAAATGATATAAAACGAAAAACCGAGCAGTTCAATCCCAGTGAGATTCTGGTTGTTGTTGAAATGGACAAAACCGGAGAGGTACTTGGGAAGAGGGCCCATGAGATCTACGGTGCGAGGACCATAACCATTGAAAATCTGAAGGATGTTACTGCAGAGGAGTTCCGGGCAAAGCTGTCTCAATGACAGCAGGAATTTTTGATAGAGTAAAAATTGAATTGAAGTAAAAATAGGGGAATCTGTGATAATTTCAGAGAATGAATACAGTTTAGATTAAGTTTATTTAAATCCCAATTTTTTAAGTAATTTTTTTTAAAAGAATTTATAACCTTATTTTATAGCCTTATTTATATACAAGTTAAGTTAATTATATCACAAGCCAAGTGGATGGGATGGATTTATTTAAATTTTTTATAAATTATAACTGAATCAGATAGAAAATAAATGAATCAAATAAAGATTCCATACGTAATGGTGCTATGAATATTATCCAAATTGAATATCATGAAAAAACTATCATTTAGGGGTGAAAAAATTGGATTCATGTTTTCCAGATACTCAGGATAAGATACCCTCAATTCCTGTGTACCTTACAAGAGTTGGAGTTACTGGGGTAAAAAAACTTTTAAAAATTGAAAGGGATGAGAAAAGACCAATAGTTCTTTTACCAACCTTCGATGCATTCGTTGACCTTCCAAGCACACAGAGGGGTATCCACATGTCAAGGAACCCTGAAGCCATAAGTGCAGTTCTTGAAAAATCACTGGAAGGAAGTGCAGTGGAAGTTGAATCTCTCTGTGCTGAAATGGTGAGCTGCCTCCTTAAAAAGCATAAATATGCCAAGAGGGCTGAGGTGAGCATGAAGAGTGAGTTCATGATCATGAAGAGATCTCCAGTCACCAAGATCAAGACCCAGGAAATGACCAAGATCATGGCAGACTCCGTTGGTTACAGGGATGAAAAGGGAGTTAGAATAAGGAAGATGATTGGTGCAGAAGTTGTTGGAATGACTGTGTGTCCCTGTGCACAGGAATCAACCAAAGAATCTGCAAAGACAAAGCTTCTTGAGTTTTTGGATGAGGAAACAACCCAAAAGGTTCTTGAAACAGTTTCATTTGCATCCCACAACCAGCGCGGCCGGGGAATGATCATGATCGAGGTTCCTGAGAATCAGAACGTGCGTGCAGAGGAAATAATACGGATCATTGAAGATTCAATGAGTTCTCCTGTCTGTGAACTCCTTAAAAGGGATGATGAAAACGCAGTTGTGGAACATGCCCATAAAAATCCTCAGTTCGTTGAGGACTGCGTTAGAAACATGGTCCAGAAGATCGTTTCTGAGTTTTCGTATCTGCCTGACGACACCATGGTAACAGTTAGACAGGTTAACGAGGAAAGTATACACAGACACAACGCTTTTGCGGAAAAAGTTGCCACTATGGGAGAATTAAAAGAGGAAATAGAGCGTATGGAGGCAAACGGCGTTGACACGTACACACGAGGTTGCAGGTAGGATAATGTATGAACTTGAGGCCTTCGACAAATCAAGGCCCTCAATAGACAGTCCACAAATACTCATTGTAAGAGGTATGTCAAAAAAGAGAGTGGATCATCAGGAAATGCCCTCGTTACTCTCAGATCTTATGAAAAAACTCGGTGCAAGAAGGGTTGAGATCATCTCAGAGGAAGCTGGAGACATTATAGGGGCAATGGACGAGGGTATCCGGGCCTGTGTGGATGTTAATGCAGAAACTGATGTCCAGGGGATCATGAGGATGAAAGAATCCTTCGAGGGCATGAACTGCCACGTGGAATATGGGATGGGAGTTCTTGGTAAAATTGCTCTCTTCATAATACTCTGGAAGGATAAAAGTGGAATGGGTCCCATGTTTGTTGAACTGGTTGTATCCAACAGGGCAGCTTAAATCCGTATCCCCTAATTTTTGAAGCAAAAAATATTTTCAACTCCAATGAATCGTTCATTGAAGAAATTTAAATGTAATTTTTATCTTTTTTAGAGAGAACATGATTATTCACGTGACTCATAAAGTAATGGATCATGAAATAACAAGTGGACCAATGACAGATCTCCTGAATAAATTAAATGGATGATATTAATGCCCAGATTACTAAAAGAAGACCTAATATCCCTTTTAAATGGCAAATGTAATGATTTGCTATCTTTGATGGTGGATGTAAATTCCAAAAGGATCCATGAAACCATCACTTACTCTAAAAATGTTTTCTTACCCCTCACAGATATTTGCAGGAACGAATGTGGATACTGCACCTTTAAAAGAAAACCTGAAGATCCAGAGGCGATGATTCTCATGAAACCTTCAGAGGTGATGAAGGACCTGATACTTGCAGATGGATATGCCTGTAGGGAAGCTCTTTTTGCATTTGGGGAACATGCCGATGAAACAGTACAGGTTGCCAGGGCACTTGAAGATCTGGGTTTTGGGAGTATGTTGGAATATCTCTACTTCCTTTGTGATGAGACCCTTAAAAAAACGAATCTTTTACCCCACAGCAACCCTGGAATTCTTAAAAAAAGTGAACTCAAGTATTTGAGGGAAGTCAACGCATCCATGGGGCTCATGCTTGAGACAACAAGCCAGCGTATTATGGAAACAGTTGCACACAAGAAGAGTCCGGGTAAGGAGCCTAAACTGCGTATTGAAACCATTGAAAATGCAGGTAAACTCAAAATACCCTTCACAACAGGACTCCTGATAGGCATAGGAGAAACCATAGAAGAACGTGCTGAATCTCTCCTTGAGATAAGAAGGCTTCATGATAAGTATGGACATATACAGGAAATAATCGTGCAGAACTTCAAACCAAAACCAGGAATACCCATGCAGGACTTTAAAGAACCTTCATTGTTAGAGATGGTGAAGATGGTGGCTGTGACAAAGCTCCTTTTCCCTGATGTGAGTGTTCAGGTACCGCCTAACCTCAACAGGGACACTGCCCAGATCTTCCTGATGGCAGGTGCAGATGACTGGGGAGGAGTTTCACCTGTAAGCAAGGACTACGTGAACCCAGAAGCACCATGGCCAGAACTCGATGAACTTAAAAACATTACAGAAGAACTGGGATTCCAATTGGAGGAGCGACTTCCAGTTTATCCAGAATTTATCTCAGAAGAATTTTTAAGTCCAAGGATACTTGAAAAGATAGAAGGTAACTGATTGAAGGTAAATTTGAAGTAACCGATTGAAAGTTTCAGGACCTAAATACTTATTAAAATTCTTTTTTATCGATATTTCTCTTTAGCTATTCTATTAACCTATTCAAAAAAGTTTAATAAAATTTTAAAGAGTTTTTTAAAGAAAAATTAATAAATTATAATTTTAAAGATTTTTAAAGGTCTCACAATTCATAAGGTCATCAATTTCACGTCTCAATGGAGGATATGGTTTTTCATCAGGATAACCCAATGGAATAAGTGCAACTGGCCTTATATGCTCTGGAACATCCAATGTTTTCCTAACAAGTTCTTCATCAAATGCTCCAACCCAGCATGTGCCAAGTCCCAGTGCATAAGCTGCAAGAAGCATGTTTTGAGCTGCACATGCTGCATCCTGGATGCAGTAAAGGTCACTACCCCTTTCTTCATATATAGTAGCTGATCTCTGTTTATCTGCACATAAAACCAGTACTACTGGTGCTTTTGCTATAAAATCTCTCATATAAGCTGCAGCTGCAAGTTTTTCCTTGGTCTTTTCATCCCTTACCACCACAACCTCCCAGCTCTGAATGTTTCCTGCAGATGGTGCCCATATGCCTGCTTCAACAATTTTAAGGATTAACTCCCTTTCAACATCCTTTTTTTTAAACTTCCTTATGCTTCTTCTTCCAGAAATTGCTTCAAAAACATCCATCTTCACTAAACCCCCTGTTTTTTAGGCCAATACAGATGCATGAATTTAAACCATGAAACTCGATACGAAATTTCACGTTGAAAGTTTTTAATTACCATCACAATTTAATCATTTAACCTTGGGATCTTAAATTTTTATCCAATCGTTCTATCCAATCCTTGCATCAATGACAACGTGATAAACACCAGGGGAGTAGGGTTTTATGATCCTTTCATTGAGCACCTGCACCTCACGTTCACCTGCTGCCTCTTTTATGCGATCAACAGGCCTTTTGAACTTTATACAATCCGGTACAGACTCATGGTAATGGATGACTCCCCCATCCTTGAGTATGTCCATTGCAACCGGTAGATATTCATTGGTGTTTCCAATGTACCCCATTAAAACCCTGTCTGCAATTCTACGGGGTGCGGCTTCCCTGCAGTCTCCAAGGATGGGCTTAACAACGTCTTCAACCCTGTTCAGAACTGTGTTCTGGCATAGGTAGCTGTAAGAAACAGGATTTATCTCAACTGAATAAATTTTAGATGGTTTTGAGTGCACTGCCATGGGTATTGAGAAGTATCCAATTCCTGCAAACATGTCCACAATCGTCTCACCATCTTCAGGTATAGTGGACATTCTTTTGCGTTCTCCAGTATTTCCCTTGGACCACATAACTTTTGAAACATCCATCTTAAAGAGACAGTGGTTTTCCTTGTGAATGGTCTCTGTGCCATCACCAAACAAAACCTTAACTTCGGGTTCTCTTTTCAAACCTTTTATATGACCTAATTTAACCACCCGTTTCACTCCAGGTATTTCCAGAAGTTCCTGGGGGTTTTCAACATCCTGTTTCACAACCAGAATGTCACCGATTACTTTTCCCTTCATAGATTTATTTACACCTGCAGATAATAAATAAGTTGTTCAGAAAAATGAATGGAACCTTTAAAAGAGTTTTTTGGATAAAAAACCTAATAATTAACCTTAAATTAACATTGGAAGTTTGAAAAAAGTTAAAATATGATTAAAAGAGGAATCATCAGAATAAACTCCATAATATACATTCAACAATATGTTTCCAATTGATTTCAACCATTTTATTAAAAATAATTGAATTTTATTAAAAATAAGTTAATCCAAGGATAAAAGACGAAATTCAATGAAAATTACCAATCATTCATTCTGAAGAAGGATAAATAATGATGATTTAAACTCCATATTTGTGATAAATGAGAATTTCCCCATGGGGAATGAATCTCTGCTCTGTATAAAATGGATCACTGCACAACACATGGAAAAAACATTTTAAAGGCCATTATACATTAAAAAAAAGTTATTCAACAAAACCATATAGTTGGGATGAACAACATATAAATAATAATATTTATTTTATTCAAATCACTAAATATTCGCAAGACTTACAAAATTCTTGTAAGGTGGCTTAATATGTTTACACCCGTCCAAAAAGAGATCCTACAGATCTTGATCGATCTTTACAAAAAATCAAATTACCGTCCTGTTAAAGGGGAAGAAATTGCCTTGGTTATGAACCGAAACCCTGGAACCATAAGAAATCAAATGCAATATTTAAGGAGTTTACATATAGTAGAAGGCATTTCAGGCCCCAAAGGAGGATACAAACCCACATTAAAAGCTTATCAAGCTTTAAACATCAACGTAAACAATGAAGAAGCAACTGTCCCCATATTTAAAAAAGGAAAAAAGGTAGAGGATGTAACCGTTACTAAAATAGAATTTGGGAGCATTCCACACCCTGCAGGATGTGAAGCTACAATAAAGGTTATGGGCAATATAAAGCAGTTCAATCTTGGAGAAGAACTTAGAGTAGGTCCAACTCCCGTCAATAAGCTTGTGATCAATGGTAAAATTGTTGGAAGGGATGACACAGATAACATTCTGCTGCTGGACGTTGGAGACTTGCAAAGTATTCCCAACAGGCCCGTTCTAGAAATTGCCAGTCAAAATCTCATAACACTGGACCCCAATATGGATATAAAAGAAGCAGCATGGATATTATCCAACAACGGAATAGATGGGGCACCTGTAATGAAAGGTTCTGACATCATGGGAATCTTAACACTGACTGACATTACACGAGCAATTGCCAACAAAGAAGAAGATCTCAGGATAATGAAGTTAATGTCTAAATACATAAAAACTGTGAAACACGATGTTAAGCTTCCAAAGGTCATTGAAACCCTGAATAAAAACAAAATTGGGAGACTCATCGTTGTTGATGAAAAGGGAACCCCCATTGGAATTGTAACAAAAACTGATATCATAAACAGGATGGCAGGTTTGTATTTACATTGATTAAATAACAGTTGAGTAAAGATGGGACAATGTCCCCATAATACGTTTAGAATACTTAGACTACTAAACAAAATCTTTTCCAATTTCTTTAATGGAAAATATTAATTTAAATCCCTATTTATGGTTATGGAACTAAAAGCTGGAATTAAAAACAGCAAAACCTGAGATTATACCCTCTTTTTTTGTAATATTGGGATTACCTTGTTTTTTAATTTTTTCAATCAAAAACACGTGCTATGTCGTTTTAAATTTTATCTTGAGCCTATTTATCAACTTATAATGATTTTTAGCTCTTAAAATAATGAAATTAGATTTTATTGATTTCAACAGCCCTGAATAAATGTTTCCACCCCTCAAAAGTATAAGAGAAGATTTATTATATTGTAATACAATAATACTACTCAATTAAAAAAAATTCTGAAAATAAGTGGGTGGTCAGAATGACAAAAGAACTTGAAAATGAAATACAAGAACAAATAAAAGGAAAAATCCAAGCCGAAATCGAAAACGAAATAC
>ENA-UOOE01000217-UOOE01000217.1-fermentation-metagenome-genome-assembly--contig:-NODE-217-length-62432-cov-37.952306_pt1 | contig 62432 bp, 52 predicted proteins | sample MGYA00245776_ERZ724021 | MGnify/ENA primary metagenome ERZ724021 (study PRJEB28704, sample SAMN03018321) | fermentation metagenome | biome: anthropogenic terrestrial biome; feature: soil; material... | reverse complement strand
GTCTCGTCGTTCGCTCCATTTTTTTGCCCCGCATGGGTACTGGGAATCCAGTGATTATGCGGGGTTTCGTTATTTCGGCTCTTGCCGGATCTTTTCCTCCGTCTTCTCCATCTTTCCATAAATTTTGGTTTAAATTTTCACGGCTGCGTTCCAGGTTGATATCCAGTCATTTAAGCTCTTGTTTTCGTTTTTTTCCATTTCTCTATACTTCACTTCCAAAAAATTTTTGCTGTAAATACCACGGATTGAATGGAATATTTTTACATGAGCATACAAAATAATATTGAAACATGAATAGTTATCTCAAACAATTTAGAAAACCGTCGGTTTAGCGCCAATAAATAGTAAAAAAACATCTTGACAAATTGGAATTGGTTGCATACAATATCATAGAAATACAAAGGGCCCTCCACTGAAGTGGACGGTCCAATGTACTCACGGTAACCGCTTTCCTTTGGCTGGGGGCGGTTATTTATTTGCCCTGCTGAGCACGAGTATGTAGCCCGTCGCTGCAACAAGTAGCAAGGCAGCATAGAGCATTTCCATGCTTCTCACCTCCATTTCTTGGGTTATGTGCCCGAAACCGGGCATTTGCCTGGAAATGGAATAATCGCCCGAGACCCTTTGCAAAAATAATTATAACCATAATTTGGTAAAATATCAAGATGAAACAAGACGAAAAATAAAAATGGTTATAGTCAAGGCCCATTATCAGGCTATAAAAGCTGAAGCCAATATAAACGAACGCCAACTGGTTAAACCCAGCAGGAGACAAAAATAAGGGGCACCCAGAATTAACCGAGTGCCTCAAAATAACGCTGTTCAGTTGACAGCGGTCACATATTCATACTGCAAACAGATTATGTGATTTTTAGTAGACATATTTGCCACTGCTGGATTCATCAAATTTCGAATTATGCTTACTTGGCTTTTTTCATCTTCGTGGTTTTTCTTGACTTATTCACGAAAATCGGATATACTAATTTTGTATTCTAAATGTACGAATTGTCTCACACCTGTTGTAAGTCATTCATATCGTAAAGATTTACAGCAGATGTGTTTTTTTTACTGCGAATACAAATAAACTTTATGGAGGTACCTAACACAATGAATGGTACAGTAAAATGGTTCAATGAAGCAAAAGGATTTGGATTTATTTCCAATGACGACGGCAGCGGTGACGTATTTGTTCATTTCTCCGCAATTCAGTCAGACGGTTTCAAAACTCTTATGGAAGGACAGAAAGTCACTTATGATGTTGAGCCAGATCCCAAAGACAGCCGCAAAATGCGTGCCATCAACGTGAAAATAGCCTAAACATCTTTTTTTGCAGGCAGCCTTAAAAAAACGGGGGCTGCCTTTCTTTTGCATACGTCGTTTTTATTAGTGAGGCGGTTCCGCTAAACAGCGGAACCGCCTCACTGTGTATAACAATATAAAGGGAAACAGTCGGGATTTATCTGAAAATTGTCTGCATAAAATGTCTGGGATTTACATCTTGCCCAGATATTCCTCTGCTTCCGCTATTTCCTGTTCCATAGCGGCGCGGCCTGGGGCTCCGATCCCATTTCGCCTCTCTACACAGGCTTCTAAACTGATAGCTGAATAAACGTCTTTCTCAAACAGAGGGCAAAAAGATTTCAATTCGTCAAGCGTAAAATCTTCCAAAGGTTTGTTTTCCTGAATACCTTTAAGGACAAGTTTTCCTACAACGGCATGTGCATCCCGAAACGGAAGGCCTCGATTTACGAGATAATCAGCGGCATCTGTAGCATTTGTAAAGCCTTTCCTGGCACTTTCTTTCATTTTTGCCCTGTTGAACTTCATCGTGGCAAGCATTCCACGGAAAATGTGAATGCAGCCCAAAACCGTATCAATCGCATCAAAAACGGGTTCTTTATCTTCCTGCATATCCTTGTCATAGGCAAGAGGAAGCGCCTTCATTGTGGTCAGCATGGAAATCAATGCCCCATAAACTCGACCTGTCTTGCCGCGAATCAATTCGGCCATATCGGGATTTTTTTTCTGAGGCATGATGCTGCTTCCCGTACTATATCGATCATCAATTTCTACAAATTGATATTCATTAGAATTCCAGATAATAATCTCTTCCGAAAACCGGCTGAGATGCATCATGATAATGGAAAGCGATGACAGAAACTCCAAAAGATAATCTCGGTCGGAAACAGCATCCATAGTGTTTCGTGCTGGACCGTCAAAACCGAGGAGACTAGCTGTATATTCCCGATCCAGCGGATAGGTTGTCCCCGCCAGCGCTCCGGAACCCAAGGGACAGGTATTCATCCGACTTTTTAAGTCGGTCAGTCTTGACCGATCACGCCGAAACATCTCAAAATACGCTCCCAGATGGTGTGCCAGAGTAGTTGGCTGCGCTTTTTGGAGATGAGTAAACCCAGGCATAAATGTATCCATATGCTGTTTCATCAAGGTCAACAGCGTTGACAGGAGATCCCTTAATTCCCCGTCTATCTGCACAATTTTCTCCCGAACATACAGCTTCATATCCAATGCAACCTGGTCATTGCGGCTGCGGCCCGTGTGGAGCTTTTTCCCAGCCTTGCCTACCCGGTCGATCAAATTGGCTTCTACAAAGCTGTGGACATCCTCGTACTGCTGTCCGCTGATTGGCAGCTTTCCGCTTTCTGCATCCGCAAGAATTCCATCCAGTCCGCCGAGAATTTTATCCCGTTCGTCGTTCGTCAGGATGTTCTGCTTTGCCAGCATCTTGACATGTGCCTTGCTTCCTTCAATATCCTGCTTTAATAACCGCTGGTCAAAAGAAATAGAGGCATTGAACCGGTAAGCCAGTTCATCTGTTTTCTGGGTAAATCGACCGCCCCACAACTGTGCCATTAAACGTTCCGCTCCCTATTTTGAATTTCTGAAAGCTATAAGAAAACACCTAAAAAAATATTATTACGCATAAATAATTGCCCTTTACTCCGGTGAATAACAACCAAAACAAAAGGGGAACGGCTTTCAGCCATTCCCCTCAGCTTTTGCCGTTTTAGGGCTGTTTAAATTACAGTGAAGACAGCGAAAGATCAGTCGTCACTATTCTGAGGATCATGATCGCTGTCATCGTGTTCATCTAAATCAAATTCCAGTGTCTCCCCACAGTTCGGACATTCCATTTGGCCATTCTGCAAAAGATCTTTCGACAGACATACCGTTTCGTGACAGCTGGGGCAGGTTACTTCATAATAACACCCATCGGAATCCTCATCCGTGGATGTATCGTCTTCTTCGTCCTCTTCAGAATCATAAAAATCATCTTCCAATGAACCAAGATCTTCATCCACTGCATCCAATTGGTCACCCAAATCGTTGACTTTGCTTTCCATCTCTGAAATGGACAGAGCCATGTTATCCAGCAGACTAATCATGGCATTCAGAACTTTTACCTCTTTTTTGTTCTCATCCAGTTCCAAACCCTCTGCAAGCCCTCGAATATAGGAAACCTGCTCCGTGTTTTTCATGAATATATACCTCCCTTATTTTAATATAAAAATCTCACCATAGTATCCGTTATGCACGCTCCATATATTCGCCGGTACGGGTATCGATGCGGATTTTTTCTCCTTCATTAATGAAAAGCGGGACTTTTATCTCAGCACCGGTCTCAACCGTTGCCGGCTTCGTTGCATTCGTGGCGGTATCACCCTTAAAGCCAGGATCGGTTTTTGTAATCTCGAGTTCAACAAAATTCGGGGGCTCAACTCCAAACACATTACCTTTATAGGAAAGAATCTTGCATACCATATTTTCTTTCACGAATTTAAAATTATCCCCGAGGGCATCTTTGCCTATAGGGATCTGCTCAAACGATTCCGGATCCATAAAGTAATACAGATCACCGTCGTTATAAAGGTACTGCATATCTTTTCTTTCAATAAAAGCCGTCGGATATTTGTCGTTCGGGTTAAATGTCCGCTCAGTAACGGAACCTGTAATCACATTTCTGATCTTCGTACGGACAAACGCCGCTCCTTTGCCGGGCTTTACATGCTGAAATTCAATAATAGAATAAACGCTGCCATCCATTTCAAACGTCGCGCCATTCCTAAAATCGCCTGCTGATATCATCGGTCCAAGCCTCCATTTATTCTTTCCTGACTGGATTTCTCTGTACTGATAGTTTATAATATTTTTTGACTATTTTCAAGGGAAATTCGGCAAATTAAAAGAGTTACATCAAATCCTGCAGAGCCGCCAGCGCCAAAAAATAACTATTTTTCCCGAATCCTGCAATCTGGCCGGCACAAACAGGAGCAATTACACTGTGGTGCCGAAATTCTTCACGGGCGTAAATGTTACTCATATGAACTTCAACAAACGGGATTCGAACCGAGGCAATGGCATCCCGCAGCGCATAGCTGTAGTGTGTCAAAGCGCCCGCATTAATAACAGCACCATTATATACTGTCCTTGCGGCATGAATTCGGTCAATCAAGTCTCCTTCATGGTTTGACTGGAAAATATCACAGTCGCAGTTTAGTTTCTTAGCATTTTCGATAATCTGCATATTGATACTTTCCGACGTTTCATCACCATAAACGCCTTTTTCCCGCACCCCTATCAAATTTAAGTTCGGCCCTAAAAGAACCAGAATTTTCTTTCTCCCCAATTTGATCATTCCTCTTTATGGTGTATACTCTTATCAATGGGCTGTGACTTCATTTTTTCCCTCACTGGTTTCTCCAGGCAACGCCGCACTCGAAAAGAAAGCGAACTCTCTTCTTCGATAGGGGTAAGTAAAATAGATTTCATTCGGACGAGATTTGCTCCCAAAATATCCGTAAATACCTGGTCACCGACTACAACGGCCTTTTGACAGCTTGTTCCAAAGCCGCGTACTGCCCTGTGGTAAGCATACGGAAGCGGCTTCATGCATAAAGACAAAAAAGGCAGTTCATATTTAGCGGCAAACGGTCCAACTCTTTTTGCAAAATTATTGGACATAATAGCAAGCTGAAAGCCGGCCCTTCTGATATTCCAGCTCCATTCCACCGTCCCTGGAAGAGGTTCCTGCGAACCGCGTAATGCCAGTGTATTATCAACATCAATCAAAACGGTTTCAACAGACAATGTGTGAAGAAGATTGGAAGTAATATCTGTTACTCTATCAACAGCTGCTGTTGGCATTAACAATGCCAAAACAACACCTCCTCCACATCAAATCAGACCTAAAAAAGCGGGCACATGCCCGCTTTTCAAACCGACTTCCCATCTTGCACGTTTACTTGTACCTGCGTTTACGGGCAGCCTCGGATTTTTTCTTGCGTCTTACGGAAGGCTTTTCATAGGCTTCCCTTTTACGGACTTCTGCAATAACTCCGGCTCTGGCGCACTGCTTTTTAAACCGTCTAAGGGCGCTGTCCAAAGATTCATTCTCTTTTACTCTAATCTCAGCCATTTATCTTCCCTCCCATCCGCCAAAAGGCAGGGGTAATAGCAATTTATGCTACATATTTTATTATACTGAATTTGCCTGTGTCTGTCAAGCGAAATTCACAAGAAGGACATATTTTTTTATCGGACAGGAATTTTAAGGAGGATATTAACCCGTAAAGCGAAACCATCAAAGAGGAAGATCCGAAGCCGAAACAAATCGGCTTCGGATCTTCAAGGCTGCATCCAAAATAATTTTTCTGGATACACATGCTTAAAACTATTCAATAATCTTTACGACAACACCGGAACCAACCGTATGACCGCCTTCACGAATAGCGAAACGAAGGCCTTCTTCCATAGCTACCGGAGTAATCAATTCAACTGTCATTTCGACATTGTCGCCAGGCATGCACATTTCGGTGCCTTCCGGAAGAGTAATAATACCCGTAACATCCGTGGTGCGGAAATAAAACTGAGGACGGTAATTGTTAAAGAACGGAGTATGACGGCCGCCTTCATCCTTTGTCAGGACATAAACTTTGCCCTCAAATTTCGTATGCGGATGAACAGTACCGGGTTTTGCGATAACCTGACCGCGTTCAATTTCTTCTCTCTGAATTCCGCGGAGAAGCATTCCGATATTGTCGCCGGCTTCTGCAAAATCTAGAGTTTTACGGAACATTTCAAGCCCTGTAATGACGGACTTCTGTTTTTCCGGTTTCAGCCCAACGATTTCAACCTCATCACCGATTTTCGCGGTGCCGCGTTCCACTCTGCCGGTAGCAACCGTGCCGCGGCCGCTGATGGTCATAACGTCCTCAATAGGCATCAGGAACGGCAGATCGGACTTCCGCTCCGGAGTCGGGATGAACGTATCAACGGCATCCATCAAATCCAAAATACATTTATACTCCGGGGCATTAGGATCCGTAGACTTGGATTCCAGAGCCTTAAGGGCTGAACCACGGATAATTGGGGTCTTATCGCCCGGGAAGCCATACTCATTCAGAAGATCGCGGATCTCCATTTCTACAAGATCGAGCAGTTCCGCATCGTCAACCTGATCAACCTTATTCATGAAAACGACAATATACGGGACACCCACCTGGCGGGCCAGCAGAATATGCTCTCTGGTCTGAGGCATCGGGCCGTCGGCAGCAGAAACAACGAGAATTGCACCATCCATCTGCGCAGCACCGGTAATCATGTTCTTAATATAGTCAGCATGGCCGGGGCAGTCAACATGGGCATAGTGACGTTTTTCCGTCTGATACTCCACATGGGCCGTATTGATCGTGATACCACGTGCCCTTTCTTCCGGAGCTTTATCGATATTGGCATAATCGACAAAATTGGCTTCACCCTTAAAATTAAGCACTTTTGTAATAGCAGCCGTAAGGGTGGTTTTACCATGGTCAACGTGGCCAATGGTACCAATGTTAACATGGGGTTTCGACCGGTCAAATTTCTGTTTTGCCATTGGAGATCCTCCTTTTATCTATCATCTTAGATTTTATCTCAGGATTTTATGATTCATATTTTAACAATAATAACCTAAAAAATCAAGCATCTTTTTAAAACTTACTCTGTCTTCTTGGAACGGGATGTTATGATTTTCTCCGAAATACTCTTTGGAACCTCTGCGTAATCGCCAGGCTCCATGACATAATTGCCGCGGCCCTGCGTTTTGGAGCGAAGGTCGGTTGCATAACCGAACATTTCAGAAAGCGGAACCTGAGCGCGGATACGCTGAGCACCCGGGATTGCATCCATACCCTCGATCATGCCGCGGCGGGAGTTCAAGTCACCCATAACATCGCCCATATACTCTTCCGGCACGGTTACGGTAACTTTCATAATCGGTTCCAAAATAACCGGTTTCGCTTTGTTCATAGCATCCTTGAATGCCATAGAACCAGCAATCTTAAAGGCAAGCTCCGAGGAGTCGACTTCATGGTAAGACCCGTCGTACAGAGTAGCCTTGACATCCACAACCGGGTAGCCGGCAAGGACACCGGCCATCATGGCTCCCTGAATGCCCTGATCGACAGCGGGAATAAATTCTTTTGGAATAGCACCGCCCGTAACGGCGTTGACAAATTCATAGCCCTTCCCCGGATTCGGTTCAACCCGGATCTTAACGTGGCCGTACTGGCCGTGGCCGCCCGACTGCCTGGCATACTTGTTTTCCACATCGGCATTCGCACGGATTGTTTCCTTGTAGGCTACCTGCGGCTTGCCGACATTTGCCTCTACATGGAACTCACGGAGCAGCCTGTCCACGATAATTTCTAGATGAAGTTCGCCCATACCGGCAATAATGGTTTGGCCGGTTTCCTGATCCGTATAGGCTTTGAAAGTAGGATCTTCCTCAGCCAATTTGGAAAGAGCAATCCCCATTTTTTCCTGCCCGGCCTTCGTTTTCGGCTCAATGGCCACACGGATAACCGGATCCGGAAATTCCATGGATTCAAGAACTATAGGACGCTTTGGATCACAGAGCGTATCGCCCGTCGTTGTATGTTTCAGGCCGACTGCCGCTGCAATGTCACCTGCGTATACGGTTTCCAGATCCTGCCGGTGATTTGCATGCATCTGAAGAATGCGTCCCATGCGCTCATTGTCGTCTTTAACAGAATTGTAAATGGAAGAACCCGCGTTCAGAGTCCCGGAATAAACGCGGAAAAACACCAGCTTGCCGACAAAAGGATCGGTTGCCACTTTAAACGCCAAAGCCGCAAAGGGTTCGTCATCCGAAGCATGGCAGTCTTCCTCTTCATTGGTATCCGGATTGGTCCCCTTAATGGCGGGGACGTCTGTCGGCGCAGGCATAAATGCGATAATGGCATCCAACAATTTCTGAACGCCCTTGTTTTTATAAGAAGAACCACAGGTAACCGGGACAAATTTATTGGCGATGGTCGCCTTGCGGATAACCGCGAGGATCTCCTCTTTGGTCAGTTCCTGACCATCCAGGTATTTCTCCATTACGGCGTCGTCCTGCTCGGCAACAGCTTCCAGAAGCTGCGAATGATACTGCTCGGCAAGTTCTTTCATGTCGTCGGGAATTTCCTCGACACGCATGTCCTTGCCCATTTCATCATAATAAACATCCGCTTTCATATCGATCAAGTCGATAATTCCACGGAAGGTATCTTCCTTTCCGATTGGAAGCTGAATGGGAACGGCGTTGCATTTCAGCCGATCCTTCATCATCTGGATGACGTGGAAAAAATCGGCACCCATAATGTCCATCTTGTTGACATAGGCCATGCGCGGCACACCAAATTGCTCAGCCTGATGCCAGACGGTTTCGGACTGCGGCTCAACACCGCCTTTGGCGCAGAAAACTGTTACGGAACCATCCAGCACACGAAGGGAACGCTCCACTTCAGCCGTAAAATCAACGTGGCCTGGGGTGTCGATGATATTAATGCGGTGACCTTTCCAGAAGCAGGTGGTCGCCGCTGAGGTAATGGTAATTCCGCGTTCCTGCTCTTCCGACATCCAGTCCATGGTAGCAGCACCATCATGAACTTCACCCATTTTGTGGTTGATTCCCGTATAGTACAGAATCCGTTCTGTTGTTGTCGTTTTACCGGCATCAATATGCGCCATAATGCCGATATTACGCACTAAATTAAGTGGTACTTGCCTTGGCATAATTCCCTCCTAAATACTGAAAAAGTGCGAAAAACATAATTTACCAGCGGTAATGGGCAAACGCACGGTTTGCTTCCGCCATTTTATGGGTCTCGTCGCGTTTTTTAGCGGCACCGCCCGCACCATTTACGGCATCCAGGATTTCACCGGCAAGTTTTTCTTTCATTGTCTTTTCAGATCTCTTTCTGGCATAGCCAGCCATCCAGCGCAGACCCAGAGTCTGCCTTCTTTCGGGGCGAACTTCCATAGGGACCTGATACGTTGCGCCGCCGACACGGCGCGCCTTGACTTCCAGGGAAGGCATTACGTTTTCCATCGCCTGCTCGAAAACCTCCAGCGGTTCCTTGCCCGTTTTATCCCGGACAATGTCAAACGCGCCATAAACGATTTTTTGAGCTACTCCCTTTTTGCCGTCAAACATTACATTATTGATCAGCCGTGTTACGATCGTGGAATGATAAAGTGGATCCGGCAAAACTTCGCGCTTTGCGGTTGAACCTCTTCTTGGCACTTTACTTCCCTCCTTCACAAAAATGATATCATCGGTACTCGAAAGCGACAAACTCCCGTGGCCAATACAGAGGCGTCAATTTAATCTATAATAACGCCGCTGCATTCTGTTCTTTCAACATGCAGCCGTAAGGTTTCTGTCAAATTTCTGCCGCATAGTTATTTTGCGGCTGCGGCTTTTGCAGCGCCGGCCTTTGGGCGCTTTGCGCCGTATTTAGAGCGGGCCTGCATCCGCTGGGCAACACCCTGCGTATCGAGTGAACCGCGGATAATATGGTAACGGACACCCGGCAGATCTTTCACACGGCCGCCGCGGATCATCACGACGCTGTGCTCTTGAAGATTATGGCCCACGCCCGGAATATAGGCACTGACCTCAATCCCGTTGGAAAGCCTGACTCTCGCGATCTTGCGGAGGGCGGAATTCGGTTTTTTCGGGGTAGCCGTTTTAACCACTGTGCAGACACCGCGCTTTTGCGGAGAATTCTGATCAATCGGAATCCTTTTTTTGGAATTCCAGCCTTTCAGAAGCGCAGGGGCTTTTGCTTTTTTAACAGCCACTTCTCTCCCTTTGTTGACAAGCTGATTAAAGGTTGGCAATATGACACCTCCTCACAATACAGAATTTATGTCAAACGACCGAATATACGGCCGAATAACAGCGACAAAACATGCCTCGCCCCCCAGGGCGGACAGACCATCACAATTTGTTATTATAGCCCTAACCGGCACCATTTGTCAAGTTTTGATTTTCCGGATGCACCGGGACAATTTCGGTATCCCGGTAGCATTTCATGCCGGTTCCGGCCGGAATCAGTTTACCGATAATGACGTTTTCCTTCAGACCGAGCAGCGGATCCACCTTGCCTCTAATCGCGGCATCGGTCAGCACGCGGGTCGTTTCCTGGAAAGAAGCGGCGGAAAGGAAGGAATCCGTGGCAAGCGAGGCCTTGGTAATACCCAGCAGAACCGGCGAAGCCGTAGCTTCCTTCAAATCCGTTTCTCCCGCAGCAATGCGGTCGCGGACGGTTTTGTTCTCCGACTCCAGCTCGCTCTTTTCCACCAGCGCGCTCGGCAGGAAGGTGGTGTCTCCCGGATCCTCTATGCGGACTTTCTTCATCATCTGCCGAATGATGACTTCAATATGCTTATCGTTAATATCAACACCCTGCATCCGGTAAACCTTTTGGACTTCTTCGATCAGATAATCCTGCACAGCCTGAGCCCCGTTAATGGCCAGTACATCGTGCGGGTTTGCGGAACCTTCAGTCAGGCGCGTACCGGCTTTTATCTCATCGCCTTCACTGACGATAACCCTAGACCCAAACGGAATCAAGTACGATTTGCTCTCACCGGATTTGGAATTGGTCACGACAACATGCCGGCTTTTTTTGACTTCCTCAAATGAAACAGTTCCGGTTATCTCACTGATAACCGCAAGGTGTTTCGGCTTGCGCGCTTCAAACAGTTCTTCCACGCGCGGAAGGCCCTGCGTGATATCTTCGGCGCTTGCAATGCCGCCGGTATGGAACGTCCGCATGGTCAGCTGCGTGCCGGGCTCACCGATAGACTGTGCAGCGATGATGCCGACCGCTTCACCGACTTGAACCGGCTTGCGTGTGGCAAGGTTGACACCGTAGCACTTGCGGCACACGCCGTGCTTCGCACGGCACGCAAGGATGGAACGGATCTTAATCCGCTTAATGCCGTGTCCGACAATAATGTCGGCGTCTCCGTCATCCATCATTTTATCTTTGGAAACAAGCACCTCGCCGGTTTTTTCATCGACGAAGTCTTCGACCAAATACCGCCCGATCAGGCGTTCATGCAAAGGCTCGATAACTTCTTTGCCTTCCTTGACATCGTAGACTTCAAGCCCGTCAGTCGCACCGCAGTCATCCTCACGAATGATAACATCCTGTGAAACATCGACCAAGCGGCGGGTCAGATAACCGGAATCCGCCGTGCGGAGAGCCGTATCAGCCAGCCCTTTCCGCGCGCCGCGGGAAGAAATGAAGTATTCCAAAATGTTGAGGCCTTCGCGGTAATTGGCCCGGATGGGGATTTCGATTGTTTTGCCGGACGTATTGGCAATCAGGCCGCGCATTCCGGCAAGCTGACGGATCTGGCTCATGGAGCCGCGGGCCCCGGAATCGGCCATCATGAAGATCGGGTTGTACCGGTCAAGGTTTTTCTGGAGGGCATCAGAAACATCTTCTGTTGCCTTTGTCCATGTTTTCAGCACGGCATTATAACGCTCCCTGTTGGAAAGGAGACCCATTTTGTACTCGGTTGAAACCTGATCAATCTTCTTTTCAGCTTTTGCGATAATTTCTTTTTTCTGCGGCGGGATGGTTGCATCGCTTACAGAAACCGTAATCCCGCTCTTGGTGGAATATTTATAGCCCTGGGCTTTAATGGAATCGAGGACTTCGGAAGTTTTGGGGACACCGTGCACCTGAATGCACCGGTCAATGATCTGCCCAAGCTGTTTCTTTCCAACAAGGAACTCAATCTCCAGCCGGAAACGGTTTTCCGGTTTGGAGCGGTCAACAAAACCGAGATCCTGCGGGATTGGACGGTTAAAAATCATTTTCCCAACCGTGGTCTCAACGATCTGGGTTTCCGGCTGTCCGTTAAATTCCAGCGTCCTGCGGACTCTGATTTTCGCATGCAAACCAATAACATGCTCATTGTAAGCCATAATGGCTTCGTCAAAATTGCGGAACGCCTTGCCTTCCCCGGGCTCACCGTCTTTATCCAGCGTAAGGTAATACGATCCGAGGACCATGTCCTGCGTCGGCACGGTAACCGGGCGCCCGTCGGACGGCTTCAGGAGGTTGCCGGCCGCCAGCATCAGGAACCGAGCCTCAGCCTGCGCTTCGGAAGAGAGGGGCACATGAACGGCCATCTGGTCGCCGTCGAAATCGGCATTGTAAGCCGTGCAGGCCAGCGGATGGAGCTTTAGGGCCTTGCCCTCAACAAGCACCGGTTCAAACGCCTGGATGCCCAGCCTATGCAGGGTAGGGGCACGGTTCAGCAGAACAGGATGGTTGCGGATGACAATTTCAAGCGCATCCCAAACTTCCGGTTTTGCTCGTTCCACAGCTTTCCTTGCCGCCTTGATATTTCCGGACGTGCCGGTTTCAACCAGGCGTTTCATGACAAAAGGCTTAAACAGTTCCAGCGCCATTTCCTTTGGCAGACCGCACTGGTACATTTTCAGATCCGGGCCGACAACAATAACGGAACGGCCCGAATAGTCCACGCGCTTGCCCAGAAGGTTCTGGCGGAAACGCCCCTGCTTGCCCTTCAGCATATCGGAAAGGGATTTGAGGGGGCGGTTGTTGGGACCGGTGACCGGGCGGCCGCGGCGGCCGTTGTCAATCAGGGCATCCACTGCTTCCTGAAGCATCCGTTTCTCGTTGCGGATGATAATATCCGGAGCACCGAGTTCCAGAAGCCGCTTCAGGCGGTTGTTCCGGTTGATGACGCGGCGGTACAGGTCATTCAGGTCAGAAGTAGCAAACCGGCCGCCGTCCAGCTGAACCATCGGCCGAAGATCCGGCGGGATAACCGGGATGCAGTCCAGGATCATCCATTCCGGGCGGTTGCCCGAAAGTCGGAACGCTTCCACCACATCAAGCCGTTTTAAAATACGCACTTTTTTCTGCCCGCCGGCCGAAGCAAGCTCCGTCTTTAATTCCTGCGAAAGCTGATCAAGGTCGATCTCCGTCAGGAGCTTCTGGATGGCCTCGGCACCCATGCCGGCGTCAAAATCATCTTCATATTTTTCGCGCATATCGCGGTATTCTTTTTCATTGAGGAGCTGCTTTTTCTGAAGTTCCTTTACATTGCCGGGATCCGTAACAATATACATGGCAAAGTACAGAACTTTTTCCAGCATACGGGGGGAAATATCCAGTATCAGGCCGATGCGCGAAGGAATCCCCTTGAAATACCAGATGTGGGAAACCGGCGCAGCCAATTCAATATGGCCCATCCTTTCGCGGCGGACCTTAGCCCTGGTAACCTCCACACCGCAGCGCTCACAGATCTTCCCTTTATAACGGATCCTCTTATACTTGCCGCAGTGGCACTCCCAGTCCTTGGTAGGGCCAAAAATCCGCTCGCAGAACAGGCCGTCGCGCTCCGGCTTTAAAGTGCGGTAATTAATTGTTTCCGGTTTTTTCACTTCGCCGTGCGACCATTCCCGGATTTTTTCCGGTGAAGCAAGTCCAATCTTGATGGATTCAAACGTATTATTTTCCATGCCGTGGCCCCTTCCTGTCACATTGTATCGTCGTTGGGATCAGCTTCCGGCGAACTGACTTCGTCTTTTCCTGATTCATCAGACGTTCCGCCGTCCGAAGAATCATCACCGCCCCCATAGCCTTCTGAATCCGAATTGTCAAACAGGGCGTCGTCGGGTTCCGGCTCATCGACGGAGAATCCTTCCAGATCGTCAGCTACCGTCTTCTCTTCAAAATTGTCTTCCTGAGGCGTAATCCCAATATCATCGTCGTCCAGATCCTGTTTCAGGTCGATCTCCTCGTTGTTTTCATCCAGCACTTTGACATCCAGCGCAAGGGCCTGAAGCTCTTTAATAAGGACTTTGAAAGACTCCGGAATTCCAGGTTCCGGAATATTCTGGCCCTTGACAATCGCCTCGTAGGTCTTTACGCGGCCGACCACATCGTCCGATTTAACCGTGAGGATTTCCTGAAGCGTATAGGCGGCGCCGTAGGCTTCCAGCGCCCAAACCTCCATCTCGCCGAACCGCTGCCCGCCGAACTGGGCTTTGCCGCCCAGCGGCTGCTGGGTAACAAGGGAATACGGGCCGGTGGAACGGGCATGGATCTTATCGTCAACCAAATGGTGAAGTTTGAGGTAGTACATATAGCCGACCGTGATGGGATGGTCAAAATACTCGCCCGTCCGGCCATCTCTCAGCTGAATCTTTCCATCAGGGCTCATGCCGGACTGTTTCAGCAGTTCTGTAATTTCGTCTTCATGCGCACCGTCGAAAACCGGCGTCATAATCTTCCAGCCGAGCAGCTTTGCTGCCAGCCCGAGGTGAACCTCCAATACCTGCCCGATATTCATGCGGGAAGGCACACCCAGGGGGTTCAGAACGATATCAAGCGGAGTGCCGTCCGGCAGGAACGGCATATCCTCAGACGGAAGAATGCGGGAAACAACACCCTTGTTCCCGTGGCGGCCGGCCATTTTGTCGCCGACCGAAATTTTTCTTTTCTGGGCAATGTAGCACCGGACAACCTTGTTGACACCGGGGCTGAGTTCGTCGTGGCTGTTTTCGCGGGTAAAGACCTTAACATCAACAACAATGCCGTATTCGCCATGCGGAACGCGCAGAGAAGTATCCCGCACTTCACGAGCCTTTTCGCCGAAGATAGCGCGCAGAAGGCGCTCTTCGGCGGTCAGTTCAGTTTCACCTTTGGGGGTCACCTTGCCGACCAGAATATCCCCCGCGCGCACTTCGGCACCGATACGGATAATTCCACCTTCATCCAGATCCCTCAGCAGATCTTCGTTGACATTCGGAATATCGCGGGTAATCTCCTCCGGTCCCAGCTTCGTGTCGCGGGCCTCGGTCTCATACTCTTCAATATGAATGGATGTGAAAACATCGTCCCGGACCATTTTCTCACTGATCAGGACAGCGTCTTCGTAGTTGTAGCCTTCCCACGTCATAAAACCGATCAGGACATTTTTGCCGAGGCTGATCTCGCCGTCTTTGGTGGCAGGCCCGTCGGCAATGACATCGCCTGGGACAACGCGCTGATTGGCATCCACAGTCGGAACCTGATTGATACATGTCCCCTGGTTGGAACGCATAAACTTGGTAATGTGGTAAGTGTCGATCTCTCCGTCATCCGTTGCGACTTTGACTTCGTCGGCGCTCACACTGCGGACAACGCCGGGGTGCTTGCACACAACGCACACACCGGAATCGACGCCGGCTTTATATTCAATACCGGTGCCTACAATGGGAGATTCCGTTTTCAGAAGCGGAACCGCCTGCCGCTGCATGTTGGAACCCATAAGAGCGCGGTTGGCATCATCGTTTTCAAGAAAAGGAATCATCGCCGTGGCAACGGAGACAACCATGCGGGGCGAAACATCCATAAAGTCGGCCTTTTCGCGTTCCACTTCGACAAATTCATCACGGTAGCGGCCGTTAATTTTTGCGTTTTTGAAATGGCCTTCTTCGTCAAGCGGCTCGTTTGCCTGCGCGACAATATAATTGTCTTCCACGTCGGCAGTCATATAAATGACATCACGTGTGACAATACCGGTCTTTTTATCCACACGGCGGAAAGGGGCTTCAATAAAGCCGTACTCGTTGATGCGCGCGAAGGTGGCAAGATAGGAAATCAGGCCGATATTCGGGCCTTCAGGCGTCTCAATAGGGCACATGCGCCCGTAATGGGTATAATGAACGTCGCGCACCTCAAATCCGGCGCGGTCTCTGGAAAGGCCGCCGGGGCCCAGGGCGGAAAGGCGGCGCTTGTGTGTCAGTTCCGCCAGTGGATTGGTCTGATCCATAAACTGCGACAGCGGAGAAGAACCGAAAAACTCGCGGATGGCAGCCACAACCGGACGGATATTGATGAGGGAATGGGGCGTAAGGACTTCGAGATCCTGCGCCTGCAGCGTCATACGCTCGCGGATAACGCGCTCCAGCCGGGAAAAACCAATGCGGAACTGGTTCTGAAGCAATTCGCCGACGGAACGGATACGGCGGTTCCCAAGGTGGTCGATATCATCCAGGTTGCCAAGGCCTTCCGCAAGGCAGTTCAAATAATTGATAGAAGCAAAAATATCGTCGATAATAATATGTTTGGGGACAAGTTCATCAATGCGGGCACGGATTTTTTCCTTGATCTCATCGTCGTTGGAGCTGGAATCCAGAATTTCCCGCAGGACACTGAACCGAACCCGTTCTTTGACATCACATTCAGCTTTGGCGTCAAAATCGACGAATTTGCTGATATCGACCATTCCGTTCGAAAGGACCTTGACTTCTTTGTCGCTGACCTGAACGTAAGCAGAGATAACGCCCGCATCATCAATCTGTTCAGCCAGTTCACGGGAAATGGTGTCTCCCGCTTCTGCCATAACTTCGCCGGTGGACGGATTGGCAATAGGCCGGGAAATCTGCTGGCCGGCAATACGGCCGGCCAGGTTCAGTTTTTTGTTATATTTATAGCGGCCGACTCGGGAAAGGTCATAGCGGCGCGGGTCAAAAAACAAGCTGTTGATATGCGCCTGCGCACTTTCAATGGTAGGGGGCTCACTCGGCCGGAGCTTGCGGTAAATCTCGAACAGGGCATCTTCCATATTCTTGCAGGGATCTTTTTCAATCGTGGCATTCAGCCGGTCATCATTCCCGAAATAATCGCGGATTTCCTGATCTGTCCCTACGCCCAGCGCACGGATAAACACCGTGACGGGGATTTTGCGGTTTTTGTCGATACGGACATAGAAAACGTCGTTGGAATCCGTTTCATATTCCAGCCAGGCGCCGCGGTTCGGAATCACGGTGGTGCTGAAAAGTTTCTTCCCGGTTTTGTCGTAATCCATCTTATAGTACACGCCAGGCGAACGCACCAGCTGCGAAACGATGACACGCTCGGCACCGTTAATGACAAATGTGCCGCTCTCCGTCATAAGGGGGAAATCGCCCATAAAGACTTCTGATTCTTTGATTTCGCCGCTTTCCTTATTGAGGAGGCGGGCAGTAACCCGCAGCGCTGCCGAATAGGTGGCATCCCGGTTTTTGCACTCTTCTACGGTGTAATTGGGCTTGTCGACATCCAGTTTGTAATCCACAAAGTCCAACACCAGATTGCCGGTGTAATCGGTAATACCGGAAACATCTTTCAAGACTTCCTTGAGACCCTCGTCAAGGAACCACTGGTAAGACTTTTTCTGAATTTCGATCAGATTCGGCATATCCAGGACTTCATTGATACGCCCGAAACTCATGCGGGTATTCTTGCCGACTTTCACCGGTTTGACATTCACCATCGGCTCAATCACTCCATTCATATTTTCACATTCTGCGGCAGATATCAGGCACAAAAAAGACTGCATCCATCCTGGTGCTTATTGATCGTTTTTTACAAGAAACTCTTGCCTTTTTGAATTTTCTGTGCTATGATAAAGGCGGATTTGATAAGCATACGAATCCATGATGATGCAGTATATTATTTTATTACAAAACCGGATAAATGTCAAGTTCTTTCTTTTTCGGGAGTTTTTTAAATAGGCGCGAAAAAAGCCGGGGATGGTTCCCGGCTTTTTTTATTGCGTCCTGGCGGTTCCTTTACCAGACCCGGGGGCTGTTTTCTTAGCCGGACCCGCAAAAGTGTAGGAATCCAGCTTTTCCCGCACAGTTTCGGAAATTTCATCATAAATCTCCTGGAAGCGGCAGCAGGTTGTGTGGGCACAGCGATACTCGTCCTGCTGGCACCGGTTAAGCATATAAGGTCCTTCGACAGACTCGATCACCTGGCGGAGCGTAATGCTCTCGGGGGCACGGGCTAACCGGTACCCGCCGTGGGCCCCTTTAAAGGACTCGGCAATACCGTCTGCCACCAGTTTGCGCAGAATTTTGAGAGCAAAGCGCAGCGGAACCTGCGTGCTGGCGGATATGGTTTTCGCATCCATTTTCCCCTGCGCCTGCGCCAAAGCATCCACAATCCGAACAGCGTAATCTGCTTCGAGCGTCATGACCATAGACGCGGCATCTCCTTTAATCCAAAAAGTCCTTCAGCTTTTTGCTGCGGCTGGGATGGCGGAGCTTCCGCAGTGCTTTTGCTTCAATCTGGCGGATCCGCTCACGGGTAACATTGAATTCCTTCCCCACTTCTTCGAGAGTGCGGGACCGCCCGTCTTCAAGCCCAAAGCGCAGGCGCAGGACTTTTTCTTCCCGCGGCGTCAGCGTATCCAGAACTTCGGAAAGCTGCTCTTTCAGCAGAGTGTGGGAAGCGGCGTCTGCCGGTGCAGGGGCGTCGTCGTCCGGAATAAAGTCGCCGAGATGGCTGTCTTCTTCTTCCCCGATTGGTGTTTCCAGGGACACCGGCTCCTGCGCAACGCGCATAATTTCGCGTACTTTTTCCGCCGGCATATCCAGCTCTTCCGCGATTTCATCCGCTGTTGGTTCATGGCCGTTGGTATGCAGAAGCTGGCTGGAAACTTTTTTCACCTTATTGATGGTCTCCACCATGTGCACAGGAATACGGATGGTGCGCGCCTGATCGGCAATGGCACGGGTAATTGCCTGGCGGATCCACCAAGTTGCATAGGTGGAAAACTTAAACCCTTTGGTATAATCAAATTTTTCTACCGCTTTGATAAGGCCCAAGTTGCCTTCCTGGATCAGATCCAGGAACTGCATGCCGCGCCCCAGATACCGTTTGGCTATGCTGACGACAAGGCGAAGGTTCGCTTCGGCAAGCCGTTTTTTCGCTGCCGTATCTCCTTTAGAGATCCGAACGGCAAGGTCAATCTCCTCTTCCGGGGTCAAAAGCGGAACACGGCCGATTTCTTTAAGGTAGACCTTGACCGGATCGTCAATGGCGATCCCATCGGTATTGAGGGCCGTTTCCAGATTTCCCGAATTTCCTCCCTGCTGGTTCAAGTTCTCCAGCGGTTCATCCCCGAAATTCTCAACAATTTCCACTCCCTGGGATTCCAGCGTATCGTAAAATTTTTCGATCTGCTCCGGGTCAAAGTCCAGTTCGCCAAGGGCGTCCAGGATCTCCTTCGTAGAGAGCTGGCCCTTGCTCTTCCCCTGCTCAATCAGGTTCCGGATCACTGTTTTTTTATCCGGCATCGCCATGTTTCGTCCTCCTATTTCTTCTGCTGCCTCAATCTTTCCAGATAGGCTTCTATTTCCTCCGGCGGCGCCGAATCGGCGCTGCCAAGCATGATTTTATCGTTTTCCTGTTTGAGGACGCCGATGAATTCTTCCGCGTCCTCCCACGTGGCCGTAACACCGTCTGACTTTGCCAGGATCCGGGCCACTTCAGAAATTTCGTCCATGGAAAATCCTTCCGTAATCCCCGTAAGGTCGGCAGGTTTACTATCCATAATTCTGCCCATAATTCTTTTATATACACGGCGGTTGAATGCCGTAACAAATTTTTCGGGCGGCAGCGCTTGAAGGATTTTTCCGGCGTTTTCCGGATATTTGACCAGAAAAGCAATCAGCGCTTCTTCCGCGCCTGCTGCGCGCAGGTGATCCAGCTTTTCCGGGTTGACGCTGCTGCCATACCCCGCTTCCCGGCGGCGGATGCTGCGGAATTCTTTCTTCTGACGACCTTTTTCCAGCTTTCTGCTTCCGGTTTCCACCTGACTGAGGAGTGTTGCGGTCTTAACCCCCGTTTCCCCGGCAACCTTTCCCGCGTATACTTCGCGCTCCACTTTGTTATCCAGCGCGGCCAAAACCGGTACTGCGCGCCGGAGATAAGTCACGCGGCCTTCGGGTGACTGGAGATTGCAGCCGGATTTTGCCTTTTGGAGACGGTACTCCACATCATTGACGCTGCCGTCCAGCATCCGCTTGAATTTGGCCGGCCCATAGGCTTTTATGTACTCGTCGGGATCTTTGCCCCCCTCGACGGTCAGCACACGCACCGGCAGACCTGCCGCACGCAGGAGCGGAATTGCACGGGACGCAGCCTTCTGCCCCGCTTCGTCCGCGTCATACGAAACCACGACTTCTTTTGCGTAGCGCGACATCAAACGGGACTGGGACGGCGTAAGCGCCGTCCCAAGCGTGGCGACGGCATCCGTAAAACCCGCCTGGTGCATAGAAATCACATCCATATATCCTTCACAGAGGATCAGGCGGCCCGTTCCGGCATTTTTTGCGAAATTGAGGGCAAACAGCATGTCCCTCTTGCTGAAAACCGGCGTTTCCGACGTATTAAGGTACTTGGGCTTATCATCCCCGAGCGTGCGGCCGCCAAATGCGACGACGTTTCCGCGCAGGTCAATAATGGGAAACATCACCCTGCCGTAAAAGCGGTCTACTGCGTGGCCGGATCGGCTTTTAAAGGCAACGTTTGCTAGGATCATCTCGTCCTGCGTAAAACCTTTGTGCGCAAGGTAATCGACCAGCGAAAACCGTTCCGGCGGCGAATAGCCGAGCCCGAAATGGCGGATCGTAGCGGGTTTTAAGGCGCGGCGGGCAAAATATTCCCGACCGGGGGTGCCTTTCTCAGAATTGAGAACGGCGTAGTAAAATCGGGCAGTCTCCCGGTTGATGGCAAGAATGCGGGTGCGGAGTTTCCGCATTCCGTCGTCTGCGTGGTTCTCCGGTACGGTGAGGCCTGCACGCTGCGCCAGGAATCGAATGGCCTCCATATAGTCAAGATTTTCGATTTTCCGCACAAAAGTGATCACGTCGCCTCCGGCGCCGCAGCCGAAACAGTAAAATGATCCGTTTTCGGGATAGATGTTGAAAGACGGCGTTTTTTCACTGTGGAACGGGCAGAGTCCGACATAATTTCTGCCGCTCCGCTTCAAAGTAACATAATTGGAAGCAATCTCCGTTAAATCACTGCGGGCCTTTAGTTCCTGGACAAAGGAATCCGGCAGAGGCATGGCATCATCCCCTTCCCTGCACGGAGCGGAGCCAGCCAGCGGAACCCGCGCCGTTTTTAATTCTTATTATTACAGTTTCCACGCTTTTGGAACATAAACCGACTCAAACAGCTGAACGGCAAAATGATCCGTCATTCCGGCGATATAATCGCATGCGGCCCGCTCATTTCCGTCTTCTTCGGCAATGGCCCGCATATGCGGAGGAAGGTTGTCCGGCCTGCGCAGATAATCAAACAGCGCATCGATCAATTTGGGGACTTTTGTCTCCTCTCCCTTAGCATACGGATTGCGGTAGACACTGCCGTCCATAAACTCGCCGAGCTGGCCGAACGCTTTGCGCACATCCGGAGCCATGCGAATATTTCCGTCTTCGCTGTTTTCCACGACCGACCGGACCAGCGTATCAATCCGCTTCGACTTGGTATGCCCCAAAACTCCGGTGATTTCCACCGGTATCTCCTCCTCCGTAAGGACTCCCGCCCTCTCGGCGTCGTCGATATCGTGATTCAGGTAGGCAATCCGGTCGGCCACACGGACAATGCGTCCCTCCGCCGTGGCGGCCTGCGGGCCGGTGGTGTGGTGAAGAAACCCATCGCGGACTTCAAAGGTCAAATTCAGGCCGGCTCCGCCCTTTTCGAGCTTTTCCACAATACGGACGCTCTGCTCATAATGGCGGAAACCACCGGGAACAAGAGTGTTTAAGGCCCGTTCTCCCGCATGGCCAAACGGCGTATGGCCCAGGTCGTGCCCAAGTGAAATGGCCTCCGTAAGATCTTCGTTCATCCGCAGGGCTCTGGCAATCGTGCGGGCGATCTGCGCCACTTCCAGCGTATGGGTCAGGCGGGTGCGGTAATGGTCCCCCTCCGGTGAAAGGAAAACCTGAGTTTTATGCTTCAGCCTGCGGAAGGATTTACAGTGGATAATCCGATCCCGGTCACGCTGATAAGGGGTGCGCAAACTGCACTCCTCTTCCGGTACATCGCGGCCCCGCGTATTTTGGGATAAAGACGCAAAAGGAGACAGAATCTGCCTTTCCAGATACTGTGTGCGTTCCCTTACTGTCAATTCGGCGCCTCCCTATGTAAAATTCCCAACCATAGATATTATACGCACCGAACGCGCCGTTTTCCTGCAAGAAAGACAAATTTTTTACGGGATTCTATAAAATTTCTTTTCGCCGAACTGCGCGGCACAGCGCCCGCAGGTTCGGTCAGCCAATTCTGCGGAAAAAGCATCCGCCTGCACACACGGGATGTGAAACGCAACCGTCACCTGATCGGAAAAAGACGTATCGTCCGCTGCGCCGCCGTATTCTGAAATCAGGGGAAGGACTTTCCCATACAAATCATATCCGCACCGCAGGCCGGCCTGAAAACAGGCCCCCATCCGCACGGCGCCCCCCGCCTGGACGGCAAGGGAAGCCCCGTGCGAATAAGCCCGGACAAGCCCGCCCGCCCCCAGCAGAATTCCGCCGAAATACCGAGTAACGACAACCGCCGCATCCGTCAGGCCGGATTTAAGCAGAACTTCCAGAACCGGAATTCCGGCCGTGCCCTGCGGTTCGCCGTCATCAGTATAACGCTGTTTCTGCCCTTCCCGCAGGACGTAGGCGTACACATTATGGGTCGCCTCCCGGTTTGCCGCACGCACAGAGCGAATGAACTCAACGGCCGACGTTTCATCTTTCACAGGCCGGACAGAACCGATAAAACGCGACCGGCGCTCGGTGAATTCGGCGCTGGCCTCTTTGAGAACGGTCCGATATTCCTCCATGACAGCCCTCCCCGGAGATAAAACAAGCGGCGCCTTTGAGCGCCGCCCCTTGTGCAGATGCGAAATTCAAAATCGTTAATCCAAACCGTAACGTTTTTTAAACATATCAACACGGCCGCTTGTATCAACCAGTTTCTGCTTGCCCGTGAAGAACGGATGGCATTTTGAGCAGATTTCAACATGAATATCCTTTTTGGTGGATTTGGTATGAATCACATTGCCGCAAGCACAGGTGATTGTGGTTTCCTCATACTTTGGATGAATATTTTTTTTCATTCCTGTCACCTCTTTATCCGAACGAAACATGCAGGGAGTATTATAGCATACATTTTTCGGGAATGCAAGCTCTTCTCTCGCATGGAAAGTTCAGATTTTGTAGGACTGCAATACAATCCCGGGCATCGGCTGTTATACGATTTTCAGGACTGCAGCGGGAATTTCGGTCTTCATCAGATAAATACCGCTGGCCTGGCCGACATTGCCGACGGCCTTGACTTTGTAGAAATACCGATTGCCCGAATGGGAACTCCCCACGAGCCGAAAACACGGCGAGGCAATCGTAAAATTCGGCACGGAAGTACAGGTGACCATAAACTGATAGGTTTGGCCTTTTTTGACGTTCACAAGACCGGTCGTATCCAGGATGGGCGTCCCCTGCATGATCCTTGCGATTGCAACCGGCAGGTTGCCGCCGTTCAGATAGAAGCCGCATTCTTCCCACGCATCTCCGGTGGCGCGAAAGGTAATAAAATAGTCGCTGCCGGACTGAGCGGTGGATACATACCGAAAGGATTTCGAGCCGGCGACGAGGCTTGGCTTGCCGGAGGACGTGATTTTGAACGTATAGGTTTTACCCTGCGGAACAATAAATTTTCCAAAAGTGTCGCTGCTGTTGTAGATCTGATTACCGGAATTGTCTGTGTAGGAATAAGTATTATCGGTATCCGGGGAAACGGAGCGGTCCACTTCCAGTTTTGTGCCGTTTACGGTGGCGTAAATCGGTTCGGTCACACCATTTTTAAAATAAGTGATGTCTGCTTCAAACTGATTCGTGTCTTTGGAATAGCCTTTATCGTCGATTCTGACCTCATCCGGATTTGCCGCAGACCACACCACCTGCAGCTTTGAAATATCCTGGTTCACGGTCGAACTTAAGAACAATTCGTCGGTGTCTCCCTTGTAAGGCATATCGTCGGCCTGCCTTTGGATGCAAATCTTACCGTCATAGCCTGAAATCACCGCCGAGGTGAGCGGCGGACAATCCATTGCCGAAGCGGGATTTACAAAGGCCGAAGAGACTACAAACAGCATGCTGAGTATGCAGAAAAGCGCTTTCTTCATCAATGCAATACCTCCTGTTTTTCTTTTATGCGGAATGCGGATTCCCGATCTCTAATTTTTATTATATTCTTTTCCCAATAAAATGTAAATAAGGAAATGTTCTGCCTAAACTCAGATCACACGCTTGGTTTTCCATTTGCCCCCGCGGAAACGGATAATAAAAATGAAAGAGCGGAAAAGCCAGTCGATAAACATGGCATACCATACGCTGATAAGCCCAAAACCGGCACCGGCCAGAATATAACTGAAACCGATGCGGAAAACCCACATGGAAAAGGCCGACGTAAGCATGGTAAACCGGGCGTCGCCCGCGGCGCGGAGCGTATTGGGAAGCACAAAGGAAGGCACCCAGATGGTGGCGCTGCAAAATGCAAAAACCTGAAGGATCTCCACACAGCTGGCTGCTGCCGCGCTGTCGAGGCGGAAAAGCCCCACCAGCGGGCCTGCGGAAAAGAACAGCAAAATATTTAAGATTCCCATGGAAAGATAAGAAAGGCCTATCATGCGCCTGGTATAATAAACAGACTGATCGTAATCCTTCGCCCCCACGCACTGGCCCACGATCGTGATAAGCCCAAGGCTGATGGCGTTGCCGGGGACATTTGCAGCACTGGAAATACTGCCCGCAACGGCGTTTGCGGCAATGGCCGAAGTCCCGAACGTCGTCACCAATCTCTGCACGATCAGCTTTCCGATCTGGAACATGCCGTTTTCAAGGCCGTTCGGTGCACCGATACTGAAAATGCGCTTTACCATAGAAAGATCGAATTCCGGGTGAAAAAGCCTGTCCACATAAACCAAATTGTTTTTTCGGCAAATCAAAACCAGCATAATATATGCGGCAACAATACGGGAAACCAGTGTCGCCGTTCCGGCTCCGGCCGTTCCCCATCCGCAGCCATAAATCAGAATGGCGTTCCCGCCGATATTCACGATATTCATAATCAGCGAAGTGAACATGGAAACCTTGCTGTTGCCCATGGAACGGTACAGGGCTGCGCCCGCATTGTAAATGGCAAGGAACGGATACGACGAAGCGGTGAGAAGAAAGTAAATGTTGGCATAGTCCAAAACGTCCTGGTCAATATTGCCGAAAATCAGCCTTAAAATCGGGTCGCAGAATATCAGGCAAAATGCCATGATGCCCGCCGAAAGAATCGTTATGGAATATAGCAGCTGCTTTGCGGCAGCACAGGCATTTTTCTGATTTCCGCTGCCGATGTACTGCGACACAACCACCGCTCCACCGGTTGCCAAAGCCGAAAAGATCTGGATCAGCAGAATATTGATGGAATCCACCAGAGAAACGCCGGAAATGGCAGCTTCCCCCACCCCGGACACCATTACAGTATCCGCCATCCCGATTGTCACTGCCAGGAGCTGCTCAACTACAAGGGGCAGGATGAGGCGCTGGAGGGCCTTTTTTGTAAACATTGGTTCTTCAGGCTCTGTTATTTTTGTAAATCGCGTAAGGGCATCTCTTTTCTATGTTCGTTGTCGCTGCAGCATTTCCAGTAAAAATGTAAAATCCATGCAATAGACACTCTCATCCCGCAGGGATTTATTGGAATTGCTGCCGTTATAAAATCTTATGGCAGAAATATTTTCAGCAGCCGGCGGGCCTAACCCGACCTTCAGCCCGGCTGTTTGCCGACGTAGGCAACATACTCTTCCAGGCACATGGAAAATTCCCGCATCTTCATGGCGTTTTCACTTCCGACATACCGAAACCACGACGGCTGATACGCAATGCCCGTAACAGAAGTTTTATCTTCCGGATAGCGCAGAACAAAACCATACTGAACGCAGTGGCTGGAAAGCCACCGGTACTGGGCGGTTGAGGAAAATTCTTCACCGCTTTTGGAATTCTCAGCTGAAAAGAGAACGGCCAGCCCTGTTTGATTTTCGCAATATCCGCCGCGACCTACTGTGGACTGGGCTTTGCTCTCCGCCAATACTTTGGAGAGCTTTCCGCCGGTCATCAGCTTTTTGACCTCGGCCTGATACAGTTTATCCTGCTCTGCGGCACTGACATAGCCGCCGGCCAGCCTGACAGGATACCCGGCAGAACGCACAGCGCCCATCATCTGGCTGAGGGCGGGCAGGATCTTCTTTTCCACCTGTATCCCTCCGCAGGCGGCAAGATCCGGAGAAAACCCGGAAGGAAGCGGATGGGAAGAATTGACGAGGCGGAGGCTGAAAGAATTGTCATAAACGGGAAGCCCGGCCCCGCTGCCGGAAACGAGCGCGGAAGACTGCGGCAGACGGGAAACGGACGTCTGCAAACGGGCACGGGCATTTCGGACTTCAATCCAAGTCATCAGCACCCCTGCCGCAACGGATACACACAGGAATACGGCAACAACCGTCATGACCACCCGCAGCTTTCTGACCTGATTGCGCTGGCGCCATTCAGTGTAACTTTTCACGATTTTTTCTTTTCTGCCGCGCACGGTTTCCTCCCTTCCAGCTACAGTTTAACCTTTTTCATTGCTATTGTATTACGAATTTAACAGGAATGCAATATGAACCGGACATGGCCTCTGCCTTTTCAGAATGCTGGTTTGATTTCGCATGACTTCCGTAGTACAATAGTAAATTGGGATAATGTTATGATAATTCAGACTAATTCAGACTTTGGAAATCGAGGTTAGAAAGGTTATAATATGAGGAAAACAAAAATCATCTGCACACTTGGCCCGGCAACTGAAACGGAAGATACCCTAAAGCAAATGATCCTAAGCGGAATGGATGTAGCGCGCCTGAATTTTTCACATGGGAGCGCAGAACATCAAAAAAAATACGCCGACATGGTCAAAAAGCTGCGCCGGCAGCTGGATCGCCCCACTGCCCTGATGCTGGACACCAAAGGCCCGGAAATCCGCACCGGAGTTTTTGAAAAGCCGGTTACCCTGAAAACGGGGAGTCAATTCACTCTGACGACCCGGGATATCGTCGGGACCGAAGCCGCTGCGTCGGTTTCGTTCGCACACCTGCCCGCGGAAGTCGCTCCGGGTTCCAGAATTCTGATTGACGACGGTTTGATTGAGCTGAAAGTGAATTCTGCAACAAATACGGATATTTTCTGCACCGTGGTGAACGGCGGGGCGGTATCGTCGCGCAAGAGCATCAATGTCCCCGGGATGCATCTTTCTCTGCCGTTCATCAGCGAAAAAGATCGGAACGATATCGCCTTCGCCGTCCGGGAAGATTTCGACTTTATCGCCGCCTCTTTTACGCGCAACGCACAGGATATTATTGACCTGCGCAGCGAACTCGAAAAACTGGACTGCCATAAAATCCGGATCATAGCCAAAATTGAAAATTCGGAAGGCGTGCGGAACATTGACGATATTATCCGTGTTTCGGACGGAATTATGGTCGCCCGGGGAGATCTCGGCGTGGAAATTCCATTTGAAGAAGTCCCGATCGTCCAAAAAAGGCTGATCAAAAAAGCCTCTGACGCCGGTTTGCAGGTAATCACCGCAACGCAGATGCTGGATTCCATGATTAAGAATCCGCGGCCGACGCGCGCGGAGGCCGCTGACGTTGCCAATGCAATTTACGATGGCACAAGCGCCATCATGCTATCCGGCGAGACTGCCGCGGGCGCTTACCCGATCCTCGCCGTTCAGACAATGGCAAAAATCGCCGAATGCACCGAAAGCGCAATCGACTATGTCCTGCGTTTTAACCAGAACAGCCCGGGCGGCAAGTCGGACGTAACTTCAGCCATTTCCCACGCAACCTGCACGACAGCCCACGACCTGGGCGCCAAAGCCATTCTGACAGTTACGCAGTCCGGGCGGACGGCGCGCATGATTTCGAAATACCGCCCAAACTGCCCCATCATCAGCGGCACGGCTGATCCGACCGTCCTGAGGCAGATGAACCTTTCGTGGGGCGTAACCCCCATTCTGGTGGAAGAAAAGGACAATACCGACGAATTGTTCGACCACGTTGTCAGCGTTGCCAAAGCGCACGGACTGGTCAAAGACGGCGATCTGGTCGTCATTACAGCGGGTGTTCCCCTGAAAATGTCCGGCACAACAAACCTCCTGAAAGTCCAGCTCGTCGGCAATATTCTCGTCTCCGGCAAGGGCGCCACAAAAGGGGCCGTGTGCGGCAATGTCTGCGTATGCAAAAATGCAGAGGAAGTAAAAACTACTTATAAGCAGGGAGATATTCTTGTTATGCCGGAAACATCGAACGAGCTGCTGCCGTTCCTGAAAACCGCCACTGCCCTAATTACCGAACGCGCAGGGATGAACTCTCACGCGGCTATTGTAGGAATGGCCCTTGGAAAACCCGTGATAGTCGGTGCGCAGAATGCGACGAAAATTCTGAAAAGCGGTACAACCGTAACTGTTGATTCCACCCGCGGCATTATTTACAGCGCGGCCGGGAAGATGCCTCGCTGAACTCCCGGCGCTACCGTTCCCGTTTCATCAGAAGCAGCACCATCAGGTAGCAGCTGACAAAAAGGAGCGAAAAATTCCATTTTGAGCGGAACAAAATAAGGAACCCCGCACAGGCAAGCGGGACCAACGCCAGGAAAGAAATGACGGAGACCATTTTGGCGGCCCGGCCCGGTTCCATTTTCGTACACAGGAATGCCTGAAGAGCCTGTCCGCCATCCAGCGGCTCCACCGGGGCAATATTCAGCACAAACAAGACCAGGTTTGCCAGCAGAAACATGGGAAAGCGCAGCCGGAACACGGCAAAGCAGACGGCTGCCGCCGCGAGATTCGCCAGCGGCCCTGCCAGCGAAATGAGAACATCGCGGCCATAGCTCCGGTCCGTCCGGCAAGGCTTAATGATATCGATCCCAAAAGGGGTGAACCGAATTTCACGGGGCATACAGCCGAGGGCGCCCATCGCCGCAAGGTGGGCGCATTCGTGCAGCGCCGCACAGGCGAGACCGGTCTGTGCGGCGCCGCTTTGATCCAGCGTAAGCAGCAAAGCTATGACCGCCAGAAAGAAAAATCCCACCGTGACACGGCATCGGCCGATAAAAAATGTCACGGCCCGTTGGGGCTGGACGCCGCCGCTTTTCCGCCCGATTCCGCTTTGCGCACCGACGACTCCGGTACAGAAGCCTGCGAGCTCTGCGCCGAAGTGCCTGACGCAGACTGTGAGCCGGAACTCAGTTTAGAACCTGCACTGGCTAAGTTCGTCCAAAGCCCCACAACGGTGTGTTTCGCCTGATCTATTTGTTCGTCCGCCACAATAGAATCATTGAGAGCATCCAGATACCAGCTGCGAACCTTTGAAAAAAGGTCGGTCCCGGACATTCGCAGGATAACGGCAGCTGCCAGAATAATCAGGCATCCATACACCTGGATCGAAGTCAGCAGCTTCCGGTTCCCTTTTTTTTCAGAAACCGGCCGATTCTCCCCGCTGTCCTCCTCATTGGGCTTATCATCATATTCCCCATATTCTTCAAATTCTTCATCGTTCCAGCCGCCTTCGGTCCCGTTGTCTTCTTTCATGACGTTCCTCCTGATTTTGTCCCGGCAAAAAGGGAAAGCTCTGTTCCGTACATCTTTTTAACATATGTATATGTGATGGTCAGGCCGAACATGAAAAGGAAAACAGGGACAGGAAAACATATTGAATTCTCAATTCTGTGAAAAGCCTTGACATTCTTTCAGCTTGCCGTTATACTTGATAAGTACGCGCACAAACGGTGCGGTGTTTTCAATGAAACCAATGGAGACGTATCGAAGTGGTCATAACGGCCCTGACTCGAAATCAGGTAGCCCCTTCCGGGGTTCGTGGGTTCGAATCCCACCGTCTCCGCCACGGGCACAGCCCGTTTCATGGCACTCAGTTTTAACTGAGTGCTTTTTTCTTTTGTGAGGCAAACCTTTTTTGGCGGACGGGGACTAAAACTCGAACACAGGCGCAGTTAAAATAGCAGCCGGCAGTTTACCATACTTTCATAACTGAAATTGGGTCGCCGCGGAACGCGCGATTAAATTCAGCTATAAGGACACTCTATTTTTTATCCGGCTTTAAAAACTCCCCGTCCAGAAATCCCGCGTTGTAGCGCCCGAGGTTGGTCACAAAGGCGTTAATCGCGCTCATTGGTTTCGGCCTCCGTGCGGCCCTGTCCTTGACCGTCAGGATGCCGTCCAGCGTGGTCGCCGTGATGTTTTTATAGGAAAAAAGTTCTTGATTTATTTAATATAATAGGAATATAATATAGGAAAATATAGGAAAAACGAATAGGAGTGATTTGATGAAAAAAGTTATTAAAAATTTTTTTGCGTTGATACTTTCCTTAATGATGGTTTTTCCCTTATTCGGTATAGCTAATGCGGAGTCTTTAAAGTCTAATCAGGATTGCGGTTATAAGTTAAGTGATTTTAATTTATCAAATAACTTAGTGAAAGATTCCAATAGCGGATTCACTATAAATGATTTTAAACTTCATAAATATCCTAATGATTCAAATTTAATGAAGGAAAAAAATTCTCTTGCATCCTCAGGGACCGATTTACGAGTTAGCTCTTTAAATGCACATACTTCGGAACCTTTTCCAAATGAAAAGCCTATAAAATTTTCTTTTATTATTGCAAATGTAGGAACCAATAAAATAAATAATCAACCAGTAAGTATACAAGTCCAATTAGATAATACCGACATACTTGATACTTCAGTAACGTTAACTCTGGAAACAGGAGTGATTCTGGAACCAGATACGTATGTACAGGGCAGCTTCTATATTACTGGTGCTGGAGGAACACATACAGTTACTGTAGTCGCTTTACCGTTATTTATTAAGGATTGTAACATTTCAAACAACAAAACTTCAGGCCGATTTAAATGGGCTGATTGTGTATCTTTATCAGCAGCGTCATTATCAACAAGCGATGGAATTTATCAGTTTGAATCAAATCAGACGAAAGCTTTTACCTTTAAAATAGCGAATTTTGGCACTTTAGATGCGAAAAATGTTCTAATAAGATTTAAAGTAAACGATACGGCAATAAAAAATGCAACAGTTGACAAAATAGAAGCGAAACATATTATAACTGGACAAATTAAAATAACATTTTATAAACACGGGAGATATAACATAGAATTAGATGTCGACCCTAATAGAACGGTTGATAATATTAATGCAGACAATAATTCCAAAACGACTCAGGTAACGGTAGACTATGATACGGAAATATGGGCAGGAAAATGGAAAAATGCACGTAAACTATCAGTAATGATTTATGGGTCGGCTATTGATTTAATAAATAATGATAACGCAGGAAATAACGCGACTAATAAAGCTAAAAAAGCAATTCATGCTTGGAATGGCATAAATTCTGATGCCTCTTATGGCTCCATTTATACTTCAAATTCGGACGAGGGTTGGAACACATTAGATAAACAGGTAAGTGTTATCAGTTATGATACAGGGGATGATAGTACAATAGCGTTTACAGCTTTATGGGAAAAAGATGGAGATGGTTATACAGAAGTAAACGATGTTGAAAATGATAAGTGTATATATGTAAAAGCTGCTGTTTGTTTAAATCCTGAGGTTTATCCTAAGCAACCCGATAAAAACCAGTTTAGGACAATTACGCATGAATTCGGGCATGTTTTCAGATTAGCACATCCCACCTGTAGAGATAAAGCGATAATGAGACAAACATGGGACCCTTTAATGACCTATACGATCCAACCGCATGATGAATATAACCTAAATAGAAGTTATTGATAAAGGGGGAAGTATCATGAAAAAATACACTTTAATTTTCAGTATAGTTTTGGGTATCACCTTTCTTTTTTCGGCCTGTTCCAAACAGGAAAGCGTTGTTTCTCTGTCACCGCTCGCCGCATCTGCTTCAAGTATCGGTGTAGGAAATGAAACGAATACAGGTGTTAAGTCTGCTGAAATTGAAGCCGATACTTTATATAACCCGCAAACGGTAGAAGAATTGGAAAAGTTAAGCCCCAATATTTTTGAAGGAATCCTTTCGGATGACGGGGAGCAGACGGTAGATACCATGGATTTAGAAGGTCAGGAGGTTCCGTTTTATGGACGAACCGTTTCGTCTTTAAAAGTTACAAAAGTTTATAAAGGAAATTTAAAGAAGGGAGATTCCATAAAATTTGCAGAATGTTATTACACGCTGAATACAGGGAAAGGAAAAACGATTTATCACCTTGGAAATTACATGCCTTCCAAACCGGATAAAAAGTATCTGTTTTTTTTATCAGAAAAGAAAGATAATAATGATATTCATGATGTATATAATACAACGGTTCTGGAAAAGTCGCGCTACCCGGTTCCTTCGAAAACATTCGACCGGATGTCCATTCAAACCCAAACCAATGAGGAATTGAGCCTGGGACCAAAGGACCCGGAGGATTACAAAGCCTTATATGAAAAAGTGCTGGATAAATATTATCCGTGAAAAGCAAGCCCACCCTGTGACGTCCGCTTTTTATAGAAGCGGGCCGCGTTGTTTTTATGGTATCAACTCTGTTTTATTTCTAAAAAGAGAGTGAGTCAAGAAGTGCTCTTTCCTTTTGTATGGCAAACGTTTTTGGCGGACGGGGACTAAGACTCGAACACAGGCGCAGTTAAAATAGTAACCGGCAGTTTACTATACTTTCATAACTGAATTGGGTCGCCGCGTAACGCGCGAATAAATTCAGCTACATGAGTCACGTCCTCTCCGTAGGTTTAAGGTTTATATTAATAATAAAGAGATTTAAACCATCACGGTTTAAGTCTTTTATTATTTTGATTCTTATGGTATTATTTAATTCATATTATTTATAAATTAGGAAGTGAATATATGAAAATAAGGCTGGCAGAAGCAAATGATATTCCGGAAATATGTGGATTATATAATGAGTTTTTTATTTACAATTCAGCCCTGCAACCCCAATATTATAAAATTGCTGTAGAAAAGGGTTCATATCCGAAAAGTGTAGTCGAAAACAACACAGAAGATATTTATGTTGCCGTAGATAACAACATTATTATTGGACTCATCCACATAGCCGAAGAAAGTACTCCTCCATATGATTGCTTTGTACAACACAGGTATGCGACTATCATAGATTTGTTCGTAACAAAGAATAATCGAAATAAAGGTGTTGGCGGCCGACTCCTTGAATCAGCAAAGCAATGGGCCAAAACACGAAAATTGGATTATATTGAATTAAATGTTCTGTCTGAAAATGAAAATGGAATGCAATTTTATTGCCATGAGAAGTTTAAGTCTGTTTCGCAAATTATGCGATATACATTATAAGCATAATCGGAACCTGCATCTAAATTGAGCAAATGACACATAGAAACTCCATGTGTCAGGTTAGGGACTGGCATATGGAGTTTTGTCTATTTATTTGATGCTTTTTATGGTATACTCAGTTCAGATTTTTTATATTTTGCACGAATGTGGATATACAAGATCTGTATATTTTAGGAGGAGTAAAGAATGAGAAAAGTTGTATTATACATTGCAATGAGCCTTGATGGATACATAGCAGATGTAGATGGCGGAGTTGCTTGGCTTGATGGTGACGGCAGTGATACAGATAGTTTCTCGAAATTTATTAAAACAATTGATACGGTAATATTAGGCTATAGGACATATCATCAAATTGTTACCGAACTTTCACCTGATGATTGGGTATATCATGGGAAAAAGAGCTATGTAATCACCCATAGGGATATTGAATCAACAGATGAAATTATTTTTACAAATTAAGATGTATGTGAATTGGTAAAAGAACTCAAAGCTCTTGATGGCAAGGATATCTGGATCTGCGGTGGTGCAATTGTTGCTAATGAATTGATGAAGTTTAATCTAATTGACAAGTATCAGATAAGTATTATTCCGATAATTTTGGGCGATGGCATTAGGCTGTTTGATTCACAAATGTCAGGAATTAAGCTTACCTTAAAGTCTTGCACTTCAAACAATGGAACGGCAGAGCTAATATATGAACCGAAATTATGAGCATAATCAGAACCTGCATCTGCGAAACGCAGATCGAAACATAACATGCAATATGGAGCGTAGTTTATGAAAACAAAAAAAGTTATCGTCGTTCCCTATAATGAACAATGGCCAAAAGAATTTGAAAAAATTAAAGTAGAGATATTCGCCGCATTAGGACAACTGACAGTGTCGATTGAACACGTTGGAAGTACTTCGGTACAGGGATTATGGGCAAAACCGGTCATTGATATTGATGTCGTTATCCCGGATAATAAATTCCTGCCTCAAGTGATAAATAAGCTCAAAAATATCGGCTACCAATATGAAGGCAATCTTGGAATCGAAGGACGCGAAGCCTTTCGTTATGATAATAAACCGGAATTAATGCTTCATCATTTATACGTCTGCCCTCAAAATTCAAAAGAACTAAAGCGGCATCTTGCTTTTCGGGATTTTCTTCGCACACATCCCGATGCTGTTACGGTGTACAGTCAGGTGAAGCGGGAAGGAGCGTCGTTGTTCCCAGAGAATATTGACGCATATATTCAATATAAAAGTCCAATTATTGAAAAGATTTATCGCCGCTGCGGATTATGAGCATAATTTAGAAGTCTGTTTTTGAATTGAACAAATAAATGACACATAAAATTCACGTGTCTGAAAATAAACCGGTAATATGGATTTTATAATGAGGTGTTTGCATGGCAAATAAAGATATATTAAATATTGCAATGAAGCAATCAGCGGTTGGCAGCAATTGTAACGCTGACGATTTTAAATCTTTTGAAAATAAGGTTGTAATTTCAAAGGAGAATCCAAATGCCAGAAAATATCTTGAGTTACCTTTCTATTGTGATTTAACCTCATATGGAAATAACATTGTCGCATCTGTTTCAAAAGAATTTTTATCTCCAATATGAATCAGTAAATTAAAAAACAGAATTCAAAAATTTATGTATCCGGATTTGAGTCAGCAATGGATTTTTATTTTCCGTTTTATTTATTTTTGTGATACATTTGACGTCTCAAAGGACAAGGAACTTTCCATGGACATTATTGTTAAAAAGGGAACAGAATCCGATATCGACCCGATTGCCCAGCTTTATGATGAGCTAAATGATTTTCTGGCAAGCAGCATCAATTATCCAGGCTGGATAAAAGGCGTGTATCCAGTTCGTGAAGATGCAGCAAACGGTATTGCTGACGGCGGCCTTTATGTTGCAAAAGCTGCAGGAAAAGCCGTGGGATCTCTTATACTAAGCCATAAGCCGGAACCTGCATACAGTCAAGTTAAGTGGGGAATTGACGCTGATTACTCCAGTATTTTTGTGGTATATACTTTTGCTGTTCACCCGGTTTATCTGAAAAAGGGAATTGGCACGGGCTTAATGAATTTTGCAATCCGACATTGTAAAAATGAACAGGCTAAATCCATCCGGCTCGACGTTTACGAAAAGAACGTGCCAGCAATCAAGTTATATGAAAAATGCGGTTTTAAATATATAGATACTGTAGATTTGGGGTTGGGGGAACACGGATTAAACCATTTTAAGCTGTATGAAAAATTGCTATAGAATCCACATTAATCCGGCAGACAAAACGTGGCACAAAAAGTCGGGCATAATCCCTTAAAGAGTGAGATAATAAACGCACAGACGGGAGGATAGCTATGGAATGGATTGAAGGCATCGGTGAAGCTATCCGCTATATTGAAAAAAATATCACGGAAGAACTCCCCATCGAAGAAATTGCAAAAAGGGCTGCGCTATCACCGTTCTATTTTCAAAAGGGATTCGCTATGCTCTGCGGTTTCACCGTCGGCGAATACATCAGGCGGCGCAGGCTCACTCTTGCCGGCAGCGAACTTGTTTCAACCGATAAAAAGATAATCGACATTGCACTGGAATACGGTTACGGTTCACCGGACAGTTTCACAAAAGCCTTCACCCGGTTTCATGGCGTCACACCGACTGCCGTACGAAAAGACGGAGCCATGATTCGGTCTTTTGCTCCGTTGAAAATCAAATTTACATTGGAAGGCGGCTATGTTATGGATTACAAAATTGTGGAAAAGGATTCATTTACGGTTATGGGGGTATCCAGAACATTCAAGTATGACCAGGCAAATGCAGGAATCCCTAAATTTTGGTCGGAACTGCATCAGCCTGGAAAAGAGCGAGCCGTATGCGGCATGTATGGGGTCTGCATTGACGAAGACACGGATTCTGACGAGTTTGAATACATGATTGCCGACAATTACAATCCGGCCGCAGAAATCACGGAAGGTTTTGTAACAAAGGTTATTCCCGCACACACCTGGGCTGTTTTTGCCTGTAAAGGTGCAATGCCCCAGTCCATACAGGATGTAAACAAAAAGATTTTTTCGGAATGGCTGCCCAACTGCAAAGACTATGAGATTGCGGCGGGTTACAACATTGAAATGTACAGCGATCCAGCCGAGTATCCAAAAGGAACGCAGGATGAAAATTACTACAGCGAAATTTGGATTCCCGTTAAGAAAAAATGACTCCGAAAAGGAGGGCTGGACAGCACTGCTTTTCAGCGCTCTCCGCCCCGCCTTAGAGCCGTTTTCTATACTGGAAAACGGTGCAGCCCGTTAAATCCTTGAAAACCGTGCTGAAATAGGACGGGTTGGAATACCCGACCTTTTCAGCGATTTCATAGGACTTCAATTGGGTTTCCCGCAAAAGCTGCTTGGCTTTTTCAATCCGCAGCGCTGTAACATAGACGACAATTCCGGTTCCAACCTCTTTTTTAAACATGCTGCACAGGTAATTGGGGCTCATTGCCATTTCCTGTGCAATGTTGTTCAGATGAACGTCTTCGGTGTAATGGTTCCGGATATAGTCGAGCGTCCGGCGAATTTCCGGCGGATAAGCATGGTTTCCGCTCTGTTCGGCAGAAGCGATCCAATCCAGAAAATACTGCCGTGTCACGTCAAACAAAGGAGTATCCGCACCGCTGGTCTCAATTTTCAGCTGTAATGTAACGGCGGGCATGGGAAGCCCATATTCGCTGAAAAGGAATTTTAAACCAAACGAAAAGTCCTCAACCTGTTCCCTGAATTTCTCAAAATCCATACGGCAGGCCTTCGCATCACTGAAAAAATGCTCTGCTCCCTGCCGTGCCTGTTTCCAGTTTCGATGTTTGATCTGCCGGTATACGGCTGGAATCGCCCTGGCGGGATCGCCTGCGGGACTGCCGGAAGGAATGGATGCAAAACGATAAATTTTTCCTTTTCCAGAATAAATGTTTTCATTAAGTGCCTTCAGAGCCTGCCGGTAAAACTCCTGCAAATTTTCGGCACTGCCGCCCGTGTTTCCATCCCCCACTGTAAAAATGTAGTGAGGATCCTCTTTCAGCCGCTGCATCATCTGTTCGAGCTGAATCTGAATCAATTTTTTTGCGCTTTCAAGGCTGCTGCCTGAAAAATTGAAAAGAAGCACATAGCGCTCTGCACAGATCCTCGACAGCACATACTTTTTGTCAAAAGGCAGCGCGTGAATCAGCAGCTTACGAATCTCGCTGTCTTTTTCTTCGTCTGAAATTCCCCGGTCCCCTTTTTCCTTTGCTTCCAGAACCGTAAGGTGGATATTATCCGAACTGAGCCCAAGGTCCAGCGGCTGGGCGGCTTCCTGCATTTTCTGAGGGCTGGCGAAACCGCCCGTCAGAATTTTCTTGATAAAATCATCCGTCAGACGGTTCATATTCTGCCGCAGCAGCTTCATTTTTGCGCTGTCGTTGAATTCCCGGCTGATCTTGTCGGAAATCTGGCTCATCAGCGTCAGAACCGCATCCCTGTCCAGATCATACTTTAAAAGATAATCTTCGGCTCCCAGCTTTAAGGCTTCTTTGACAAACTCAAAGTCATCGTAGGCGCTCAGCACAACGATTTTTATCTCAGGGTATTCCCGGCGAAGGTATTGGATTAATTCAATACCATTCATCTTTGGCATGCGGATATCCGTCAGGACAATGTTGGGCCTCTTTTCCTGAATCAGGCTGACAGCCTGCTCCCCATTGATTGCCTCACCCACGATTCGGTATCCGTGTGCCTCCCAGTCAATAATGGAACGCACCGCATAACGGTACATTGCATCATCTTCAACGATCATTACTCGGATCATATTTCTGCACCTCACTGGCTTGAAAAATCAGAGGCATCTCGACGACTGCGGTTGTCCCTTTTCCCTGAGAACTTTTATAAGAAAGCCCGTAATCGGGGCCATAAAACAACCGAATTCTGTCGTTGACATTGTGAATGCCAATCCCGTTGAAACCAAACCTATTTTCTTTTTTGGAATTTTTCAAAATGCTGCCCACCGTTTCCGGATCCATGCCGACACCGTTATCCTCAACTTCAACGATCAGCTTTTTGCCTTTGGGGAAGGCCCGCACTACGATAAGCCCGTCGCCCCGCACCATGTCAATCCCATGGTACAAGGCATTTTCCACAAGGGGCTGAACGACCAGTTTCAGCATATAGCACGGCTCCACGCTGCTGGCAATTTCATACCGAATCTGAAACCGGTTCTCATACCGGAATTTTTGAAGAATAATATAATTTTTAACATTATTGATCTCATCTCCAACCGTAACGAAATTATTTTCATGGGAACTGCTTCTCAGAAGATGAATTAAAGCGCCTACCATAGCTTCGATATCTGGCTGGCCGTTCTTATTGGCAAGCCAGCGGATAGACCCCAGTGTGTTATATAGGAAATGCGGGTTAATCTGGGCCACGAGCATCTGGTATTTTGCCTTCTGCTTTTCAACCTGATCTTTATAAACCGTGTCAATCAAATTATGAATGCGCTCCGTCATATAATTGAAACGCAGAGCCAGCATTCCTATCTCATCATAGCTGACCGGGTGAATTAAAACCGAAAAATCGCCCTTTTCAACTTTATTCATGCTCTTTTCAAGCAAAGCGATATTTTTTGTCAAATTCGAAGCAAATAGAAAAGCCAGCCAGAAAGCAATGTTAATCGTCCCCAGGCAAAACAGGAAAATAAACACTTTGAGATACGTTAAATTTTTCTGCAGCTCCGGCATGGGGATAAAAATCAGGATATGCCACTGCTGGTCGACTGATTCAATATTGGAAACGGCATACAGGGTATTCTGAAAAAGGAATTTTTTAAACTTCACTCTTTCCAAGTGATTTTTCTTCGTAAAGTCCAACAGTTTCCCTGTTTTTTCTCCGTCTGCCATAATCATCCGGTCTTTATCGTTCAGCACGGCTATATCCGCCTTTTCTGCCAGCGTGGAGCGGTTGCTTAGAAGCTGAAACCAGTTGTACGGCAGGACGAAAATAATATCCCCCGTTTTTTCAAGAGTGTTTTTATCAATATCTTCTTTGGCAAACAGGATATTCTGTTTGCCCGTAGAGTTGTCTTTCACCCACGCTTTTTCGCCTGAAGAACCGGGCAGCAAGCGCACCGCCTCGCGGTAGCTTGCCATTTGACTGCTGTCCCAATCTGTGGCATCCGTTATTCCGGATTCGTCTTTATCCCAATAGTACACGGGCCCGTCTGATGTACACAAATACAGCCTTTGAACCGGCATATTGTTCATAACGACGTATGTGGCAATGATATTGCCCAGCGAATGGCGTTCGTTGTAGCCCGGGGAATGGCCGTTCAGGCTGCGGAACATATCGTCAAAGGATGCGCCCGTCGTTTTGCTGTCACTCAGAAAGTCGTAGGCAAACCGTTCAAATTCCTTCGTCTGAAGCTCCACGTTCACCGCGATTTGATCCGCAATCTGACAGGAAAGCTGCTCGGTATTGTCTGTGATGACCCTGTCGGACTGGGTATAGGTTGTGATCCCGATGCCCGGACCAATAATCAGGATGATAATAACGAAAGCAAGAAAAAATTTGGTCTTAATCTTCATACTGAAAAAAGCATTATAAATCAGTTTTCGGATGGATACTTTTTTTCTCATTCCCATACCTCCTGCGGACGGTTTCCCTCTGCCCGGGTAAGGCGCAAAAGCTGTCTTTGGATAAAGCCCTGCGGTTTTATCCAGAGACAGCATACAAAAATATAACGGTTCAGCCGATTACAGTCAGCCAATCTTCCTGCGGCGCCGCCGAGAAAAGGCTTCTGCCTGAAACAGACAGGCGCCGTGTCTTTTCATCCCAGCACAATTTTGTAAGTTCGTATTTTCCCTGCTCATAAGCGTATGTTTCTCCGTCGTCCGAAAACACAGTGAAATGGGCATTGCATCCCGCATAGACACGCACACCGATTTTTTTCTGCCTGGTATGCGCAGACGGCGTGACCTCGCCGGTTGGCACGATCGAACCAGACTTCACAAAAATAGGGAGTGTGTCGATTGGGGCAGGAACCGTTACCGTCTGCCCGCCTTTGTAAAGGCTGCCTGTCCAAAAATCATACCATTTACAGCCGGAGGGCAAATATACTTTTCTGAAAGTAGCGCCTTTTTTTAAAACAGGGGCAATCAGGAAAGCGGGACCAAACATGTATTCATCGCCGATCCCATATACCTTTGGATCCTCAAAATCCATCCACAGAGCGCGCATGAACGGCGCGCCGGTCTGCGAAGTCTGGTAAGCCAGCGAATAAATATACGGCATCAGCCGGTAACGCAGCCGAAGGTACCGAACCAGAATTTTTTCCGCCTGCGGGCCGTAAGACCAGACTTCATTCCCTTTTCGGGTCCCGTGCGTACGGAAAGTCGGGCAGAACGCACCAAACTGGAACCAGCGGATGTATAATTCCGTGTAGCTGCTTTTATTGATTTGATCCTCGGAGACATTTTCCGTATCAACCAGAAGTGAACGGAAACTATTCTCTGTCTCTTCATCCGGCAGGGGCTGCCAGCCGCCGATATCCGACGACCAGTAGGGCATTCCGCTCGCACAAAAATTGAGGGCCGTCGGAACCTGACGCTCCAGCACCTCCCATTCCGGGAAAATGTCGGACGACCAGAACGTAGTCCCATACCTCTGAGCACCGGTATAGGCCGCGCGGGAAAGGATCAGGCAGCGGTGACGGTATGTCTTTCGATGGCCTTCGTAAAGGCATCGGGTATGAAGCAGTGGATAAAGATTGTAGATCTCTTTTCCAGAGCCCGCGTGCAGAAAAAACGGATACGGGCTGATATCTGGTTCGTCTTCGTCGGTCCACCAGTACCGAAATCCCTTGTCGCCGTAGTTTTTCCGGATGGTGTTCCAGTACCATTTCCCACATTCCGGATTGGTCGTATCAATCAGTGCCCCACGCTGGTCATCCGGCGTCCCATAGACCGTTTTTCCGTCTTCACCGTGCATAAACCATCCGTTTTTTTCAAGGAAGCTGTAATTCTCGCTTTCTTTCATAAAACGCGGCCAGCAGGAAATCATCACGTCGAATCCCATGTCCCGAAGCTCTCGGTTCATTTTTTCGGCATCGGGCCAGTCTTTTTCATTCAAGCGGAGATCGCCCAGCGTTTTCCAGTGAAACCAGTCAACGACCAGAATATCGCAGGGATATCCTTTGCGGCGGTAGGTCCGCGCCACGCTTAAAAGCTCTTTCTGGGTTGCATACCGCTGCTTGCTTTGGATAAAGCCAAGACCAGCCTTGGGGGGCAAAGGCACCGCCCCGGTTAAAGCACGATACCCCTCATAGAGGTCGTCGGTTTCTTCCCCAAAAATCAAAAAAGCAGAGAGTGCTTCGCCCGCCTCCGCTTTCCAGCAAATTCGTCCGTTGGATTCGGTGATCACTTCTCCACGGGAACAATTATCCATCAGCACTGCAAAATGGCTGCTGGATACCAGAAAAGGGACCGCTACAACTTCTCCCCCTTTGTGGCTGTAATCATGCCAAAGGGGAACGGAACGGCCCGTGAGGTCGAGAAAGCCGTCCTGATGCTGCCCGAGCCCGTAAACGTGCCCACCGCGGTTCGCGCAAATTTCCATTTTAATCCGGTATGTTTCTCCGTCTTCGTTTTTTTCCAAGGAATACTCCGGAAGAGAAATCCAAGGGTGGGACTGTTCATCAAAAAACGAAATCCTGCCGGATGCCCTGTCCGCTTTTATGTTCAGAAAACCGGTCTTCAGCGTCAGGGAATCACCATCTTCTTCAAAGCGCAACGGAAGATCCTGCTCTGGTCTGCCGCAAATCCCCCACATTGGAAGAGGGACTTCATCTTCGGCGTAATAAATCACGTGGATGATGTTTTTCCGGTAAGGGACAATCTTGATCTGCCCATGCACACACCGGGCGGAAACGACTCCGGCAGCAAAGTCCGCCTTTAAAATTCCACTGGGCTTGGTCATACAGCAATCAACCTTTCACGGCACCAGTTGTCATTCCGGCGACAATATACTTCTGGGCGGCCGCAAAGAAAATATAAATGGGAATCATGGAAACAATGGCGGCTGCAAAGCCCAAATTGAAATTGGATGTATACTGCCCAAAAAAGACAAACTGCTGCAGCGGTATTGTTTTGACAGAATCCTTTTGCAAAAGAATCAGTGAAACGCTGAAATCATTCCACGTCCACAGAATCTGGGCCGCTGCAAGGCTTGCAACAGCCGGCTTCAGCAGCGGAAATACAATCGTCCAGAAAGTCCTGTGCTTTCCGGCTCCGTCAATATAGGCCGCTTCTTCCAATTCGACAGGGATCGTTTTGATAAAGCCGATAAACATAAACAATGCAAAAGGAATCGACATCCCAACCTTAGCAATAATGGCTCCCGGAAGGGTATTTATCAGGTTCATCTGGTAAAAGAGCTGATACACCGGAATCATGATAATCTCAAATGCAACCGGAATTGCGGCAAGGAAGAACTTCTCCAGAAATGCATAAAAACGCTTTCGTTTCATGTTCCTGGCGATGACATATGCCGCCATGGAAGCGCTGACAATAATCAGCACGACACTGCAGATTGTAAAAATCAAGCTGTTTTTCAGAGAAACAAAGAAAGACGACATTTTCAGCGCCTGAGCATAATTTTCAAAATGAAAAACAGTCGGCAATGAAAGCAGGGATTTTGCACTTTCCAAGGGTGTTTTGAAGCTGGTTACAAAGGCAATATAAAAAGGGAGAATGAAAATGATGGCAGAAACCCACATCAGCAGAACCATAAAATTTTTTTTCAACCATTTCAAGGCGTTTGTCACATTTCCACCTCCCGTTTCCTGAAGATTCCCGAAATTAACACAGCCAGAACTACGATAAATGCCAGAAACAGGTAGGCTAAAGCCTGGCCGTACCCGGCTTTGTTATACTTGAACAGAAAATTGTAGATATACAACCCCATAGATTCGGATGCACCGCCGGGTCCCCCGTGGGTCGCCGCCAGAAACAGCCCTGCCGAAGAAAGGGAATTGGTGAATGTGATAGTAATATTAACGGTAAAAGACTGCATAATCAGCGGAATGGTAATTTTCCAGAACTGCTGAAAAGCGTTGGCTCCGTCGATAACAGCCGATTCATACAGCGAACTGGGAACAGAAGTAAGGCCCGCAATGTAAATCAGCATGGGTACACCGCAGCCGCCCCAGATGGTTATAACCGAAACTGCCGCTACAACGCTGGACGGATTGGACAGATAATTTTCCACTCCTAGGATCTGCGGAAGAACATTGGAATAAATGTAATTCCACATGAAAGCCGCCAATACGCTGCTAAGAGCTGCCGGCATAAAAAAAATCAACCGGTGTGCTTTGTTAAATCGGTATTTTTTTGTTACACCGACGGCAAACAGCAATCCAAAAAAATTATTGCCCAAGGTGTTGAGCAGCGCATAGATAATTGCAATCCGCAAAGGGCGCAGAACATCGGAATTGTGGAATATGGAAACAAAGTTATGCAGTCCGACGTAATTTGCCATAGAAAGCGGCGTAATGCCGTCCCAATCGGTAAAAGCAACGCGGATGCCGAGAAAGAACGGAATAAGCATCGCAATCCCGAAAAAGAAAATCGTTGGCAGTAAAAATGAAAGCCGTGTAGCCGACGCCTTAATGGAATGGATTTTTCTGGCTGAAACCTGCAAAGGGAATCCCTCCAAACGATTATCCGGGAAAACCCGGATGACCGTTTAATTTAAAATTCTGAGTCACTTATTTTTACTTATTAAGGTTCGCAATCTTATCAAACTGCGCATCAAGACTCTTCAGAGTTGCTGCCGCATTGCGGTCTTTGCTCATCAGGAAATTCGTCATCGTATTGTTATAAGCGGTATCAAGCTGCCCGCTGTAATCGCGGCGGAATGCTCCGATATCGGCAACGAGCCCGTTTTTCTGTGCATCAAACCATTCCTTATAAGACGGGTCAAAATCAGAAGAACATCCTTTTACAGCCGAAAGCTGTTTGGCATACTGCTGATAAAGGTTGCCGTCTTCCACCGTCGCACGGAATGCCATATATTTCATGACAGCATCAACATTTTTGGATTTTGAATAAACACACTGTCCCATCCCGTAATAAGCATTTGCCTTTGTTTTGGCATTGCCGTTAATGGCAAACACATTTTTCGAAGCGTCTTCTGAAGATGGGAACGGGAACATTCCAACATTGATTTTTGAATCCTTCGTCTCCAAATTTCCTGGGGTCCAGGAGCCGTTAATAATCATTGCCGCTTTGCCGGTAACAACAAGATCCTGCGCGGCGTCCCACGTTGTACCGAATGGATCCTTCTGCGAATTGTCATAGACATATGCCTGGCGCTTCAGCACGGAATTCATATCTGCTTTTGGATTATTTGCCCATGTGACTTTCCGGTTTTCCAACTGTTTGGTCCAGTCTTCATAATTCGGCGCAATGGCAGTCATCTTGTCCGCATGGAAAGAGCAGGTCATGGTCCAGAGATCTTTATATCCCGAAGCAATCGGAATAATTCCCTTGCTCTTCAGCTTGCTGCAGTCTTGCTGAAACTCGCTCCAGGTTGTCGGAGTGGAACTGATGCCAGCTGTTTTAAAGACGTCTTTGTTATAAAACACACCGAAAAAAGCGATAGAAGTCGGTATGGCATACACTTTGCCGTCCGGTCCGGCCGGCGGTTCCGTAATAAAGTTGTGAAGCCAAGGCTGCTTTGACATATCATAAACATAACCGCTTTTGATAAAACCGGGATTCTGGTCGAGATCCACGTCGAACATATCGGGAGCATCGCCGGCTGCCAGTTTGCTTTTCAGAAGGGTCGGGTAATTGTCCTGCGGAACCATGGTCAGTTCAAAGGTAATATTGGGATTCTTCTTTGTAAAGGCTTCCGTGCTTTTTTTCATATACTGGACGCCGGATTCCTCCTGAACATGATGCATCCATGTAATGACGGCCTTCTGCTCAGACGCTTTGCTTTGGGTTTCGGATGTGGTTCCGGACGGTTTGCTGCAGCCAGGCATTGCGGAAAGCACCATCAACGCCGCAGCAGCGATTAAGGCAATTCTCTTTTTCATTCATAATCCTCCTCATTTGTACCATAATATCTCCAAAACCTTTTGGAGCCAATTTAATTATATTGATATATTTACTAAATTTCATTAAAGTATTCTACTATATCGTTCAATATTTTACGATCGATCTATTTTCTTATACATTTTGGAATAACTTTTTGTGTAATTCATTCCGAAATGAGTTGATTTTACTCGAGAGCATGTTATAATACAAACCATTGTTCCCGCAATACAAAAGGAGGAATTTGGATTAAAATGGAAATTTACACTACTACGCAAGACAAAGACTGGCAAACATCCGCAAATCCCACTCAAAATGAAATCAAACCTACAACCACCCTGGATTTTGACGGCAGCACCGGCCAAACCTGGGAGGGATTCGGAGGATGCTTCAACGAGCTCTGCGGAAAAGCGCTTGACAACCTGAGCGGCTCCGAAAAAGGAAAAATACTGGACGATTTATTTTTACCCGGCGCAGACGGACTGAACTTTAATTTCTGCCGTATCCCGGTGGGCGCCAACGACTACGCAGAATCATGGTATTCGTATGATGAATGCGACGGCGACTACGAAATGAATCACTTTTCGATTGAGCGCGATAAAAAATACATTATTCCCTTGATTCATGAAGCCCAGAAGCGCAATCCCGACATCCAGTTTTTTGCATCGCCCTGGAGCCCGCCTGCTTGGATGAAATATCCCAAAGCCTATAATTACGGCACCCTTGTCTGGACAAAAAAGAATCTGGACGCTTACGCCCGGTATCTTTTAAAATTTACGGAAGCGTATGAAAATGAGGGAATCCACATTTCTCAGCTCCACGTCCAGAATGAACCGGTCTCTTCTCAGAAATTTCCTTCCTGCATCTGGACCGGAAAACAGTTTGCCGAATTTATCGGCCAGTATCTTGGCCCGCTTTTTAAGCGGTGCAAACCGGATACTAAAATCTGGCTGGGAACCCTGAACGGGCCGGAAACTGATTCGCGCGCCCTGTACACCCGCTACAACGACTACGCCAACCTGGTTCTGCACGATCCCGACGCTTACCGGTATATTGAAGGAATCAGCTACCAGTGGGCCGGAAAATATGCCGTGGATGTTACGCGTGAGAGTTTCCCGGAAAAGAAGCTGATTCAAAGCGAAAACGAATGCGGCGACGGTGAAAACACCTGGGAATATGCAAAATATGTCTATGAACTTTTCCGGAATTATCTGACCGGAGGAGTCTGCGCCTACGTCTACTGGAATTTGGCCCTGCCGCCGAAAGGAACAAGCACCTGGGGATGGTCCCAGAATTCGCTGATTACCATTGGCCCGGAAATAAAGTACAACCATGAATATTACGTCATGAAGCATTTTTCAGAATTCATCCATCCGGGCGCCGTTCGGCTTGGTCTGAAAGGGCACTTTACCGGTACTTCCGCGGCGTTCCGGAATCCAGACGGGCAGGTGGTCCTGGTCATCCAGAATCCTTTTGAAATTCCGCAGACATTTGACCTTCGGGGAAAGACCGTTACTCTATCGCCCGATTCGATTAACACCATCGTCCTGTAACCACCGGTTTCAGGATTGGGAACTGCTGCAAACAGTTCTGCCCCAAAACGGCACACAAAAAATACGCCTTGACGGAGCCTGTTAAAAGCTCTTTCAAGGCGTATTGCCTTATTCTTTTTTATGGCTGCTGCTCCGGGCAATCTGCCCTTGCCGGTTCATTTTGCAGCAAGCCCTGAAAAACCGTTTGATTTTTTCCGCGGTGTTTGGCCTGATACAGCATTTGATCGGCTGTTTGAATCAAATCTTTCCACCGGACAGCCGACCGCTCTCCCCTTTTCCAGAACACCATTCCGGCGCTGAACGTTACAGAGATCGGTACGATGTCTTGGCAGGCTTCAAGTAATTCCTTTTGTATCCGGCGGACAACTTTTGCCGCCTGCTGCGGTGCAATGCCACGGAACAGAAGCAGAAACTCATCCCCGCCGTAGCGGCCGATAAGGTCGCCGGTGCGGATATTTTTTCGCGCAGCCCTGGTAAATGCCTGAAGCACCTGATCCCCGGTCAGATGGCCGTACTGGTCATTGATTCTCTTAAAATTGTCCAGATCGGACATGCACAGGGTAAACTGCTCTTCGCACCTGTTCTCTAAAAGAGCAATAAGGGACTGAATAAACCCATACCGATTCAAGACCCCGGTTGGAAAATCCATCCTCATTTTTTCCTTTAAGGCGCTTTCTTCCCGCATACGGTCGGTAATCTCCGCAAAAAACAAAGCGGCATATTTTTCACCGGCATCCTTAACCGGGATACCGCTGATCTGAAACCACCTTACCGCGCGGCACCCCGGACAATCCCATTTTACCGGTTCCAGAGAGATATCGTTTTCAAAGATCTGCCGGACGGCTTTTCGAAGGATGCAAGCCGGGCACGGCGCCGCTTTACCGCCATCCTGCTGACACTGGATTGCACTGCAAAACAATAATCCATAAGGGCCTTCCGGATAGAATGGAAAATATTTTCGAAATTCTCTGTTTACAGAGAAGACTTTTCCGTGGGAATTAAGGAAAACAACGCCAATCGGCAAATTTTGATATAAACGGTATAAAAGGCTTTCCTGTTCAAATTCAGATGACGTTGTTTTCATTTTATCGTAACCTTTTTTCACAAACAAAATGATAACAGCCGCACCGGCAGGCATTTCAGGGGGGAAAACCGTACTGCTCTGCCGGCTTCTGGCTGCCAGCAGGGCGCAAAAAACGCTGGATACGGACAAAGTCCATATACAGCGCCCCGAGACACTACGACGAATTTACCATTTACCCCTGTACAAAAAGCAGAACAGGCGGTATAATAAGAACCGCAATGTGCCGATGATTCGGTTGTGTATGGAGCTGCGTTCTCCGTATGCAGGAGGCAGATGTTACCAGCGCCTGCTTCTGCATTGCACTTTTTGTGCCTTACAGGATAATTATACCGCATTTTATCGGATAGTCAAGAGAAAAGCGGCAATTTAGGATAAAATGCTGTAAAACAGCGGCACTGAAACAGGGCAAAGCTCGGCCACATCGCCCAGCTTTGCCCTAACGAGGGGTATGTTTCTGTTTTATTACTTGAATACATCAACAATCTATAAATTTCAGCTGCACCAGTTTCTTCCCATTAGGCAATAAATGTTCTTCTTTTTTAATCAATTGGTAACGTATCTCGTTCATTGCTTCCGACAATGCTTCTTCATCCATTAGGTGGTGGACACAATTCAGCCGATCAAACACGTGAAGATACGGAGAATCAGATACAAAGCTGTCGTCTGTGTTAATCTGTATAACTGTCGAAACATACTTTGGTTTGATCTTACTGATTACTTTTTTAAAGCACTTGTACCCAACATACTCGATAAACAGATTGGCAATTCATTTTTTACCAACCTATTTTTTGGGATTCAGTCAGCTTCAGTCTAATCACTGCACATCAGCTTTTCAAATTCGTTAAGGGTTTCTTCGAAAACCTTGAGAGCATTTGCAACCGTATCAGGCTTTGTCAAATCAACGCCGACAATTTTAAGCTCATCAATCGGGTACATGCTTCCGCCCGTCGTAAGAAATTTAAGATACTTACTTGCGTCACCCGTTTTCAGAATATTGTTCGCAATGGTAACTGCAGAACAAAAGCCCGTGGCGTACTGGTAAACATAGAACGCATTATAGAAATGGGGTATACGTGCCCACTCGTAATCCTGCAAACTGTTGATCTTTACGCCAGCGTAATACTCTTCGTTCAGCCTGTGGTACACTTTTGAAAGGCTCTCAGCAGTCAGCGCATCACCACGCTGATACATTTCATGCGCCTCACGCTCAAACTCTGCAAATAACGTCTGGCGGAAAACGGTGGTGCGGAATCCTTCCAGAAAATGGTTCAGAACATAGGCGCGGCGCTTCTTGTTCGATTCGTTTTTCAGCAGATATCCTGTCAGCAGGACTTCATTTACGGTGGAGGCTACCTCGGCGACCATGATGCTGTAGTCATGGTTTGCAAAGTCCTGATTTGCGTCGGACAGGAAGGAATGCATCGAGTGGCCAAGCTCATGCGCCATAGTGAAAGCATCGTCAAGACGGTTTGAAAAGTTCAGCAGGACATAAGGGTGAACGCCGTAAACGCCGCAGGAGAAGGCACCTGTTGTCTTGCCTTTGTTCTCATATATATCCATCCAGCGTTCCTGAAAGGCGCGGTCAAGCAGTTTTCTATAGTCTTTGCCGAGAGGCGCGGTAGCCTTTTTCACAAGTTCTTTGGATTCTTCAAGGCTGATCTCCCATTTGACGTCATCGACTATAGGGCAGTAAAGATCATACATATTCAGCTCGTCAAGGCCGAGAAGTTTTTTGCGGAGCTTCAGGTAACGCTCCATGATGGGAAGGCCACCGTGGACAGACTCCACAAGGCTGTCATACACAGAAACAGGTACGTTACCCGAAAACAGAGAGCGTTCGCAGGCGCTGTTGAACCCGCGGACGCCGGCATAGTAACAGTCCATCTTTACACTGCCTGCGTACATTGCCGCCCATGTGTTGATATATTTCTTAAACTCGCCAAAATATTTCTCAAAGGACTCACGGCGGACGTCTGCGGAGGAGCTTTCGCGGAAAACTTCAAAGTTGCCGTGAGTCAGCTGCTGTTCGTTTCCATTTTCATCCTTGATTTTGGGGAACTGCATATCAACGCTTTCAAGCATGGTAAAGCAGTTGTCAGGGGTCTGTGCCACATCGCCCAGCTTTGCCAGCAGCATCTCGCCTTTTTTGTCAAGGGTGTGGGCTCTTGAACGGTTAATATCCTCAATAATATGACGATAACCCTTGAGCGAACCGCTCGCAAGGTACTCCTTCAGCTTCTCCTCGGGAACAGCCAGAATTTCAGGGGCAACAAAGGCAACGGAAGTATCAAGCGCAACACAAAGGTTTGTGGCCTTGGCAGACATTTCCTGGTACCTGCTGTCGCCGTTGTCGCTGCTTTTAAGGAACGAAGCATAGAGATAAACAAGCTCCACCTTCTGCAAAGCGGCAAAAATCTGATCCAACCCCTTCTTCATGCTTTCGGCCGACCGGCCGAGAGTACCGGCGACGCCCCCCACCTGATCGACGGCTCTCTTTGCCTCGGCATAGGCTTTTTCCCAATCCTCGGTGCTTTTAAAGATCGGGCTTAAGTCCCATTTGAACTTCTCTTCGATTTCGTTTCTGCTTTTAAGTTCCATTGAAAAATTCCGCCTTTCAAAATTTTTAACTATGTGCCATGTGCCAGATTGCAACAGCTCATAGTATGTAACATTACCGCACGAATAGTCCATTGCCTATTTGTTCCCCGATTTTCCAAACATCATCTTCAAAATTATCTCCACTGTATTCGAAATTTTATCGGCCAAATTGGCGCACCCTAAGCTTGCTGAAACAGATGCTCGCCATTTTGTTTTATGGAGATACAACCCCGAAAATTTTTATTTATAAGGCTGAGCACCGTGTTTCAGTCAAGCGTCCGATCTGGAATAGGCATTCTTCATCTGGCTGCTCAGTTCGAAAAGGACCTTGTCCAATGTATTGGCGGTTTCTTTTTTTAACATGTCTGCGATTTTTTGGTTGGCCTGCTCCCGAAGGGCAGCCCGTTTTGCCACATCTATTTCCCGCCGGAGCTTCTCATCATATTGGTTGATCAATGCGTGCCCTTTGGACTGTACAGCAAGCTGATACCTCTCAATATGGAATATGGATTTACTGTATGACGCATCCGCCATAGCGGCAATCATACGGCTGGACCAGTAGAAATTATCGGTTGAAATTTCTTTTGTTGTATTGGCGAGATAATCCGGTGTTTCGGATACATTCGCATAAAAAGGCGCCAGTGCATTGAAGGCGTTGGATGCAAAAGCAATCCATTCTATCACGCGGAACTCCTCCGGGACATCCGGGCGCATCTGGATCAGAGCCATAAAGTCGTTCCGGTTGACGCCGATCGGGCGGAAGACGCCTTTCATGGCTGGATCGCCGTGGCCTTCATAAGGATCATACGGTGTTCCCTGGTAATGAGAGGAAAGCGCGTACTTTACATCTTCCGGCGTGATCTTCTTCTCCGGCACCATGCACCAGGGCAGATCATCGGAACGCGGCGTGAAATCCGCATTTGGGCCGTCCCATACTTTGGTGTGTGGGTTAAAATACCGCAGCATGAACCAGGCGCGCGGCGTATTGTAAATATGATCTGCATCCTCGTGGCTTCCAAAAGCATCTCTGGGATTGAGTTCCCCGTTCAGCGATAGATCCAAATGGTTTTTCTCAACGAACTCCTTCATATCAGCTGAACACATATAGTTTTTCTGTTCGGTAAGTGCATCTTCCAGATCAAACCGGTCAAGTCCCAGCTGATTTGGCATCACGACATAAACATCATCCGGCACCTTCCTGGCGATCCAGTGATGGCCGCCGATCGTCTCCATCCACCAGATTTCATTGACGTCCTGAAAGGCAATGCCGTTCATCTCATAAGTGCCGTACTCTTCCAGCAGGCCGCCCAGTCTCTCAACGCCTTCACGGGCACTGTGAATATAAGGAAGTACAATATAAACGATATCCTCTTCGCCAATGCCGCCGGCCGTTTCAGGCTGCCCGTCCTGCGCCGGATGATACTCGACCAGCGGATCCGCCCCCAGCACTCTCGGATTGGAAGTAATGGTTTCCGTGGCCGTCATGCCGACATTTGCCTCATTCACACCGCTGGCAGCCCAAATGCCCTCGCCTTCTACGGCATTCGGCACTGCCGTAAACCGCACGGGATTTAAGGGCAGTTTGATTGCCACATGGGAAAGCACGGATTTATAGGCTGCGGACTGCTCCTCAGGATGGATTGTAACGAATTTTTTAGCAGTAAAATGACCAGAACCGGAATCATCGTTCCGTGCAATCATAGTAGAACCATCATAGGACGCTTTTTTCCCAACCAAAATAGTTGTACAAGCCATAAATATGTCATCACCATTATTAAAGTAGTAGTGTTTAGAGCCCCTCTCCAAGGGCTATTGCTTCATGCTCATTTTTACTTCTGATAATCTGTTCTTTGCCGAGCCGTTTCTTTATGTAAATCGCTCCATCTGCATTTTATCATATTGTGACCAACTTTTCTATTGGCTTACTGTATACCTATTTCAAGTTTATGATATTCAGTCAACATCATGCGAAGTCCAGCAAAAAAGCGGCTGTTCCTTGTGTTCAATATCAGAATTTTAATTTGCGCTCTATCGACTGAAACCAAACGCCGTCAAGTGCCAGCCAATTTTTTGAATACACCTTGATGAGATCAATGAGTTCCCCTTTAGACAAGTTATTTAATATTTCTTTATTGTCTCCTGGCAAATTCAACACTCCCCTTTTTACGATTTAGCCAACATAAAGTCTGCCGAGTTGCTTAGGTCAGTTTACAAGGAACTACACGCAGACCGTCAAACGGACTGCTGACAACAAACGGCAATATGCTTCCGGAAAAGGAAGTATATCGCCGTTTTGTTCTGCGAGTTTCCAAAGGGGGCACCCCTTTGGCACACGACTTTGCGTAGCAAAGTGTAGTGTGTTATACGCTCTGTCAGCGTTGCCGTAAAATATCATGCTGCTGTTAAAACTTCTGTATTAGAATAATTTACATGATTTGCGGTGACAAGATTGCATATAAAAGACTCTTTCTGTACTTACTTTCGAACTTCCGATATAATGTCTAGATTGCTACACTGGGCGCTTGATTATTACGTTCCACATATTTAGTAATCGACGCTATAGGTGTTATATAATGACAATATTTCATCGTGTTTGACTGCTTTGCTGGTATCTCTTTTATCATTTATGCTCCAATACTCAAAGATCAAAATAGAACGCAGGTACCAAAAGAAGAATAAGCATATGACACTTGTCTCAACTCCACATGTGCACAGCGAGTGCAATTAGAAAATTTCATAAAGGTTTACGAGCATTCACAACAAGAAGATCTTGATCATGAGTAAATACTTGATAATCTGTTACACTAAATCCTTCATGTTTTATTTCAGCTACAATATTTTCAGGAAGTCCCCAATACCGTGTAGGAATGCCCTTTTCTATTTTACATCTTGTTATTGGGTCAAATGGATAATTGGGATCCTTTGGATCACCACATTTTGACATAATTATTAGAATGCCATTATTTTTTAGTACTCGAAATGCTTCGGATAGAAACTTCTTTCTATCTTTTCCGATAATACAGTGAAAACAAAACGAGTCAATTATGATATCAAATTTTTCGGACATAAATGGCAGGTTAAGAACATCTCCAACTTGAAAATTAGTGTTTATTGTCTGAGCTTTACTTCTCTCTGTTGCCCATGATATGGCGGTTGGAGATATATCAATACCATATACTTCAAAACCATTTTGCGCAAACTTAATTGTAAGCTTTCCATCTCCATACCCCAAGTCCAGCAAAGTACCGCTCCAAATATTATCTCGTTGTAAAATATTACTCACAATTTGAAACATACTCTGTGATATTTTCTCCGTATTCCATCCTTCTCTATTTTCTTGCTCTAAACCTTGATATGCCCTTTCAAAAGGATTTACCGAAACGCCCATGTATTCCCATCCCCTTTGCTTAATCTAACAAGATTATAGCATACATCGGTTCATCTGGCCCGATAGTTTTTTAATTCTACCACAATCAGGCTGTTCAGTCCATCTCTATCCGCTCCAATACTCCACGCTGCTCCAGCAGCCCGCCCTTTTTTATCGCGCGCCGCACGCCGGAGCGGCTGGTTTTTACGCCCCGCTGCTCCAATGCCAGCAGAATCCGCCCCACACCGTAATTCCGGTTGTCCGGATTTTCTTCGTAAATCTTCCGTATCCGGACCAGAAGAAGCTGCCAGGGCTGCGGCGGGTCCTGCATCCGAAGGGAGCGGTAGTACCCGGACTCGCTGACCTTTAGAACACGGCACAGGGCGTGGACACTGTATTGCAGCCGGCTCAGCGTGACGACGATGTCGACCGGAGGGAGTTCCGAAAGCTTTTTGTTTCTTATCCATTGGGTTTCGCAGAAGCATGCAAACGAAACTTTTCTTTTGTACCATTTGCAATCTTAACCAGCGTTAACATGACCGGCACCTCGGTCAGTACGCCGACAGTTGTTGCCAGTGCTGCCGGGCTTTTTGTTCCGAACAAAGCAATCGCAACAGCAACTGACAGTTCAAAAAAGTTCGACGCACCAATCATGCCAGCCGGTGCCGCAATATCAAATGGAAGTTTAAATGCATAGCATGCTCCGTAGGCAATAAAAAAGACCAAAAATGTCTGAAGAATCAATGGAACCGCAATTAGTAAGATATGAAATGGATTTGCTAATATCACTTCTGACTGTGAGCTGAAAATGATTACTAAGGTCAGCAGGAGTCCAGCTGTTGTGGCATGATCGAATTTATGAACAAAGATTTCATTAAAATATTTTTCTCCTTTATTTTTAATTACACCGATTCTGGTCAGAATTCCTCCAACCAGCGGGATTACTACAAAAAGGAGAATACTGACGAACAGCGTTCTGTATGGTACCGAAACGTTAGAAACACCAAGCAGGAATTTAACGATTGGCACAAAAGCCACTAAAATAATCAAATCATTTGTTGCCACCTGAACTACGGTATAGGCTGGATTTCCCTTTGCCAGCATACTCCATATAAAAACCATGGCCGTACACGGTGCTGCGCCAAGGAGCACCGCCCCTGCAAGGTACTGTGTTGCCAGGTCCGGCGTAATCAAATTTCTAAAAACCACAAACAGAAACAGGTAGGCAATTCCGTACATCGTAAATGGTTTGATAGCCCAATTCGTTATCCAGGTAACAAACAGCCCTTTCGGATTCTTTCCTACATTTTTAACGCTCTGAAAATCCACTTTCATCATCATCGGATAAATCATGACCCAGATCAAAACAGCAATCGGAATGGAGATTCCGGAAATCTGCATTTTTCCAAGCATATCCGGAATTACCGGTATAAAATGTCCTATCAGCACCCCGATAATCATGCACAGAAATACCCAGACCGTAAGATACCTCTGAAAGGTGCTGATCCCTGTATTCTTTTTCACCGAACTCATTTCAATCACTTCCTGCTTCCAGCAATTGGAAAAGTTCTTTTCCTTTTACCTCAAAGGGTTTCCATGGAATCACCGCATAATTCCCGTCTGATATTTCATTGACCTTCCGAATCCAGTGCACTTCTTCCTTCGATTTGGTCCTCAAAAACCCGCTTGTTGTCTCTGTCAGGGAATAACTTGCATTGACAACCCACCATCTGACCGTAAGCCCGGCACGCTTCAAGTCCTCCGAAAGACGCTTTGCTTCGTAAAACGGTGTGGTCTCTGCGAGTGTGACAAGTATCACTTCCGTATCGTCCTGATTTTTCAATCTGGGAAGCAGGTCTTTTTCTGCATCCGTAACTTCCCCGCCGGTATTCTCAATCTGCCGGTTATAATTTTCGGTTGATTCCAGCAAAAGAATCGTATGCCCTGTTGGGGCGGTATCCAGAACGACCGTTTCTTCGCTGCTTTTGGCCACAATGTTGGCGAATGCCCGAAATACGGCAATCTCCTGGGTACAGGGAGAGCGAAGATCTTCCTTAACATATTCCAGATCGTTTTCGGACATGGTCTGCCGCGCTTTTGCAAGCACTTCTTCCTGATATTTTTTCAGTTCGCCTTTTTCATTGATATGACTGACGGCAACTTCTTTTTCCTGCCCGACGACAAGGCTAAGATTGTCGGCAGGGTCCGTGGTCGCAAGCCGAACTTTCTGACCTTTCCGGCTCAAACCGAGAGCAATGGCCGCGGCAACTGTCGTTTTACCGACGCCGCCTTTTCCCATAGTAAAAATGATCTTTTTGCCGGACTCATGAATCTCATCAACGATATCCTCCAGCTTGTGAAAACCCGGAAGATCTTCCGCAGATTTTTGCGAGGCAACGCCTGCATCGGACAGCATGCGCCTCACATTCTTAATACCGGTGATGTTATAGGCGCGAAGCGGCATTGCTGTAATAGGATACTGCAAAAGGCTTTCGGGAATACTTTTGACGGCAGCCTGCTGCTTTTCAAACAAAGCGGCCTCAATTTTATCCATAGAATCATGGCCTTGCAGAATCCCGTTCATCACGAGCAGCTGCTTCCGAATTCCCAACGCACCAAGCTCATCGGAAGCCCGTTTTGCTTCCAGAATAGGAGCTTTTTCCGGTCTGGTGACAAGGATGAGTGTCGTAAGGCTGCTATCCGCGAGAGTGTTGGCAGCTTTTTTATACACTGCCTTTTTGCTTTCTAAACCTGATAACTGCCCAAGACAGGAAGCCCCATGCTTACTTTCGCTGATAAACCCGCTCCACGCAGAAGGAAGCTGAAGCATTCGGAGCGTATGGCCGGTTGGAGCCGTATCAAAGATGATGCAATCAAAATCTTGGGCTTTTTTGTCATCGGTCAGAAAATTGGAGAATTCGTTGAATGCCGCAATTTCTACCGTACAGGAGCCGGAAAGCTGCTCTTCCATATTTTGAATGGCGGACTCGGGCAGTTTGCCGCGGTAAGGACCAATTACCGATTCTCGGTATTCGGCAGCCGCCGCCAAAGGGTCAAGATTTGCGACGACAAGCCCCGGTGCCTCTTTAATCTCTGTCCCCTTATCGCTTAACTCCAAGCCAAAAACATCCTGAAGATTGGAGGCCGGGTCCGTACTGACAAGCAGAACCTTTTGACCGGAATCTGCAAGTGCGACGGCCGTGACGCAGGCAATCGAGGTTTTTCCCACGCCGCCTTTCCCGGTAAAGAACAGATATTTTGTCTTTGCTGTCTTAATCGGGTCGTATAATTCCATATTCATCATTCCGATCATCCTTTCAGCAGCAGCCTTTCGGACCGCAGTTGCATTTGCGGATTTTTGCCTTAACCGGAACAGATTGAATCTTGTCAAGATTTACCCCAAGATAAACGGAGAATTCTTCGTTCGTGGGATAACCGGCTTCCTTTACGATTTTTCCGTCGACAATTGTGATCGGCAGGATTTTTGCACCTTTTGTATTCAGTTCTCTGCTGATGACAGCATTGTTCAAAAATGCCTGCGGATTGGAAGAAAGGTTATACCGTTTCACCTCAATGCCGTTCTTTTTCAGGTTTTCGATCACGGCAGCGACCCGGATCAGTTCAGGGTTTACGGAAGGTCCACACACCCCTGTGGAACAGCACATGGCAGGATCGTAAATTTCCATTTTACTCATAACAAACAGCTCCTTTAAAATAAATTGGTAAAAGGTAGATAGATAAGTATCTATATCAAAGGCAGAAATATCTGCCTTGACTGACTTTAACCGGTACATTAGGCTGGCATCGTATTCAATGAATTCTATATAATCGAAAGTATTCTATATTCAAGTTATGAAGATAGCCTGCCCATTGTTCCAAAATTGATTCTATAATAAAATAAAGCTGGCCTAAACTTTTCAGGAAAACATCGTATTGAATTAGTGTTAAGTTTTTTTACAGCTATCCGACGAACACGTTTTTTCACATTCGTGGCAGATGCAGTCTTCCTTATTGCTTGTACTTTTGCTCCAGTATTCAGAAATCTCTTTTACCGTCTTCTCATTAAGCGTGTAGTACATCCAGGCACCCTGCCGGTTGGCATTAACGATTCCGCATTGGGTAAGAATTTTCATATGATAGGAAAGCGTTGGCTGCGTGATGTTGAAGTATTTCAAAATATCGCAGGCGCAGAGCTCGCCGCAGGAGAGCATATCAATGATTTTCAACCGCGTTTCATCTGCCAGAGCTTTGAAAAGCAGAGCGAAATCCGCATATTTATCTTCCATTTTGATCCTCCATAAATATAGACAAGCATGAATGACATTTATATTTGTCTATATGATATCCGAATTCATGCGATTTGTCAATACCGATTCAAGACACCTCCACCGTGACCAGGGGTTCCAATATACCTCACAAGCATATTTCAGCCTAACCAAAGATTACGGCATTACGCCGTCTATGTCAAGACGTGGTAACTGCTATGACAATGCACTTGCTGAAAACTTCTTCTCTATTTTGAAAACTGAGTGCATTTACAGACATAAACTGAACTCATTTGACGAGGCCAGACAACTCATCGACGAGTACATTGATTTCTACAATAATGAGCGCATACAAATGAAAACGTGCCTGACGCCGTTCGAAAAGCGGCATCAAGCTGCGTAATCTTTCAATATCTTGCGATAGGGCTTTTTATTCTTTGTCCGTTAACTCTGGGGCAATTCATAATTGGCAAGCTTTTTTGATGACTTCAATATGGTGTTATTCTTGATGTTCCGCGTAAATACGCATGGCTTCGGCAAGAAACTTGGAAAGCCCTTCACCGTACTGATCTACATTCTTAGTAAAGCGTGGATCGCTGACATATAACTGCCCAACCCCGGCAAACGCTTTAAGCGTATAATGATAACCAAAGTTCTTGTTGAAGCAGCGGTACATTTTATCCACTGCTTTTTGCGCTACATCTGAGTTTGGATCTTCGGTTCGAATGGCAGCCAGTTCTGTGAAAAGGGCATCCATTCCTTTGGAAACGGCATCTTTTTCGCCAGCGGACATAGCCGCAATATGGGCGTTGCTCCGATCTACCGCTTCGTCCCCCAAAAGGCGGCGGGCCTCCGCCTCATAAGGATTATGAGACATATCAAAGCCTCCGAATTTTTCCTTTTGTGTCATAGTTATTTCTCCTTTCATGGACTGCATGGTTTTGTCTAATGTGTTCAGCATAGCGTCGATCCGCCTTTTTTCATGCAGAAGGACTTTCCTTTGCAGTGCAAACGCTTTTTCCCGATCAAAGGACGGACTGCTGAGCAATTTTTGGATATTCGCAAGGGGAAATCCGCATTCCTTAAAAAAGAGAATTTGTTGAAGCCGATCTAAATCTCTTTCGCTGTACTCGCGGTAGCCGTTTTCCGGATTACGGCTGGGGCATAGAAGTCCAATCTTGTCATAGTGGTGAAGTGTGCGCACACTTACACCGGTGAGGCTTGCTACTGCGTTTGTATTCATGGGCGTTTCCTCCTTGCAAAACCTATCATAAACTATGACGTAGCGTCGTAGTCAAGGGTTTTAAAAAAAAATTTATTGCGCTGTTTTCTGCGGCTTGGTAGTCATGATGCGGTACAGCTCCGTGTCCTTCGGGAAATGGTCCAGAATGACGTTGCCGTAAAACAGCAGCTCCTCATCCTCGCTGGAATGGGTGACGTAGGAAAGCTGGTGCGGTGAAATGCCGAGCTGCTTGGCAAGAATCTGACGGCCGCTGGACGCCTGATTGAGCATATAGATGTAATCCGAGTTTTCAAAGATGTTCTCAATTTCGCGGGAGGAAAGCAGGTCCTTGATGTTTTGGGTGATTCCGGTCGGGATGCCGCCCCACTTGCGGAACCGCTTCCAGATTTCCACGGTGTAAGCCGCCGTCTGTTCCTCCTTCAGCAGCAGGTGCATTTCGTCGATGTAGTATCGGGTGGACTTGTGTTCCGCGCGGTTGAGGGTAACGCGGTTCCAGACCTGATCCTGCACCATGGAATCGAGATCCGTGATTTTCCGCTCCACCGTCTTGATGGCGCTCACCAATGGACTGGATGCGCATGGTGACGATGAGGCTGGATTCCATGTCGAGAAAATCGGCCAGCATCCGGTCGTTCAGCTCCGGCGCGAGAATTTGCAGGAAGCTGACCGCGCCCACCTGATGCCCCATGCCGAACATGCTGCCGCTTTTGAACTCGAAAGAGCTTGGCGCGATGAAATCCTTGATGGACAGGCCGGAAGGGGCCAGCCAGTCCGCAATTTCTTTCATAAGTAAGCCTCCCAATTTTGATAATAGAATTGTATACTGAATTAGGTAATGAATCAGCCCTTGCAAAGCATGGAATGGCGGAAATTTCTGTATCTTAAGTGAAATATTTTCAATGTTTTTATAGAAAAGTACTTGTAAAAATCTTCACAGATATTATAATTAATGGTGTAATCGAAGAATTAAAAGGGTTTATACTGGTTATATTTCTTTAGGTTAAGGCAGAAATGTAGAATTTGGAAAGAAAGTGGAGAGTTTTGAAGCACAGGAAAATTCTGATTGCGGTAGCGGTTCCAGTTATGGCAGGTGCTGTGATGATAAGCGGTTTTGCGTGGGCTAATTCTAATGAATTGGCAGACATGATTAAGAACAATGAAACAGTAACTTTGACTGTAGCTGAACCTTCAACATACAAGGTTAGTGCTAAAACGAGTCAGAGTAAGTTGGTCGATTGGGAGCAATTAGACCAGATGAAGAATTATACAACATTTCGTAGTGATTTTGACAAGCTATTTCATATTAATATAATCACTATGAATGGGGTTAATGGTAAATCTGGATGTATGTATATAGACAAAGCAGGAGATAGGAATGGTAATACTTGTTTAGCGGATGCATTTAGGAACAAGGCATTTGTTGAGAAGTACTGGAAGAAGAATGAAACTCAAGAAAGTATCAGAAAGATTGTTTCTGAAGCGTATAGTGATGTTGGAAGCAATTCTGATTATGCTCGTACAAGTGCAATAAATGCTTACTATAATCTGTTTTCAGATAATGTTGATCAAAAGACTTTTAATTCGAATCAGAGTTTGACACGTGAACAGTTCTTAACGGCTGTATATAAAGCAGAACATCCAGTAAATACTGAGTATGCTAAAAAGTATTCTGGCAACAATGATGTTTTTGTTAAAGCGATTGGCGGTTCTGATGCATATACGCCATTTGTTAAACAAGAAAACAGGTTTAGTTGGTTAAACACACAAGATGGAAGCATGACAATAAGCAATTTGAAGGCGCCTATTTCACGTGCTGAAGCTGTTTACACATTGATTGTAGATAATTTTAATGATAAGTATAACAGTCTTGATTTAAGTACTGTGAAAAACGATCCATTTAGTGATGTGCATAACGGCGGTAATATGGCTGGTAAAGAAAAAGGTCAAACAAAGTGGAAGTTGTATACTCTTGCATATGACATTAAGAAAGATGATAAAATGCAAGAGGGATTGTATAAGGCGTTTGTACTTGCAGAAAAATATGGAATTGTTATTCCTGATGCAAACAATAATGCACGTTGGAATGAGACATTAAGTCGTAGTGAATGTATAGACTTGTTGACAAAGACTCAGTTAGCAAAAGATGAGGTTTATGGGTATCAGAGTGATGAAGAGTACGGTAAAAATAATGCGAATAAGTTTACGGTAATCAATGGAAAAGCTCAAGAGATTGATGGACAACTTATATTAAATCCAAAAATAGACCCAGATACGAAAGATGTTTATGGGGAAGATGCTCAAGGAGAGATTGTAGTTGTTGATTCGAAAGATTGGATTAAGAAAGATCAAGAGCTTGCGGCCAAGAATGCAGAGCAAAATAAGATTGAAACTCCTGTAAAGCAGAGTTCAACAAAGAGTAGTGTTTCGAGTTCAAGTTCAAGTAAAAAATCATCAAGTAAGAGTAGTTCGAGTAAAAAGAGTAGTTCGAGTAAAAAATCATCAAGTAAAAGCAGTAGGCATTCAAGCGGAAATAAGAGTAAAGAAGAACAAGATAGAGAGATTGGAGAAGCTATAGATAAAGAACT